>Ga0082335_1003209_pt1 | contig 27493 bp, 20 predicted proteins | sample Subgrocontami58m_FD_72375 | JGI IMG/M metagenome (GOLD analysis project Ga0082335, IMG submission 72375) | Subsurface groundwater microbial communities from S. Glens Falls, New York, USA - GMW37 contaminated, 5.8 m (SPADES assembly) (version 2) ...
CGACATGCGCGGCGAGGCCCAGCGCATGCTGGCGCACCAGGTCCTCGGCGCGCTCGGTGTCGCGCGCCTCGAGGGCCTGGATGATGTTCATGTGGTCGCGGATCGACCGGTCGGCGCGGTCTTCCTCGCCGATCGTCTCGCGACGGATCATCCGCATGTGGGTGAACAGGTTCTCCGCCAGGCGGATGAGCACCCGATTGCCGCTCAGCTCGATGATCGTCTGGTGGAAGTTAATGTTGACCTCGGAATACTCGTCGAGGTTGGCGTGCAGTCTGTCGCCCTCGAAGGTGGCGAACATGCGCCTGAGCCCGGCGATGTCGGCGTCGCTCGCCCTTTCCGTGATCAGCCGCGCCGCCATGCTTTCCAGCGCCGCCCAGGCGGTGATCATCTGGATCACCTCTTCCTTGGTCTTGCGCACGACATAGATGCCACGGCGCGGCACCGAACGGACGAAGCCCTCGCGTTCCAATTGCGCCATCGCCTCGCGCACCGGGGTGCGCGAGATGCCGAAGTCCTGCGCGAGCTGGCGCTCGTCGAGCCGGATATCGGTGCGCGAGCGATAGACGTCCGAAGCCACGATGACGTTCCGCAAGGCCGTGTAGGCCTTGTCCTTGAACGTCTCCGGGCTGTCGATCGGACCGACCACCACACGACTTTCGATCACCGACGTCCTCCCCTCACCCCTATAATACATAATGCCACCGAGCCGGGACGCGTCAATCGTCCACCCGGCGTGGCGCCCTTAAGGGCTGTGGTTACTTGCGCAGAGCGGGCGTCAGAACCTTGCCGTAGAGGTTCGACAGAAACGGCCAGAACAGGGCGACCAGGCCCAAGGTCATGATCGTGGCGACCAGGCCGCTCGACCAGAACACACCAAGACTGCCTTGCGAGATCAGCAGCGACTGCCGGAAGGCCTCCTCGGCCTTGTCGCCCAGCACGATCGCCAGCACGAGTGGCGCCAGCGGGTAATTGCACTTCTTGAGGAAATAGCCGGCGACGCCGAAGACCAGCATCATCACCACGTCGAAGCTGTTGTTGTGCACGGTGTAGGCGCCGATTGCGCAGATCACCAGGATGACCGGCGCGATGATGGCGAAGGGCACACGCAGGATCGCCGCGAAGAACGGCACCATGGTGAGCACGACCACGAGTCCGACGACGTTGCCGAGATACATGCTGGCGATCAGGCCCCAGACGAATTCCTTCTGCTCGACGAACAGCAGCGGACCGGGCTGCAGGCCCCAGATCAGCAACCCCCCCAGCAGCACGGCGGCGGTCGGCGATCCCGGCACGCCCAGCGACAGCATCGGCAACAACGCCGACGTGCCGGCCGCATGTGCCGCGGTCTCGGGTGCGATCACGCCCTCGATCTCGCCGCTGCCGAACTTGCTGCCGTTCTTCGATGCTCGTTTGGCGATGCCGTAGCTCATGAATGAGGCCGGCGTGGCACCGGCGGGGGTTATCCCCATCCAGCATCCGATCACGCAGGAACGCAGCGAGGTCACCCAGTAGCGCGGCAATTCCTTCCATGTCTGCAGGACCACGGCGGGATTGATCCCGGCGGCCTTGCCCTTGAAGCTCAGCCCTTCCTCCATGGTCAGCAGGATCTCGCCGATGCCGAACAGGCCGATCACGGCGATCAGGAAATCGAAGCCGCCCAGGAGTTCGGTGGAGCCGAAGGTCAGACGAAGCTGACCGGTCACGGTGTCGGTGCCGACCGCGGCCAGCGCGAAGCCCAGCATCATCGACGCGATGGTCTTGGTCGGCGGTTCCTTGCCCATGCCGATGAAACTGCAGAACGCCAGGAAGAATACCGAAAACTTCTCCGCCGGACCGAACTGCAGCGCGAAGCTCGCGACCAGCGGCGCGGCCAGGGTGATGACGATGACGGCGAACAGCGCGCCGACGAAGGACGAGGTGAAGGCCGCCGTCAGCGCCTCGCCGGCCTTGCCGTTCTGCGCCATGGGATGGCCGTCGAAGGTGGTCGCGACCGACCACGGCTCGCCCGGAATGTTGAACAGGATCGATGTGATGGCGCCACCGAACAGGGCGCCCCAGTAGATGCATGACAGCAGGATGATGGCCGATGTCGGCGGCATGCTGAAGGTGAGCGGCAGCAGGATCGCCACGCCGTTGGCGCCGCCCAGTCCGGGCAGCACGCCGATGATCACGCCCAGCACGATGCCGATCACCATGTAAAGCAGGTTCTGCCAGCTCAGGACGACGGCGAAGCCGCCGAGCAAATCGCCAATGCTTTCCATCGATCCCCCGGATTTCCTTCTTGTCCCCGGGTTCTAGAGCCCGAGCAGGTCTTCGAGCGGTCCCTTCGGCAAGGGCACGAGGAACCACTTTTCGAACGTCACGTAGATGACGACCTGCAACCCCAGACCAATGCCCAGCGCGAGGGGCCAGCCATAGCGCCCGAGCCAGCGCATGAAGCCCACGATCAGCAGCGCCGATGTGACGTAGATGCCGAGCCATGGCACCGCCGCGACGTAGATCGCCATCGGCCACACGATCTTGAGGACCTGAGCGATCTGCACCCATTCAGCGAACAACTTGCGGCTGGGGTTGGCATAGGCCCGGACGAAGTTGAAGCCGCTGGCGGCCACGATCAGCAGTCCGATCCAGAAGGGAAAAAAGCCGGACTTCGGCCCTTCCGCCCCCCATCCAATGCCGACCTTCAGGCTGCCGAAGATGGTGATGGCGCCCAGCCCCACCATGAAGGCGGCAACGCCCATCTCGACGTGGCGCTGCCGCGGCCCGGCCAATTCGGGATCATCCGGTGATTGCGACATGGACGACCTCTATTGGCTCAAGTGCGGTTCGCATAGCGATTCAGCCCGGGGCGAGGCGCGGCCCCGAGGGGCGCGCCTTCCCGATACCGGTTCGTCATGGCTGGACGGAGTTCCTTCGCTCGAACGTCAATTGGGGGCCGCCAGGAATCCCGCCCCCTTCATCAGCTCACGATGGCGCTTTTCCTCGTTCTCGACCCATTTGGCGTACTCGGCGCCGGTCATGAAAGACTGGTTGAAGGCGCCGTCTTTCATGAGCTGTGCCCACTCCGGCGTGGCGCGAACCTTCTTGAACAGCTCGACGTAGTAGTCGACCACGTCCTTCGGAACGCCTGCCGGCATGAAGACGCCGCGCAGCATGAGATACTCGATGTCGAGTCCCTGCGACTTGCAGGTTGGAATACTGGACCACGACATGTCGCCGGCGATCTTGTCCTTGACCGGCAGGGGCAGCGCATCGAACACGCACAGCGGCCGGAGCTTGCCGGCGCGCCACTGCGCCACCGCTTCGATCGGGTTGTTGACGCTCGAATCGACGTGCTTGCCGACGAGCTGGACGGCGACCTCTCCACCGCCCTTGTAGGGAACGTAGGTCAGCTTCTTGCCGATCGCTTTTTCCAGCGCAACGGTGATGATCTGGTCTTCCTGCTTCGATCCAGTGCCGCCCATCTTGAACTGGCCGTCCGGCGCGGCCTTGACCGCCTTCACGTAGTCCTGAACCGTCTTGTAGGGTGAGTCGGCATTGACCCAGAGCACGAACTCGTCCAACGCCAGCATCGCCACCGGCGTCATTTCCTTCCATGAGACGGGTATGCCCGTGGCAAGCGGCGTGGTGAACAGGTTCGAGAGGGTGATGACCAGCTTGTGCGGGTTGGCCTTCGCTCCCTTGATGTCGAGGAAGCCCTCGCCGCCGGCGCCACCTGCCTTGTTGATGACCACCATGCTCTGCTTCATCAAGTTGTGCTTGGCGATGATGCCCTGGATCATGCGCGCCATCTGGTCGGCGCCGCCGCCGGTGCCGGCGGGAACGATGAATTCGACGTTGCGCGTCGGCTCCCAAGCCGCCGCCGGTGCAACATGGAAGCTCGCGGCCGCTGCGGCCGAGGTCGCGACGACAAGCGCACGCATCCCGAGCGACTCGATCATGGTCATTGCTCCTCCCGAAGATCTTTTCTTGGTAGTTCTTCGAATAATTCTACAATGGTTTTGGCGACCGGTCGAGCGCCGGTACTCGAACCTCGCGCGGGCGACATGATCGACAAACTCGAATTCCTTCTCGCCCTGGCGCGCGTAAAGAACTTCGGCAAGGCCGCCGAGCAGTGTGGCGTGACCCAACCGACTTTCTCCGCGGGCATCAAGCAGCTCGAGGCGACGCTGGGGGTGCTTCTCGTTCATCGCAAATCGCGGTTCATCGCCTTCACCGCCGAGGGTGAACGCGTCCTCGAGTGGGCGCGCGGCATCGTGGCCGACAGTCGTGCGATGCGACAAGAACTGAGGGCCCTCAAGCACGGCCTGGTCGGCCGGCTGAAGGTCGCGGCGATCCCGACGGCGCTTGCCATGGTGTCGGCTCTCACCACGCCATACCGCGCCAAGCATCCCAACGTGACGTTTACCGTTCTGTCGCGGACCTCGATCGAGATTCTGTCGATGCTCGACAACCTCGAGATCGATGCCGGCTTCACCTATATCGACAACGAACCGCTCGGCCGCGTGCGCGCGGTGCCGCTCTATCTCGAGCAGTATCGGCTCCTGACCTCGGAGACGAGCCCGCTCGGAGACCGCGACAGCGTCACCTGGGCCGAGATCGCCAAGATCCCGCTCTGCCTGCTGACGCCGGACATGCAGAACAGACGCATCATCGACCAGTTGTTGCGCGCCGCGGGCGGCGTCCCCGACCCGACGCTGGAGTCGAACTCGATGATCGTTCTGTTTTCGCATGTGCGAACCGGTCGCTGGGCCAGCGTGATGCCGGAGAAACTCGCCGATACTTTGGGCCTGACTGAACATCTGCGCTCGATCCCGATCGTCGAGCCGGAGGCAGTTCATGGCATCGGGTTGGTTGTCCCCGATCGCGAACCCATGCCGCCTTTGACCGCCGCCCTGGTGGCCGAGGCAAAGCTGCTGGCCGAGACGTTGAACCGGCGATCCTGAGCGCCGCAGGCAAAAAGCCTTTATTATCAATTTGTTAGAATATATGTCGGCTCAAGGCCGACTAAATGGCGTCCGACGATAGATTTATTCTATCGCAGCACCCGACAGCTTTATTGATTGAGACCTGTCGCCGACGGATTGTCCCGTAAATAAGCGCGGAGATCGAGCTTGGTGAAAGCGGCGGCATGGGACGAAACCGAGGCCAACGACATCATCCGCCGGCACGACGGGCGGGAGGGATCGTTGTTGCCCATCCTGCATGACCTCCAGGCCGTGTTCGGGTGCGTCCCGCCGGCGGCGGTGCGCCTCGTTGCCGACGCGCTCAATCTCACCCGCGCGGAGGTCCACGGTGTGGCGAGCTTCTATCACGACTTTCGCGAGCAGCCGGCCGGGCGTCATGTGCTGAAGCTTTGCCGCGCCGAAGCCTGTCAATCGATGGATGGCGAGCGCCTGGCGCGCGAACTCCTCGATCGGCTGGGCGTCGAATGGGGCGACACGACGCCGGACGGCCGTCTCACCGTCGAAGCGACCTACTGCCTGGGCCTCTGCGCTTGTGCGCCCTCGGCGATGTTCGATGGCGAGCCGATCGGACGGCTGACGCCCGCATCGCTGCAGGACATCGTTCGGGATGCCGGCCGATGACGACGCGGGTCTTCGTGCCGCGCGATGCCGCCGCCCGGGCGGTCGGCGCCGATCGTGTGGCCGCTGCCATCCTCGATGAGGCCAAGCGACTCGGTCTTGCCGTCGACGTGGTCCGCACCGGCTCGCGCGGCCTGTTTTGGCTCGAGCCGATGGTCGAGGTCGAAACGCCCGGCGGGCGCATCGCCTTCGGGCCGATGACGGCCAAGGACGTTCCGGGCCTCTTCGTCGGCGGCGTGCCGTTCAGCGCAGCCCACCCGCTCTGCGTCGGCCGACCGGAGGACATTCCTTTCCTGAAGCGCCAGACGCGGATCACCTTCGCGCGCTGCGGCATCGTCGATCCGCTGTCGCTTGCCGACTATCGCGCCCATGGCGGTTATCGCGGCCTCGAGCGCGCGAAGAGCCTGGGTGCTGCCGGCACCGTCGAGGAGGTCACGAAATCGGGTCTGCGCGGCCGCGGTGGTGCCGGCTTCCCGACCGGTATCAAATGGAAGACGGTCGCCGACACGACTGCCGATTGCAAATACATCGTCTGCAACGCCGACGAAGGCGACTCGGGTACCTACGCCGACCGCATGATCATGGAAGGCGATCCCTTCCTGCTGGTCGAAGGCATGACGATCGCGGGCTTCGCCGTCGGGGCCGCCAAGGGCTACGTCTACATCCGCTCGGAATATCCCGACGCCATCCGCGTCATGGAACGCGCCATCGTCCTGGCCAAGGCCGAGGGCTTGCTGGGCGCCGAAGCGAAGTTCGACATCGAGATCCGCGTCGGGGCCGGCGCCTATGTCTGCGGCGAAGAGACCTCATTGCTCGAAAGCATCGAGGGCAAACGCGGCCAGGTGCGCGCCAAGCCTCCGCTGCCGGCGCACAAGGGCCTGTTCGGCAAGCCGACCGTCATCAACAATGTGATTTCGCTGGCCACGGTACCCGCCATCCTGGCCGACGGCGCCAGGCACTATGCCGATCTCGGCGTCGGCCGCTCGCGCGGCACCATGCCGATCCAGCTCGCCGGCAACGTCAGGCATGGCGGCCTGTTCGAGGCGGCCTTCGGCCTCGCCCTGGGCGAGATCGTCGAGGACATCGGCGGCGGCACGGCCAATGGCCGGCCGGTCCGCGCCGTCCAGGTCGGCGGTCCGCTGGGTGCCTATTTCCCGCGCGTGCTGTTCGGCACGGCGTTCGACTATGAGGCCTTCGCCGCCCTCGATGGGCTGATCGGCCATGGCGGCGTCGTGGTGTTCGACGACCGTGTCGACATGGCCCGCCAGGCCCGCTTCGCGCTGGAATTCTGCGCCATCGAATCCTGCGGCAAGTGCACGCCCTGCCGCATCGGCTCGGTGCGGGGCACCGAGACGATGGACAAGATCATCGCGGGGGAGCGGGCCGAGGCCAACCTCGCGCTGATTGCCGATCTTTGCCAGACGCTGAAGTTCGGCTCGCTGTGCGCGCTGGGCGGCTTCACGCCCTATCCGGTGATGAGCGCCATCAGGCATTTCCCCGAGGATTTCACCCGCCCGCGCCTCGCGGCAGCGGCGGAATAGAGAGGAGGGCGTCATGTCTCTCGTTCACGAGATCGACTACGGCACGCCGGCCAGCAAATCGGCCGAAACGGTGCGGCTCACCATCGACGGCAACGAGGTGACGGTTGCCGCCGGCACATCGATCATGCGTGCCGCCATGGACGCCGGTATCCAGGTGCCGAAACTCTGCGCCACCGATTCGGTCGATGCCTTCGGCTCGTGCCGCCTGTGTTTGGTCGAGATCGTCGGCCGTCCCGGCACGCCGGCGTCGTGCACGACGCCGGTCGCCGCCGGCATGGTCGTGTTGACGCAGACCGAGCGGCTGAAGCAGATCCGCAAGGGCGTGATGGAGCTCTACATCTCGGACCATCCGCTGGATTGCCTGACGTGTGCCGCCAACGGCGATTGCGAGTTGCAGGACATGGCGGGCGCCGTCGGCCTGCGCGACGTGCGCTATGGTTACGCGGGCGAAAACCACCTCGAGCTCGAGAAGGACGAGTCGAACCCTTACTTCACCTTCGACGCCTCCAAGTGCATCGTCTGCTCGCGCTGCGTGCGTGCCTGCGAGGAAGTGCAGGGGACTTTCGCGCTCACCATCCAGGGCCGCGGCTTCGACTCCAAGGTCTCGGCCGGCATGCTGGGCGACGATTTCCTCGGCTCCGAATGCGTGTCCTGCGGCGCCTGCGTACAGGCCTGCCCGACCGCCACCTTGTCGGAGAAGTCCCTGATCGAGATCGGCCAGCCCGAGCACTCGGTCGTCACCACCTGCGCCTATTGCGGCGTCGGCTGCAGCTTCAAGGCCGAGATGCGCGGCGAGGAGCTGGTGCGCATGGTTCCCTACAAGGAGGGCAGGGCCAATCATGGCCATTCCTGCGTAAAGGGCCGCTTCGCCTGGGGCTATGCCAATCACAAGGAACGTATCCTCAAGCCGATGATCCGCGAGAGCATCGACCAGCCATGGCGCGAGGTGAGCTGGGACGCGGCGATCGACCGCGTCGCCTCGGAGTTCAAGCGCCTGCAGCGGAAGCACGGCAGGCTGGCGATCGGCGGCATCACTTCCTCGCGCTGTACCAACGAGGAGACGTACCTGGTGCAAAAGCTGGTGCGCGGCGGTTTCGGCAACAACAACGTCGATACTTGTGCACGCGTCTGCCATTCGCCCACCGGCTATGGCCTCAAGACCGCCTTCGGCACGTCGGCCGGGACGCAGGATTTCGATTCGGTCGACGAGAGCGACGTGATCATGGTGATCGGCGCCAATCCGACCGATGCCCATCCGGTCTTCGCCTCGCGCATGAAGAAGCGGCTGCGCGCGGGGGCCAAGCTGATCGTGATCGACCCGCGCCGCACCGATCTCGTGCGTATGCCGCACATCGAGGCGCAGTATCACCTGCCGCTGCGTCCGGGCACCAATGCCGCGGTCCTGAACGCGCTGGCGCACACCATCGTCACCGAGGGCCTCGTGAACGAGGTCTTCGTCCACGAGTTTTGCGACCGCGATGCCTTCGAGTATTGGGCCGCCTTCGTGTCGGAGCCGCAGAACAGCCCGGAAACGGTCGGGCCGATGTCCGGCGTGTCGCCCGAGGCGATCCGCGGCGCGGCGCGCCTCTATGCCACCGGCGGCAACGGCGCGATCTACTACGGGCTCGGCGTCACCGAGCACAGCCAGGGCACGACGGCGGTCATGGCGCTCGCCAACCTGGCGATGGTCACCGGCAATCTCGGGCGGCAGGGCGTCGGCGTGAACCCGCTGCGCGGTCAGAACAACGTCCAGGGCGCCTGCGACATGGGCTCGTTTCCGCACGAGCTGACCGGCTATCGCCACATCTCCGACGACGCCACGCGTACCATGTTCGAGAAGCTGTGGGGCCGCCCGCTCGACAGTGAGCCCGGCCTGCGCATTCCCAACATGTTCGACGCGGCGATCGACGGCACCTTCAAGGGCCTCTACGTCCAGGGCGAGGACATCCTCCAGTCCGATCCCAACACCGTGCACGTCGTGAAGGCGCTCCAGTCGATGGAGTGCGTGGTAGTCCAGGACTTGTTCCTGAACGAGACGGCGAATTACGCCCACGTCTTTCTGCCGGGCTCGACCTTCCTCGAGAAGGACGGCACCTTCACCAACGCCGAGCGCCGCATCAACCGTGTGCGCAAAGTCATGACGCCGAAGAACGGCATGGCGGACTGGCAGATTACGCTCGCCATTGCCAAGGCCATGGGCTTCGAGATGACCTACAATCATCCCTCGGCGATCATGGACGAGATCGCAGCATTGACGCCGACCTTCGCCGGCGTGTCCTACGACCTCCTCGAGAAGCTCGGCTCGGTCCAGTGGCCGTGCAACGAACAGGCGCCGACCGGCACGCCGATCATGCATATCGGCGGCTTCGCCCGCGGCAAGGGCAACTTCATGATCACCGAGTATGTGGCCACGGACGAGAAGGTGGGGCCACGCTTCCCACTGCTGCTGACCACGGGACGCATCCTGTCGCAGTACAATGTCGGCGCCCAGACGCGGCGCACCGACAATGTGGTATGGCACGACGAGGACGTGCTGGAGATCCATCCGCACGACGCCGAAGAGCGCGGCGTCCGCGACGGCGACTGGGTGAAGCTCGACAGCCGCGCCGGCGGCACTGCTTTGCACGCGCGCATCACCGACCGCGTGGCGCCAGGCGTGGTCTACACGACCTTCCACCATCCCGAGACGCAGGCCAACGTCGTCACCACCGACTTTTCCGACTGGGCGACGAATTGCCCGGAGTACAAGGTCACTGCCGTCCAGGTCTCGCCGTCGAACGGCCCCAGCGAATGGCAGAAGGACTATGCCGAGCGGGCCGACCGCAGCCGGCGGATCGCCAGGGTCGCGGCGGAGTAGACGATCATGTCCGCATCCGCCGACAAGCTCGTGATGATGGCGAACCAGATCGGGCGGTTTTTCACGCCCCAGCGCGACGCCGACGCAGCCGCCGCCATCGCCGACCATTTGGAAAAATTCTGGGAGCCGCGGATGCGCGCGGCGATCATCAAGCATCTGGCGGCCGGCGGCGCCGGCCTCGACGCGCCTGTTCGCGAGGCCGTCGGACGCCTCAAGGTGGCGAAGGCTTCCGAAAGGGGATTGTCAGCCTAGCCGACATCGGCCACACCATTTCCGCGCCGATCCAACGTGCGCGAATGGGGCCGCTTCATGAAACCGCGGGCTGACCTCGAGATCGTTTTCGACCAGGCGGGCGGCGCCGACGCCCAGTCCGTGCGCGATCATCTCGACTTCTACAATGTCGGCGTCACCGGCGTATCTGCCTACTACCCGGTGAACTTCTTCGTGAAGAACGCTCGCGGCGAGATCATGGGTGGGCTGCTGGGCAGCGTCTGGGGCGGCTGGCTGCACATCACGTTTCTCTGGATCGACGAGGCCGTGCGCGGCCAGGGCTGGGCGACCAAGCTGATGGACCGGGCCGAGGCCTACGCCGTCGAGCGCCACTGCCATTCGGCGACGCTGGACACCCACTCGTTCCAGGCGCGGCCATTCTACGAGAAGCGCGGCTACGAGGTCTTCGGCACGCTCGACGACTATCCCAAGGGTCACAAGAAGTTCTTCCTCAGGAAGAAACTCTGATCTGTCGTCCTGAGCGTAGCGAAGGACCTCGCTGATCGGTCGGACGCAAACTCCTCAATGCGGTCCGCTTCCTTCGCGAGCGTGAGATCCTTCGCTACGATCAGGACGACAAATTGAGCTCCTTCAGCTTCTTGTCGATCGCCAGCAGGTCGAGCCAGCTCTGGCGTTTGCTGGCGGGCGTGCGCAGCAGATAGGCGGGATGGAAGGTGGGCATGGTCGGCACCTCGGTGCCGTCGTCGAGCGTCAAGGTCGTCCACTTGCCGCGCAGCCGCATGATTCCTTCGGTCGTTTCGAGCATCGCCTTGGCTGCCGTTCCGCCGGCCAGTACCAGCACTTTCGGCTTCGCGAGTTCGATGTGGCGGCGCGTGAAGGCTACGCAGACCGCCTGTTCTGCGAGCGTCGGGGTGCGGTTGCCGGGTGGCCGCCAGAACAGGATGTTGGTGATGTAGAGGTCGCGCTCGCGACTCAGGCCGATGGCATCGAACATGCGGTCCATGAGCTGGCCGCTCACACCCACGAACGGCTTGCCGAGCCGGTCCTCGTCGGCGCCCGGCGCTTCGCCTACGATCATGACCGGCGCACCCGGCACGCCGTCGGCGAACACCGTGTTCTTGGCAGTGCGTTTCAGCGCGCAGCCTTCGAAGGCGCGCACCGCCTGCTCGAGTTCCGCGATGGTGGCGCAGCGCCGCGCAAGTTCGCGTGCGTCGTCGACGAGCTGCGGCGACTCGAGCGGCACCGGCGCACGGGCCGCAGGCGGCGGGGCAGGGGCGCGGATCGGAGTCGGCGCCGCGGTGTTCCTGGGCGACGCGCCAGGGAGCGCACCGGGCGGCGCGGCCGCGGTGGGAGGCGGAAGGGCGAAGCGGTCGATCGCCTCTTCGCCGATGGCCTCGTCGACCCCGTGGTCGGCGTACCATTTCAGCAGGGCGGCGAGGCCTTCGCGCGGGAGTGCCGCTGCTTCCATCAAAGGCTCTTCAAGAAAGCGCCGAGGATGGGTGCCCACAGGGCGGCATCGGCGTGGCTCGCCATGTGGCCCTTGTTGGAGGGCAGTTCGACGTAGGTGACGTCGATTCCGGTCTTGCGCATGTCGCTCACGTAGCCGGGGCAGAGCGCGATGTCGAACAGCTTGTCGGTCTTGGACTGCACATAGAGCACTTTGGTGCCCTTGAGCTTGGCATAATCACCGGTCACGTCGACGGTGCCGATTGCGCGGCGCAGCGCCACCAGCGAGTGTCCGTCGTAGAGACGCGACCAGGCCTGGGCATTGGCGCGGATCGCTGCTTCGCGCGCCTTCGGGTCGGGCATGGTTTCGGCCAGGATTTCGTTCTGGCCATAATTCATCAGTGTCTCGAAGCGGATTTCCTCGAGCGTGCGGGCGATGCCGCCGTTCTCGTAGTACCAGCCGCCGTTCCAATTGGGATCGGACGACAGGCGCTTCTGAAGCTGCTCCAGACGCTCGAGACCGCTCGGCGAGCGTGGTGCCGTCACCGATGGCACGATCGCCTTCATGAAGCCGGGATAGGAGGCCGCCCACTGGAATGACTGGAAGCCGCCCATCGACGGGCCGATCACCGCGACCAGGCCCGTGAGGCCGAGCGAATCGGCCAGCAGCTTCTGGCTCGCGACGATGTCGCACATGGTGATCCCGGGAAAGGTCGGGCCGTAGGGCTTGCCGGTGCGCGGGTCGGTGCAGTTGGGCCCGGTGCTGCCGTGTGCCGAGCCCAGCGCGTTCACCGAGACGACGAAATAGCGGTCGGTGTCGACCGCCTTGCCGGGCCCGATCAGCCCGTCGAACCAGCCCACCGCGCCTTCGGGCACGCCGCGGCCCTGCTTGCCCGGCGCGTTGCGGCCGGCGGCGTGATGGCTCGAGGTGTAGCCGTGCACCACCAGGATGGCGTTGTCCCGCTTCGGCGACAGCACGCCGTAGGTTTCGTAGGCAAGTTCGAGAACGGGCAGGGTCTGGCCACTTTCCAGCCGGAATTCGCGGGCAGAGAAGATTTTGCTGTCGATTTCGGTCAACGCCACCACGGGAATTCCCCTTTTCCGCGGGTGGCGATCCTGCCCCCGACAGGCTATCTACGACGGAAGGATCGCCGCCGGCAGGCAGCGCGTCCATCTGGAAAAGGCATTGTAGGGCGAGACAGGCATGACGCGCGAGGCGATGGAATACGACGTGGTGATCGTGGGCGGCGGCCCGGCCGGGCTCTCGGCAGCGATCCGCCTGAAGCAGCTCGCGGCCGAGCGCAACCACGAGGTCTCGGTCTGCCTGCTCGAGAAGGGGTCGGAGATCGGCGCCCATATCCTGTCCGGCGCCGTGGTCGATCCGGTCGGCCTCAACGAACTCCTTCCCGACTGGAAGGAAAAGGGCGCCCCGCTCGAGACCCAGGTCCAGGACGACCAGTTCCTGTGGCTCACCAAGGCGGGCTCGTTCCGCTTTCCCAACTTCCTGATGCCGCGGCTGATGAACAACCACGGCAACTATATCGTCAGCCTGGGCGACGTCTGCCGCTGGCTCGGCCAGCAGGCCGAGGCCCTGGGCGTCGAGATCTATCCGGGCTTCGCCGCCGCCGAGATACTCTACAACGACGATGGCTCGGTGAAGGGTGTCGCCACCGGCGACATGGGCGTGTCCAAGACCGGCGAGCACAAGGACACCTACACGCAGGGCATGGAGCTGCACGCCAAGTACACGCTGATCGCCGAGGGCGCGCGCGGTTCGCTCGCCAAGATGCTGATGTCGAAGTTCGACCTGCGCGACGGTGTCGACCCGCAGAAATTCGGCATCGGACTGAAGGAGCTGTGGCAGGTCGATCCGGCGAAGTTCAAGAAGGGCCTGGTCGTGCACTCGCAGGGCTGGCCGTTGTCGGAGACCGGCGGTGCCGGCGGCTCGTTCATGTACCATTTCGGCGACAATCTCGTGTCGATCGGCTTCGTCGTGCATCTCAGCTACGAGAACCCGTACCTGTCGCCGTTCGACGAGTTCCAGCGCTTCAAGACGCATCCGGAGGTCGCCAAGTATCTGCAGGGCGGCAAGCGGCTGGCGTATGGCGCGCGTGCCATCAACGAAGGCGGCGTGCAGTCGGTGCCGAAGCTCACCTTCCCGGGCGGCGCGCTGGTCGGCTGCTCGGCCGGCTTCGTCAACCTGCCGCGCATCAAGGGCAGCCACAACGCCATCAAGAGCGGCATGCTCGCGGCCGAGGCGGCGTTCGAGGCGCTGGCGGCGGGCAAGACCGGCGGCGACGAACTGATCGCCTACCCGGTGAAGGTGAAGGCGTCGTGGATCTGGAAGGATCTCGACAAGGTGCGCAACGTCAAGCCGGCGCTCAGCTGGGGCACGGTGGTCGGCACGATCTACGGCGGCTTCGACATGTGGATGCACGATCTCGGCATCCGCTTGCCCTGGACCTTCCATCACAAGAAGGCCGATCACGAGTGCCTGCGGCCGGCCAGCGAGTTCCAGCCCATCCAGTATCCCAAGCCGGACGGCGTGATCTCCTTCGACAAGCTCTCCTCGGTGTTCCTCTCGAGCACCAACCACGAGGAGGACCAGCCGGTGCACCTGAAGCTGCGCGATCCGTCGATTCCGATCGCCGTCAACCTGCCGCTCTATGCCGAGCCGGCGCAGCGCTACTGCCCGGCCGGCGTCTATGAAGTCGTGACTGCCGACAACGGCCAGCCGCGCTTCCAGATCAACGCGCAGAATTGCGTGCACTGCAAGACATGCGACATCAAGGATCCGGCGCAGAACATCGACTGGGCGGTGCCCGAAGGTGGCGGCGGTCCCAATTACCCCAACATGTGACAGGTATGCGACGTACACTCTTCATGCTGCTGCCGGCTGCGCTGCTGCTTGCGCTCCCGGCGACCGTCGGTGCCCAGCAGGGCGGCGCGCCTCAGGCCAAAACTCCGCCGCAAACGCAGCCCCAGCGCGGTCGCCAGACCGCGGCCACGCTGGACGGCCGCTATCTCGCCGCTCGCGTGGCCGAACAGGACCACGACTACGAAGCGGCGGCCGACCAGATGGACGCCGCGCTGGCGCTGGCGCCGAATGATCCCGAGCTGATCTATTCCGCTTTCCGCATGCGCATGTATGCCGGCCGCATCGATGCCGCGGCCCAGCTTGCGCCAGCGGTTCTGGCGACCCGCCCGGGCGACGGCTTTGCCAATCTCGTGCTGGCGGTGCAGGCGATCAAGAAGGGCGAGTACAAGGCCGCCGAGCAGCAGCTCGGTCGCATCGGATCCGAGAACCAGCTCGGCGTGCTGCGCGATTATGTGATGGCCTGGCTCAAGGCCGGCGAAAAGGACTACTCCGCGGCGCGCTCCTATCTCGCCAAGCTGAAGCCCGCGGCCGGCGAGCGGGCCGAGGCACCGGCGCTGGTCATCGAGGCGCAGATCGACGAGATGGCCGGCGACCGCGCGGCGGCGGAGTCGAAGTATCGCCGGGCGTCGTCGCTCGACCGCAACGGCTTGCGCACCACGCTTGCCGTCGCCGACGGCTTGCGCCGGCTCGGCAAGGCCGACGAGGCGCGCGACCTGCTCAAGACCTACGGCGAGAAGTATAGCGACTCGGTGCTGATGGACGGCTTGATCGCGGCCAATGCGCCGATGCCCAAGCCGCCGTCTCCGGCCGCGGGCATCGCCGAAATCCTGTTCGATATCGGCGGCATCCTGGCGGCCGACCCGCGCAACCAGCGCACCGACCTGGCGCTGATCTTCGACCAGCTCGCCGTCAGCCTGAAGCCCGACAACGACTTCGCCTGGCTGATGATCTCGAATCTCTACGAGCAGTTCCAGCAGATCCCGAAGGCCATCGCGGCGCTGGCCAAGGTCGGCCCGGCCTCGCCGCTGTCGTGGCAGGCGCGGCTCAGGATGGCGGCGCTCGATGCCCAGCTCGACCGCTTCGACCAGGCGGTCGGCCGCCTGAAGGCGCTCATCGCGGAAAAGCCCGACCGCATCGATGCGGCCCTGACGCTGGCCGATCTGCAGCGCGGCAGGGAACGCTACGCCGAGGCGGTTGCCGCCTACGACACGGCGATCTCGCGGCTGCGCAAGGTCGATGAGCGGCATTGGCAGGTGTATTTCGGCCGCGGCATCGTGCTCGAGCGGACGAAGCAGTGGCCGAAGGCGGAAGCAGACATGAAGAAGGCGCTCGAGCTCTCGCCCGAGCAGCCCCATGTCCTGAACTACCTCGGGTACAGCTGGGTCGATCAGGGCCTGCACCTCGACGAAGGCATGAAGATGCTGATGCGGGCGACGGCGCTGCGTCCCGATGACGGGGCGATCACCGACAGCGTCGGCTGGGCGTTCTACCGGACCGGCCAGTTCGACAAGGCGGTCGAATGGCTGGAACGGGCGAGCGAGCAGAAGGGCGACGACGCCACCATCACCGAACACCTGGGCGACGCCTACTGGCATGTCGGCCGCCGCCGCGAGGCGCGATTCGAATGGGAGCGCGCTCTTAACCAGAAGCCGGACAAGGATCGCGTGCCGGTGATCAAGGACAAGCTCGCCAACGGGCTCAATGCGACCAACGACAAGCCGACCGTCTACGAAAAGGCCGCCGCTCCCAGGCAGGGTGGCTGACGCGGCCGCGCGACGATCGAGGTCTGCGTCATGCGGTTCGCACATGCCAAGGTCAATCTCTGGCTGAACGTCGTCGGCCGCCGTGCCGACGGCTACCACCTGCTCGACTCCCTGGTCGCTTTCACCGACCTCGCCGACAGGCTGGAGGTCGGACCGTCCGACGGCCTGTCGCTCGCGCTCGAAGGCCCGTACGCCGCGGAGATCGCCGACGAGGCGGACAACCTCGTGCTGAGGGTGGCACGCCTGCTCGCCGACCGTGCTGGCGTGGCGCCGCGCGCCGCCATCCGTCTCGCCAAGCATATTCCCGTGGCGGCGGGACTGGGCGGAGGATCGGCCGATGCGGCGGCGGTGCTTCATGCGCTGGTCGATCTGTGGTGCGTGGCGATGCCGGTGGAGGAGCTGTTCGACGTGGCGGCCGCGCTCGGCGCCGATGTCCCGATGTGCCTGGCCGGGCGGGCTGCGCTGGTGTCCGGCGTGGGTGAGGTCCTGCGGCCGGCACCGCCCTTGCCGCCCTGCGCCATTCTGCTCGCCAATCCCGGCACGCCGCTCGCCACGCCCGAGGTCTTTGCCGCGCGTCGCGGGGCGTTCTCGGTGGCGAAGCCCGTGCCGGCCTCGTGGGCGAGCCTGGATGAATTCGTTGCCGCTCTGGGCGTGCGCGGCAACGATCTCACGGATGCCGCAATCTCGCTGCGGCCGGCGATCGCCGAGGTGCTGGACGTGCTGCGCGGGGACGGCGGTGCGCGCTACGCGGCGATGAGCGGCAGCGGCGCCACTTGCTTTGCCCTGTACGACACCGCTGCTGCTGCACGCCGGGCTGCGGCGCGCCTGCCGGACCGGTGGTGGCGGCACGCTGGTCTGCTGGCATCCGGCTGAGGGTCGGGAGTCAGTCGGCCTTCGGTGCCGTGCGCAGGCGCAATTCCGTCAACGACTCGAACAGGGCCTTGCTCGGTTCGCCGGTAAGGGGGAGGCCGGCGGTGCGTTCGTAGTCGCGGATCGCGGTCCGGGTTTCGGGACCTATCAGGCCATCGGGCACGCCGGGGGAGAAATTGAGATCGCGCAGCAGCCGCTGAATCGCCCTGACCTGCTCGGCGGGGGCGGCGGGCCAAGCGTCCGGCGCCGGCTTGGCGGGTCCGTCCTTCGCTGCTTCCGCGGGCGTCGCGCGCGCGATTTCGACCGATGTCGGCGGCGGCGGCGGTTCGGGCCGGCCGAAGTCGACGACCGTCGGCGCGGGTTCGGGCTTGGGCGCCGCCTTGGGTGGATCGGCTTCTACCGCATCGGTCGTTGCCGGATCTTGTTTCGGCGGTTCGACTTTCGCGGCCTCGACCCGGCGTGTCCCGACCTTCGGCCCCTCTGTCTTCGGAAGGTCCACTCTCGGCAACTCCACGGCCGGCGTCTCGATCTTGGCTTCGGCCTTTGGGGGCGCTGTCTGCGCAGGCTCGATCCTGGTCGGCGGCGGCAGCGGCGAGTTGGTCACCACGTCGCGGCTGGTCAGTGCGTCTCTCAACGCGGCGTACACCTCGCGGGTCGGCTCGCCGGTCTCGCGCATGGTGATGCTGCGCTGGAAGGCGCGGATGGCCGTGCGGGTCATCGGCCCCATGGCGCCGTCCGGCTTGTCGCGGAGGAGCCTGAGATCGAACAGCGCCTGCTGGATGACGCGGATCTGGTCGGCTGCCGCCTTGGGCCAGCCCAGCGGATCGACGTCGGGGGGTGATTGCGCGGGCGTCTCGACGGTCTCGACCGGCGGCGGCTTGGGCGGCGACAGGGCTTCGACGATGAGCTTGAATTCGCTCCGCCCCACCTGCTGCGCGCGCTCGAGCTCGGCCGGCGTCAGAATCCGCTGCAGGGTCTGCGTGCGTTGGGTCGCGGTCTTGGCCAGCGGCGTCTCGGTGTCGCGGTTGGTCTGGCGTTCGAATTCGGCGGCGATCGCGAACCAGGCCATGGCCGTCGCCGCGTCCTTCGGTGCCGCGTCGCCCCGTTCATAGATATCGCCCAGCGTGAACATCGACGCCGCCATCCCCTGGCGCGCCGCCGAGCGCAGCAGTTCGATGGCTTCCTTGCCGTCGCGCGGCGCTCCCTTGCCGTCGCGCAGCAGCAGCGCGAGGTTATGCTTGGCCATCGGCAGGTTGGCGGCCACGGCCTTGCGGTACCATTCGATGGCCCGGGTCGAGTCGCGTTCGACCACGAAGCCGCGTTCGTACATCACGGCGACGTTGAACGCCGATTGCGGCGAACCACGCTGGGCCGCGCGCAGCAGCCAGCCGGCGCCGGCCTGCTGGTCCTTGGTCACGCCGACGCCCTGGACCAGTCGGCGGGCCAGCTCCTCCATGGCGGCGATCTCTTCGGCGTTGGCCCTGGCACGAAGCTCGTCGATCGGCGTCGCCGCCCAGTCGGTCGGCTTGGGTGGCTCGGCGGCCGGCGTCGGGACAGGTGTCGAGACAGGCGTCGGGGCAGGCGGCACGGAGCCGCTGCCGGTGAAATCGGTGCTGGTCGGTTCGGGCGGTGCCGGGGCGGCCTGGAGGACGATCGAGGCCGTGGGCGCGGCAGCGGGGGATGGCTCCTCGGCGACGACACGCTTTGCTTCGGCCGGCCCGGCGGCTCGCGGCGCCGCCGTTTGGGGCGCCAGAGTCAGCCAGGTGCCCGTTGCCGCGACGCCGGCGAGCAGGATCGCGATCGCGGCCACAATGACGGGACGCTTCGCCAGCGACGGCGCCGCGGTTCGCGATCCGGGCCGGTTGAGCTTGCCGTTCATCCTCCAACCATAGCCGAGGCGGGGTACTGCCGAGAAGGCGTCGTGCGGTGCCGGACGACGATCAGGGTCGTCAGTAGAAGCACCGCACCCGCCTGATGCGCAGTGGCCAAGGTGACGTTGATTCCGCTCAGAATCGTGGCGATTCCGAGGCCGAGCTGGACCAGCGCCATCGCCGCCGCGGCCCGCGTGTCCGGGCGCCGCACCCGCCAAGCCAGCACCAGCACGCCCAGCACCAGCAGCTTGGCGAGCCAGCGATGGATGAACTGGATCGTCGTGCCGTTCTCGACGAGGTTGATCCACCAGGGCGACAGCTCGAACAGGCCCGGGGGAATCCAGTAACCCGACATGGTGGGGAAGGTGCCGTGCGCCGTGCCCGCCCGCAGCCCGGCCATCAGCGCCCCCCAGGTGAGCACGACGAAGAGGAAGGCGATCAGCCCGCTGCTTTCGCGCGATGTCCTGGCGTCGTCGCGACGTGCCGTCTGCGGCCCCAACTCGAGGATCAGCCAGACGGTGTAGGCGTAGAGCACCACCGCGAGCAGGAGATGGGCGGCGAGCCGGTAGTGACTGACCGCGGGCCGGTCGATCAGGCCAGACGCCACCATCGCCCAGCCCAGCGCGCCCTGCAGCCCGCCCAGAACCAGCAGCGCCAGCAGCCGGGGCTTGAGATAGGGCGTCAGCTTGCCGCGTACCCAGAACCAGGCGAGCGGCACCGCGAAGACGACTCCGATCAGCCGGCCCCACAGGCGATGAATGAACTCCAGCCAGAAAATCTGTTTGAAATCGGCGATCGTGAAATCACGATTCACCAATCGTCCCTGCGGTGAGGAAAGATACTTCTCCAGTTCCGCCTTCCAGGCCGCTTCGGAAAGCGGTGGCAGCCAGCCGGTGACCGGCCGCCACTCGACCATCGACAGGCCCGATTCGGTGAGCCGCGTGAGCGCGCCGATCGCGATCATGAAAAAGATCATGGCAGCAACGACGATCAGCCAGTTGCGCACGGAGGCGGGAGCGGTCTGCATGGAGGGCGGACCATGCGCGAAGCCGGGGCCTCCGTCATCAGGCATAAATGTCGCGAAGTTGCAGCACGCCTTGCGCTTCCGGGCCTCCCCGGCTAATCGGTTCGCCTACGAACAAGATGCCCCTCGTTCCTTCTGGATATTTGACAATGAACGCGCCCCGGCTGGCCCCCGTGCTCTCCCATGGGCTCGGCTTCGACGATCTCTACGACCGCGATGGTCTCGGCCGCCTCGACGCAGCATTCGCCGCCTGGCTGCAGGGCGTCGATGCCGGCCTTCATGGGCGGCTGATGGCGGCACGCGCGATGCCGGATGAGCTTGCGCCCAAGGACGAGTCGAACCTGCTGATCGAGCTCGCCCGGCCGCTCGAGGATTTTGTCGGCGCTCTGTTCGGTGTGGCGGCACCGGTGGCGGAGTTGCGCGGCCGGCACAGTCGGCTGGCGCCGCTCTACGACTGCAAGCGGCTGTTCGTGCAGCGCTATGTCGCGCGCGCCATCAAGGTCGATGCGGCGGCGTCCCTCGACGGCACAAGCGTCACCGCGGGCGTCAAGGTCGCGGCGAGTCTCGCCGACGGTTTGGAGAACTGGGAGCTCGCCTTCGCGCTCCAGGTCCGCGAACTCGTCGGTGCCGAATTCAAGGTCGAGACACCGACACCCGAGATAGACGCGCTTGCGCGCTACGCCGCCTGGGCGCTGCACAATCCCGAGGGCAAGAAGCGCCATCGCGACGGTCCGCTGTTCAAGGTGCCGCACAAGGTCGACCCCGGGCATCTGGTGCCGATCGAGACCGAGGTCGTCGACGGCGTCACGCGGATGAAGCTGCCGCGAACGATGCTGCGTCATCGCGAGGGCTTTGCGCTCACCGACGAGGGCTATGATCTGGTCCGTGCGCTCGATCACACCAACTACTGCATCTGGTGCCACAACCAGGGCAAGGACAGCTGCTCGCGCGGCCTCAAGGACCGCAAGACCGGCGCCTTCCAGAAGTCGCCGTTCGGCGTCACGCTGGCTGGCTGCCCGCTCGAGGAAAAAATCTCGGAGATGAACCTGCTGAAGAGCGAGGGCTTCTCCGTCGGCGCGCTGGCAATGGCGGTGGTCGACAACCCGCTGGTCGCGGCGACCGGGCATCGCATCTGCAACGACTGCATGAAGGCCTGCATCTACCAGAAGCAGGAACCGGTCGACATCCCGCAGATCGAGACCCGGACGCTGAAAGATGTGCTCGGCCTGCCCTGGGGCTTCGAGATCTATTCGCTGCTGACACGCTGGAACCCGCTCAACCTGCGCCGCCCGATCCCGCGTCCGGCGACCGGCCGCACCGTGCTGGTGGTGGGCCTCGGTCCGGCGGGCTTCAACCTCTCGCATCACCTGATGAACGACGGCCACACCGTTGTGGCCATCGACGGACTGAAGATCGAGCCGCTGCCGCCCGGGCAGTCGGGCGTGGTGGCCGACGGCACGCGCGTGCCGTTCGCCGCCGTCCAGGATATCGCCAGCCTGCGCGAGGATCTGGGCGAGCGGGCAATGGCCGGTTTCGGCGGGGTCGCCGAATACGGCATCACCGTGCGCTGGGACAAGAACTACCTCAAGATGGTCCGGCTGCTGCTCGAGCGGCGCGGCCAGTTCTCGATGTTCGGCGGCGTGCGCTTCGGCGGCACGGTGACGGTCGAGAGCGCCTTCGCCATGGGCTTCGACCATATCGCTCTCTGCGCCGGCGCCGGCAAACCGACCGTCCTCGATCTGCCCAACGGCCTGGCGCGCGGCGTGCGTGCGGCCTCGGACTTCCTGATGGCATTGCAGCTCACGGGCGCGGCCAAGAAGGACTCCATCGCCAACCTGCAGATCCGCCTGCCGGTGATCGTGATCGGCGGCGGCCTGACCGGCATCGACACGGCCACCGAGTCGCTCGCCTACTATCCGTTGCAGGTCGAGAAGTTTCTGGCGCGGCACGAGACGCTGGTGGCCGAACGTGGCGAGGCAGCGGTGAGCGCGGCCTGGAACGACGAGGAACGCGAGATCGCGCGGGAGTTCCTGGACCACGCCAAGGCGATCCGCGCCGAGCGTGCCCAGGCGGCACGCGAGAGCCGCGTGCCCGACATCGCCAAGCTGGTCAATGGATGGGGCGGCGTTTCGCTGGTCTATCGCAAACGTCTGATCGAGTCGCCGTCCTATACGTTGAATCACGAGGAAGTGCTGAAGGCGCTGGAGGAGGACATCCGCTTCGTCGAAGGCCTCTCCCCGGTCGCGGTCGAAGTCGACGCCAACGGTCATGCTTCTGCGCTGAAGGTGGCGGGCGAGCAGAACGGCGCCAAGATTGAGGCGACATTGCCGGCGCGCACCATCCTGGTAGCCGCGGGCACCCAGCCCAACACCGTGCTGGCGCGCGAGGACGCGACGCATGCCTTCATCGACGGCAAGTATTTCCGCGCGCTCGACGAGGAAGGTAACCCCGCCACGCCGGAGCGAAGCTGCAAGCCCGCCGACGTGCGCGTGCTGATGTACCGCCACGGCGACGGACGCAGCATGTCGTTCTTCGGCGATCTGCATCCCTCGTTTGCGGGCAACGTCGTGAAGGCAATGGGCGGCGCCAAGCAGGGCTATCCGGTGCTCAGCCGGACGATGGAGCGGCTGGCCGCGCCGGCGCGGTCGCCGGCCGGGATTCTGGCCGAGGCCAATCGCGATTGGCGCGCGAAAGTCGTGCGCGTCGAGCGGCTGACGCCCACCATCGTTGAAGTCGTGGTCGAGGCGCCGGCCGCCGCCCGCCACTTCGAGCCGGGCCAATTCTATCGTCTGCAGAACTACGAGGCGCGCTCGAAGAAGGTCGACGGCACGCTGCTCACCATGGAAGGCCTGGCGCTGACCGGTGCCTGGGTCGACAAGGACAGGGGCCTGCTGTCCATGATCGCCCTCGAGATGGGCGGCTCGTCCGATCTCTGCGCGCTCCTCGAACCCGGCGAGCCGGTGATCGTCATGGGCCCGACCGGCGCGCCGACCGAGATCGAACCCGGTGAGACCGTGGTGCTGGCCGGCGGCGGTCTCGGCAACGCCGTGCTGTTCTCCATCGGCCAGGCCTTCCGCAAGGCCGGCAGCAAGGTGCTCTACTTCGCCGGCTACAAGCGCGTGATCGACCGCTACAAGGTCGAGGAGATCGAAGCCGCGGCCGACGTCGTCGTGTGGTGTTGCGACGAGGCGCCGGGCTTTGCCCCCGGCCGGCCGCAGGACAAGTCGATCGTCGACAACATCGTCGAAACGATGCGCAAGTACGCCGCGGGCGAACTGGGCCCGCAACCGATCCCGTTCAGCGATGCCGACCGCATCGTCGCCATCGGCTCCGACGGCATGATGAACGCCGTGCGCCTCGCGCGTCACGCCGTGCTGAAACCCTACCTCAAGGCCGGTCACCGCGCGCTGGGGTCGATCAACTCGCCCATGCAATGCATGATGAAAGAGATCTGCGCCCAGTGCCTGCAGCTCCACAAGGATCCGGTAACCGGCAAGGAGACGGTGGTGTTTTCCTGCTTCAACCAGGACCAGGAGCTCGACCGCGTCGACTTCGCCTGCCTGCGCCAGCGGTTGCGCCAGAACGGCGTGCAGGAAAAAATCGGCGCTCTCTGGGTCGACCGTTCGCTCAGGAAGCTCGGCGCACGCTAGTCGCGCGCTACGGCGATCTCACGAACCGGAACAGTACCTTGTCCTGGCTGTAGTAGCGCAGCTGGTCGACGATCTTGGGGAAATACTCGCTGCCGATCGTCACCGGCATGAAGGCATCGAGCGCCAGCGGTCGCACCGAGACCGCGAAGCCCGTCTCGGAGAAGATCCTGGCGACGCGATCGAGCGAGTGGTCGTAGATCGGGATAGACGAGGTCTCCGAAATCGCCTTGCGCCATCTCGGCCACACCGCGCTGTCGGTGTGGCAGCCCATGGCGGCGACATAGGCGCCGCCGGGACGAAGGGCCGCCTTCATGTCGTTGGCATGAACCGCGAGATCGGGCAGCAGGTAGAGCACCTCGTGGCTGAAGGCGTAGTCGAAGGTGCGGCCGAGCGCAGCGGCGCTGTTGCCGGCGCGGTACTCGATCGGGCGCTGGCGCTTCAGCAGCTCCGCGCGCGCCACTGATTCTCGGGCGATATCGATGCCGACGGCGGCGCGGAAGGGGTGGCGATCGTACAGCATGCGCAGGAAGCCGCCCTGGTTGCAGCCGTAGTCGAGGACGGTCGATTGGCGGAGATCGTCGGGCACGGAAACGTCGATCATGCGCCGCCAGATCGGTGCATGCGCGGCCCCCATCGCTTCTTCATCGGCGGGGTTGCGGTTCCAGGTCGAGATCGTGCCGCTGCGCTGCATGACGCCCTCCTGCTTGGGGAGGGCAGTCTATCACGCGCGGCCGCGCCAGGGATGGACCAGCAGCGGTCCGGCGACCAGACTGCCGAAGGCGACCATGCCGACGGCGATGGCCGTGAAAACGCCCGGCAGGCCCCAGCCCAGGGTCTCGATGGCGAGCCAGCCGCCCAGTGTCGCCACGAACAGGCGCGTGACGCCGGCCAGGAAGGGTGCCGTCATGCGCCCCGCGCCCTGGCTGGCGAAAGAGAGAGTCATGCCGACGCCGAACAGGCAATAGAACGGCGCCACGCGGGTGATGTAGGCGACGGTGGCCGCGATCACCTCGGGATCGCTCGTGAACAGCCGCGCCCAGCCCTCGGGCACGATCGCCACGATCCAGCCGAAGATGCCGATGCCCAGGCCCGCGACCAGGCTGCCGATCCAGGCGGCCCGCACGGCGCGCCGCCAGTCGTTGGCGCCGGCCGCGACCCCCACGATCGTGGTGAGGCCCGAACCGATGCCAAAGGCCAGCGGCACCAGCATGAATTCCAGCCGCACGCCGATGCCGTAGCCCGCCAGCGCCGCGACGCCGAAGCGGCCGACCAGGCCGGTCACCAGCATGGCGGTGAGGTTGGCAGTGAAGGCCGAGAAGGAGGCGATCAGGCCGACCCGCAGGATGTCCCAGAACAGGCGGCCCTGCAGGGCGAGGCCGCCCAGACCCGGGACGAAGCCCAGCTTGCCGCCCCACAGCGCGCGCGCCTGCAGTAGTGCCGACACGGTCGACGTCAGAAGAGAGGAGATCGCGGGACCTGCCATGCCGAGGCCCGGCCAGCCGCCGATGCCGAGCGCCAGTACATACGAGAGCGGCACCTGCGCGATCGACGATAGCAGCATGTAGCGGCCGGGTGTCGCTGCGTCGCCGCCGCCGCGCAGCAGGGCCGACAGGAAGAAGTTGGCCCAGATCGCGATCGCGCCGCTGAACAGCACATGGGAGTAGGTGAGGGCGTGCTCGAGTGCGCGTCCTTCGCCGCCAAGCAGGCGGTAGAGGGCAGGGGCCATGGTCCAGGCGAGCAGGGTGAACAGCATCGCGAGTGCCGCGCCCAGGACCAGGGCATGCAGCACCAGCGCCCGCGCATCGTCGCGGCGGCCGGCGCCCAGTGTGCGGGCCATGGCGGCCGCCACGCCGCCGCCCATGCCGCCGGCGGCCATCATCGTCATCATCATCATGAGCGGAAAGACCAGCGCGAAGCCCGCCAGAGCCTCGGTTCCGAGCCGGCCGAAGATGAAGGTCTCGGCAATGGCGACGAAGGTCTGCGCCACCATCACGACCGTGGTTGGGCCGGCGAGTTTCAGCAGGCTGGGCCCGATGGGGGCGGTCAGCAGGGGGTGGGCCACGGCGGTCGGGGACAGGGCAGGACTCCGATATTGAGTGCATATGCACATTATCAAGGTGCGCTGGCCTGTCACCTGACAAATGCCCGGGTGGTCATTAGCTTTCCGCCATGACCGACAAAAACGAAACCGACGAGGAACGCCCTCTCGCCAAGCCGTCCGTCCAGGTCGAAAATGACCGGGTGATCGTCACCGAATGGCGTTTCCCGCCGGGCGGGCATACCGGCTGGCACCGCCATAATCACGATTACGTGGTGGTGCCGGTCACGACCGGCGAATTGCACATCTTCGACGGCAAGACCACGGTGCCGGCGCCGCTCCGGGCCGGAATCTCCTATGCCCGCCAGACGGGGGTCGAGCACGACGTCATCAATCCCAACGATTTCGAGTTCGTTTTCGTGGAAATCGAGCTCAAGGCCTGACATGAACGGGAGGCAGACCCCGGCCGGCCGCACGTTGACTTGGGGCGACCGAGGGGTCATATGAGTGCCGCCAGCGGTCCGGCCCGATCCACGAGCCTTACGAGACCGCTCCAAAGTCCAGCGGAAAGAATGGACTAAACCACGGAAATTAAATGAGTTTTGAGAGTTTGGGGCTGAGCGCCCCGGTACTGCAGGCAGTCGCCGAAAAAGGCTACACGACGCCCACCCCCATCCAGGAAAAGGCCATTCCCATCGTCCTGATGGGCCGCGATGTCCTCGGATGCGCCCAGACGGGCACCGGAAAGACCGCTTCCTTCGTCCTGCCGATGATCGACATCCTCTCGCAGGGCCGCGCCAAGGCGCGCATGCCGCGAACGCTCATTCTGGAGCCGACGCGCGAACTGGCCGCCCAGGTGGCCGAAAACTTCGAGACCTACGGCAAGCACAACAAGCTCAACATGGCGCTGCTGATCGGCGGCGTGAGCTTCCCCGACCAGGAACGCGCCCTTGAGCGCGGCGTCGATGTGCTGATCGCCACCCCGGGCCGCCTGCTCGATCACTTCGAGCGTGGCGGCATTTTGTTGAATGACGTCAAGATCCTGGTGATCGACGAGGCCGACCGCATGCTCGACATGGGGTTCATCCCCGACGTCGAACGCATCGTCGCCACCCTGCCGCCGCTGCGCCAGACGCTGTTCTTCTCGGCCACCATGCCGCCGGAGATCAAGCGGCTGGCCGACCGCTTCCTGAGCAACCCGAAGGAAGTCACCGTCTCGCCGCCGGCCTCGGCCGGCACCAACATCGTCCAGGGCCTCGCCGTCGTGCCCGAGGACGACAAGCGCGATGCGCTGCTCGCCCTGATCAAGAGCCAGGACGTGAAGAACGCGATCGTGTTCTGCAACCGCAAGCGCGATGTCGCTACCCTGCACACCGTCCTGAAGAAGCACGGCCTCAACGCCGGCGCCCTGCACGGCGACATGAGCCAGCCGGCGCGCACCGAGACGCTCGAGAAGTTCAAGGCCGGCGACATCCAGATCCTCGTCGCCTCCGACGTCGCCGCGCGCGGCCTCGACATCGTCGATATGAGCCATGTGTTCAACTACGACGTGCCGTTCTCGCCCGAAGACTACGTTCATCGCATTGGCCGTACCGGCCGTGCCGGCAAGACCGGCCATTCCTTCACGCTCGCCGCGCCGTTCGAGGGCGGGCTGATCGAAGCCATCGAGAAGCTGATCGGCACCACCATCCCGCGCGTCGAGATCCCCGGATTGGAAACCGCGACGCTGGAAGCCGGCG
>Ga0082335_1003211_pt1 | contig 27478 bp, 27 predicted proteins | sample Subgrocontami58m_FD_72375 | JGI IMG/M metagenome (GOLD analysis project Ga0082335, IMG submission 72375) | Subsurface groundwater microbial communities from S. Glens Falls, New York, USA - GMW37 contaminated, 5.8 m (SPADES assembly) (version 2) ...
TGAGTTGCTTTTGTTACTTCGCTTCTTCTCAAACTTTTTCTTAGCAAGCGGAGCAAGCAATTCCACATTTCCATTTATCAAAGCCTCTCTCTTCGCCCTGCCCCAATTTTGCACTTGTTTCTCGCGATAATATGCGTCGGCAACTCTGTCATACTCTTCGCCATAAACAAGTTCCACTGGCAATCGCCCTGATGTATATCTTGAGCCTTTGCCAGATTGATGCTGAGCGAAACGAAGTTCAAGATTCTTCGTTGAACCAACGTAATATGAATCGTCCGAACATTTGAGAATATACATCCATGCCATGTAAATTTTTACTTTCCATCACACTCGGTGGTCGAGTAGCTCCGAACGAAGTGAGGAGTGTATCGAGACCACACATTTTCAAGTTATTTATCGTTCGAATGCAACTGTTGGTCTCGATACGGGCTGGAGCGAGCACCCAGCCCTACTCGACCAACGGATTGCTTTTATACTCGGTGGTCGAGTAGCCCCGAATGCTTTTAGAGGGGCGTACCGAGACCACCATTTTCATGTAATATTTCGTTTGCATGTTACTGTTGGTCTCGATACGGCGGCGGAGGCGAGATGATCTGCAAAGACTTGAAGCGCCCCGCCGCCTACTCGACCAACGATGTTCTCATGCCCACGCCACCGCTCTGCAAAACGCCGCTTCGCCGCCTTTGAACTTCCATGGGAAGACGCCAAGGGTGATGCGCTTGTTGTGCAGTTCCTTCAAGCCGATGTCGCCGCCGAGATTTTCCACATGGATGCAATCGTGCGGGAACAAGGCGTTGTGAGTCAATTGATAGGCAGAATCGGGGAATAACACTCCCATTTGATCTTCGCCAAACTTTTCCACGGTCTTTGCGCGCACCTTTTGCCAGTGTTCCAATCCGCCTTTGCCGAGGAAGCGACCAATGGGCAGGTTCATTGGGTGGTCGGTGGAGATCATGTCCACGCCCCAGATATGGATCTTCTTCTTCAACAACCAATCACAAATGCTGAAATGCGGACCCGGATGACGTTGGATATATCTTTCCTCATCAGCCTCATCGCTGAAAAAGGAATATTTGTGCCAGCCTGTGTGGATGAACAAAATATCGCCGTCATGCACGTCGGCGCGTTTCTCGATATCTTCGGGTCTGAACAGTCCCACATCATCGAGCATGTCGCTCAAGTCCACGATCACGCCGGGTCCATAGCACCATTCAATGGGAATCTGGTCAATGGTTTTGCCTTTGGTCACGAAATGCCGCGGCGCATCCAGATGCGTGCCCATATGATTCGACGTTTGAATATATTGTGCGTTGACTCCATGCTCCGATTTGCGTTTGATGTACTTCACTTCAAACGGCGGATAAAAGGGCCAGAACGAGCAGTCTTGATTGAGGTCTTGGGAGAGGTCGTAGATTTTCATGAGGGAACTCCTTTTTGTGGATTAAGAGATTTGAGACTGGAGACTAGAGATTGGAGGCTGGGGGTTGGGTTTCCAGCCAGTTGAGTTCGAGGTCGGTGAAAAGAGGCGTGGAATTGTCGAGCCAGTCGTCAACAGTGTATTCCGCGCCAGGTTCACGAACTGATTTTGATTGAGGTTTGCTATCCTTTCGTTGGGATTTCAGGCTGTTTGCAAACATGTTCAATTGCCGCGCCACATCAGATAATCGGGTGGCGTAATTTTTCACTTCATCCGCATTCATAAGTTCACGTGCAAGAGCGCGATTCAGCCAATACTTTGTTTCGAACAAACTGCCGCGCGAATAATAAAGAAACTGGAGTTTCTCGCCATAATTAAAACGACCATACGATTCGGCAATATTTGCTCCAACAGAATCAACTGCTCTTGTCATCTGCTTGCCAACTACATCCTTGGCGAACTGCTCCCATTGGACAACGCGTTTCCAAACGGCATCGGCAATGTTTTCCGCGGTTTGCAATATTTTTAAATCTTCAAGTTCCGTTGCCATCACGCGCCTCCATTCATCAGTCTCTAGTCTCCAGTCTCTTTTTTACAACTGGTATCTATCCGCAAACGCAACCAACGCATCTTCAAATATTTTCAATGGCGGCCTTACCAATCCCGCACCAACTTGACCAACGCCTGCGTTCTTGTGTGCAATGCCGGTATTGATACGCGGTGCAATTCCTAACTCAACGACTTTACGAATATCGATTCCTGTTGGTGAGCCGCGGAAATCGAGTGATGGCATGGTGAAATATTTACTTTCGGCAAAAGTGATCTCATACATTTCAAGCGTCGCGTTCATTGCATCTTTTGGCGTGCCTCCTACGAACGTTACAATTGCAGGCGCAGTTGCCATGGCAAAGCCACCGATGCCTGCTGTTTCAGTGATCGCGCTGTCGCCGATATCAGGATTTGCATCATCTTGTGAAAAACCTGAGAAGAATAATCCAACAGGAATTTCAGCAGGCGCTGTGAACCATTGCTTCTCGCCGAGTCCGCTCACACGGATGCCAAAGTCCGTGCCATTACGCGCCATTGTTGTCACAATCGTACTTCCTTCCACGCCATGCGCGGCATCGGTCATTGCCTTGCACGCCGCCATAACTGGATTCAAAACGCTCAACGCGTTGTCGCCGATGAATTGCAGTATTTCCGATTCGACCACATTATCTTTCACAACTTTTGCTATCAACGGCGAGAGCAATTTCAAATAAAGCAATGATCCTGCCTTGTTGCGATTATGTCCCTCATCGCCCATATGCAATGCTTCAGCGATCAATGCACGCAAATCAAGTCCATTAGATTGAGCAAGCGCATCCGCCAACGTTGTGCCAAGCACATCATTCATCCAATGTAATTTCTTCAACACATCTTCGCTGTACGCGCCGTAGCGCAGCACTTTTCCATATCCCTCATTCAAATTGGAAAATGACTTGTTGCCATGCTCGACATTTTCAACCACATAGACCTTCATCGAAGCGGAGATGACTCCCGCCATCGGTCCGACCGCGCCGTGATGGTGGCACGAATCGAATTCGACCTCGCCTCTTTCCACCATTGATGTTGCTTCTGCTTCCGATTTGGCGATTCCCTCGAACAGCATCGCGCCGATAATTGCCCCTCGCAGCGGACCTGACATCTGGGCCCATTCAATGGGCGGACCTGCGTGGAGGAAGAGATTATCTTTCATCCCAGGGATGACATCGCGCGCGGTGACAACGGCTTTTAGGATGGGTCTTGCTTCCATCATGCGGTTGACGGCGGTTAGATTAGCTTGGTTTATGTCCATGATCATCTCCTGTAATTTGTAATTGGTAAATGGTAATTACTACTTACCAATTACTTTTTACTTCTTCATCTTCGCCAGCAACGACGCAAGTTTTTCGTTTCCACCCGCAGGCGGACGCCACTCAATATGGACGGCTTGCGCGCCCTGGGATATCAGGCTTTCATAAAAAGATTCAAGCCCCACGTTGATCGCGGCAAGTGGTTGTGTCAAACGTCCAAGATTAACTGGTGGATGTTTATCTGGCACAGAACGACCAAACCGCAGACTGATATATTCGACCGCTTCGGTTGCTGTGCGGAAAACCGTCATGCCCGTGTCCTTCAACTGGTCAATTTGAGATTGCAGATTCTGCGGGTCATCATCCGTGCCAATGACCATGGCAACAAATTCGATTTCTGGTCTCGAAACTCTAATCTCTTTGATAACGGGCGCTAACGCCCCTGCTGGGTTCATGTGTGAACCTTCGCCAAGAACCACGTCAAACAGAATCATCCCAACCTCAGGGTCTGCCGCTTCTTGTCTCATGCGACGGATTCGCAAATCATTGTCAATCATCGGATGCAGGCGTCCGACCATGAAAAACTCGTCGCCGAGGTCAATGATGGTATGGGCGCGGCTGTGGAGTGGGTCTTCGAGTAATTGGTAATTTGTAATTGGGGCGTTGGAGTAAATTGGTGAAAGGCTGGCTTGTAATCCGAGCAATGTTTCATAGGCAAGCGTACCGCCTGAGAATAAACCCCTCAAATAGTAATTAATAAGTGGTAATTGTTGGTTCTGAGAGTCAGAATTACTATTTACTAATAACTGCACTGCTAGTTCCGCCGCCTCACTCAAACTGATCGCAAACTGCAAATTGCCTATCTTCCTTGCAGGTGGGGGATAGCCGATGAAATAAATGACAACGGGTTTGCCAGTTTCCATTGCTGCAGAAATTAATTGCGTGGCAATATCAGGGGAGGGTGGTTTGGAGACCAGCACAATAATTTTGGTCTCGGGATCACGTGCTAAAACATCAAGTGCTTGATGTGCAGTGATCGCTCCAACATCGGATTTGAGATCACGTCCGCCTGTGCCGATGGCATGAGAGATGCCGCCGCCTGATTCGTGGATGTGACTCGTCACAGCCTGAGTTCCTGTTCCCGAAGCGCCGACTACGCCAATCGCACCGCGGCGGACGCGGTTGGCGAATCCCAGCCCGATGCCGTTGATGATGGCTGTGCCGCAGTCGGGTCCCATCACGAGCAGTCCTTTGTCACGAGCGGACTTCTTCAACGCAATTTCATCTTCGAGCGAGACGTTGTCGCTGTAAAGGAAAATGTGTTTATCAAGTTCAAGCGCTTCGCGTGCAACTCCCGCCGCGTATCGGCCTGGGACTGAGATCAACACCCAGTTTGCCTCAGGTAATTGCTTGGCGGCGGCGCTCAAACTGCGCGGGCGGAAGTCATCTTGAGAATTGGAGGATTTTCGGCGTGTTAGTAACTCATCTACTTTTCCAATCGCGTCTGCTGCAGAAGAATCGTCATTGGCTTTGACGACGATAAGCAAATCATCGGGGTTAGCTGTGATGGATTCGGGCAGAAGATTATTCGCCGCGAGTAACTCACGGTTCGCTTGAGTCGCCATCACAACCCCTGCGTCGACAACACCTGATAAGCCAAGTAATCCGCGTTGAAGTTGCATCAGCACAACCGAGTCATAGTATGCCCCAGCGCGGACGTTCCATTTGGTGACTGTCATATCTTTCTCACAACCTTTTCAATATCTTTTGCCCAATCGAGCAAGGTTTCATCTGAGTTCCATTTTCCAACAACTTGTAACCCCATCGGTAAACCTTCTTCACTTTTAGTTGTAGGGATATTGATGGCAGGGAAACCGATTTGAGTCCAGGGGAGGTTCATGACGGGGTCGCCCGTGCTGTCGAGTCCCTTGGGTGCGGGTCCGACGGTGGGAGGGCAAATCCAAAGGTCAATGTTGTGAGCGGTCATGGTTTGTGTGATTTGGTTGCGGAATTGATCCCGGGCTTTCAATGCACTTTGTAATTGGGAATTGGTAACTGATTGACCGCGACGGATGAGGTCGGAGAATTGGGAGGAGTAGAGAATTTCGTGTTTTTTGAACCAATCTTTGTGGACATTGGCGGTATCGAAAGACATGATGACATCGTGGCGGTTGCGGATTTCCTGATAGCCGTCCATGACTCGGACGCGGCGGATTTGGTAATTGGTGCTTAGTAAATTGCACACGTTTTCAAAATGTGCAAGTCCTTCCCCCGATGCGCTGTCCAAATAAGGTCCTTCAGGGATTCCGAGGACAGGTCTTGAATCTCCAGTCTCTAATCCACCGCGCTGAGCTTGTCGAAGCGTCCAATCACTAATTCTCCAATTCTCTAACAACACACTCGCAACTTTTTTCGCCGTATCCACACCGGGAGTGAAAAATCCAACATGATCGAGCGAAGGTGAAAGAGGAATGACACCGTCGCGTGAAATTCTCTCGTATGTTGGTTTATATCCAACCACGCCACAAAACGCGGCAGGACGGATGATCGAGCCAATGGTCTGCGTGCCAAGCGCAAGAGGGCAAAGGTCCGCGCCAACCGCCGCGGCAGAACCACTGCTTGATCCGCCGGGAGTATGCGCTGGGTTATGCGGGTTGCGCGTGGGGCCGGGAAAGAAATACGCGAATTCAGTAGTGACGGTTTTTCCGAGAATGAGCGCGCCAGCGTTTTTGAGTCTTGTAACACTTTCGGCTTCTTTGCCTTGCAGTTCTGCTGATGGGAGTCGGCTTCCCGCCTGAGTCTTAAAACCATCCATACGAAAAATATCCTTGACGCCGACCAACAAGCCAAAGAGAGGCGGACGATTTTTTGAATCAGGAAAACGCGAGACAAGTTCTTCAGCATCTTTGCTAAGGCGCTCGAAAAGATTTTCTTCGGGAATGAACGACAAAACAGAAGGCTCACGCTCTTCAAAAAGAAATTGGAGATTGGAGATGTAATTGTTAATGGGTAATTCGCCCAGGCGAAAGGCATCGGTTTGTGACAGCAAGTTACTCATAATTTTACTGGCGGAGGGAGAAGCATGGGACTTGTTTGGAGGTGCCATGTGTTTTTTGGATTATAGCAAGAAAACATTCGTTTTATATTTGGCAGAGGAAGATGATTGAGGTCTTGGTGCAAAGGCTCCCGGTGTGTTAAGCAGTCAGCAGGACTTAAACCGCGATATAAGGCTACTTCTCAATCCTGTAATAATAAACACCCCTATATAAATGAAAGTTGCGTTCCAGGAGTGAAGGTCAGTTTTTTTCACAACAAGGTAAGGATTTACCTTCGACTTAATGAAGCTCCCGCTTCAGACTCCCTTCAAATTGATCCTGTTTCGATGGATATTTGTTGCGCTTCTGGGTTTATCTCATTGCGAGACCGGGCTCATCTGTTTAACCAATCTCATATTTCAAGAGGGGATTGTTCGCGAGGAATGCTCACAATGACATGTTACTTCTCTTTTTAAGTGCCAGATATTTGAACATGCTTCAGGAACCCTTGCTAGTTTGTTCATATAAAAGCGGGATCTCGCCATCTTGCTGAATACTCAGATGCCTGGGTTATAATCACGACGATCTGATCGTTACCATCATCATGTAATTCGTTAATTCCCATTTCCTGATCTCTGTAAAGGGAGAGCCAATGTTACTAAAAGGCGACGTCATCATTCACGCACCCCGAAAAAAAGTTTGGGATTTTCTTACCGACCCAAACCAGATCGGCCAGTGCGTCCCCGGGGTGGAGAAGATCGAAACCATCGAGCCGTTGAAAAAATATCGCGGGGTTGTGTCTGTTGGGCTTGGTTCGGTCAAGGCTCGATTCACTGGTGATGTTGATGTCCTCGAACTGGATGAACCCAATCACGCAAAATTAAAAGCGCATGGCACGGCAACTGGCAGTGCGGCAGATGCGATCAGCGCAATGAGTCTCAGTGATGGGCCGGATAATTCAACGCTCTTGCAATGGACGGCCGACATCAACGTCTCAGGTCAATTGGCGAGCCTCGTTTCCCGTTTGATGGTGCCTGTCTCACAAAAACTTGCCGGGGTGTTTTATGACGAAGTTCGCAGGCGGATTGAAAAAGAGTAATTTTGGAGTGCAGGAGCTTGCTCCTGCCAGATCGGACAGCAAGCTGTCCGACTCCAGAGCAGAAATTACATGCGTGATATTTTATCTGATGTTGATGGTTGGCAAAGGGAGGGTGCGGCCATTGCGCTTGCGACTGTCATTCAAACATGGGGTTCGTCGCCACGCAAGATTGGCTCAAAAATGGCGCTTACCTTGGATGGAAGGATCACCGGCTCGGTCAGCGGAGGGTGTGTGGAGAACGCAGTCGTTGAAGCCGGGGTCGAATCTTTAAAAACGAAGCGACCCCAGCTTTTGCATTTTGGGGTTGCCGATGAAACCGCCTGGGAGGTGGGGCTGGCCTGCGGGGGCAGCATAGATATCTTTGTCAATCCGCTTGATACGGAATATTTTCAGTCATTGCATCCTGCGTGGGCGAATGAATCTCAAGCCGTGAATGTCACAGTAATTCACGGTTCGGATGAAATACTTGGTCGCGAGATGTTGATTTTTGAAAACGGGGACGTCAAAGGTTCGATTGGCAACGAATGGAACGATGCGGTGTTAAAAACTGGCAAAGAAACTCTTGCGCAAGGAATCTCGCGTCGTGTGATGTTGAATGATACTGTCGAAATTTTTCTGGAAGTGATTTTACCGCCGCCGACTTTGATTATCGTTGGTGGGGTTCATATTGCCATTCCATTAACTTCATTAGCGAAAACGCTTGGATATCGCACGATTCTCGTTGACCCGCGCAAGGCCTGGAGCAACCAAGAGCGATTCCCACATGTGGATCAACTCATCCAAGCCTGGCCCGAGGATGCATTTGGACAGATTAAGATAAACCGCTCAACTGCAATAATCATGCTCACTCACGACCCTAAATTGGATGACCCAGCCTTGAAGATCGCTTTACCAAGTTCGGCGTTTTATGTCGGCGCATTGGGAAGCAAGACCACACATGCCAGGCGACGTGAAAGATTGTTGAAAGATGACATAACTGAATCACAACTTTCACGCTTGCACGCGCCCATTGGCTTGGACATTGGCGCGCAATCGCCCGAGGAAATTGCCCTCGCGATCATGGCAGAGGTGGTGACCGCTCATCGAAAGCAGGATCAATTGTCGGCTGAGAAAGAAGCGCACGCAGTCTCCCATCCGCTGCGCTGAGCCTAATGAGGCTTTTCCATGAAACCAGCTCCCTTTGAATATCATGTTCCCGATTCAATCGAACAAGCATTGGACTTAATGAGTCAACATGCAGATGAAGCCAAAATCCTGGCGGGCGGACAAAGCCTTGTGTCTGCGATGAATTTTCGCGTGATTCAGCCGAGCGTGGTGATTGATTTGAATCGCGTGGCAGAGTTGAGTTATATCCGCGCAGAAAGGGACGTGATTCGGGTTGGTTCAATGGCGCGCGAAAGACATTTGGAATTTGACTCTTCAATTGCAAAATATACTCCACTTTTGACGGAAGCCATGCCGCATATCGCCCATCCGCAGATCCGAAACCGCGGCACGATTGGCGGAAGCATCGTCCATGCAGATCCGGCGGCGGAGCTGCCTGTGCTGATGCAGGCGTTGAGCGCGCGGTTGAAAGCCAAAAATATTTCAGGCGAACGCTGGATTGACGCGCAGGATTTTTTTGCCGGCATGTTCACGACCATGCTCGCGCCTGATGAAATTTTGGTTGAGATTGAGCTGCCATTTATGCCCGCGCGTACGGGCTGGTCGTTCATGGAGGTTGCGCCGCGTGCGGGCGACTATGCTTTGATGGGTGTTGCTGCACTCATGACTTTGGAAAAGAATGGAAAATGCAAAAAGGCAAAGCTGGTTTACTTGAACGCGGGTGACGGTCCTGTGGATGCAAAAGTAGCTGCGGAACTTTTGGAGGGCGAAAAGATAAATGATAAGTTGATCGAATCTGCGGCGGCAATGGCCAGCGGGAAAGAAATCAACCCCTTTGGAAATGTTCACACTTCACCTGATTTTCAGCGTCATCTGGCAAATGTATTGACGAAAAAAGCGTTGAAGCAAGCCATGCAGCGCGCGGAGGAAAACCTGCAATGACCCAAATATTTCCTGTTACAGTCACCGTAAACCAAAAGGAATACAAGCGCGAAGTGGAAGCGCGATTGCTGCTCAGTGATTTTCTGCGGCACGATCTCGGGCTGTCGGGAACACATGTCGGTTGTGAACATGGAGTCTGCGGAGCCTGCACAATTTTGTTCGATGGCGAGTCTGTGCGTTCGTGCTTGATGTTTGCTGTTCAGGCGGATGGACATGCCCTCATAACCGTCGAGGGATTGGCAAAAGACAAAGATAATCTGCATCCATTGCAACAGTCCTTTTGGGAGGCGCATGGTTTGCAATGCGGTTATTGCACGCCTGGCATCCTAATGTCTATGATTCCATTCTTACAGAAAAATCCAAACCCAACCGAAGATGAAATCCGCCAAGCGCTATCAGGCAATCTATGTCGTTGTACGGGCTATCAGCATATTGTGGATGCGGTGAAACTTGCGGCGGAGAAGATGGGGTAAATGGTATCCGGAGATTGGTGGTGGTCAAGTATGTCGGAAGTAATAACCGAAAACGTATCGGGACCTGTAGTAATTGGTAAATAGTAATTAGTGGTTAGAGATTGTAGTGTTTGATGCGGTGTATGGCTGCCGTTCGGAACTATTCGACCATTATTTGAAATAAAGATAAGGATCAAGCATGTCCCTACCTAAAATTGACGAAAAACATTTCATTAACTTCCTCGTTGACCTGCTCAACATCCCTTCGCCGACCGGTTTTACGGAGCCTGCGATTGAATTCGTTGAAAAGGAATTATCCAAATATAAGCAACTCCAACTTTCGCGCACACGCAAAGGGGCGCTTGTGGCAAAGTGGCATGTGGATTCCGACTTGCCTTCTGTTGCGCTCACTGCCCATGTAGATACGCTCGGCGCGGTGGTGAAGGAGATCAAACCCAATGGACGGTTGAAGTTGAGCCGCATTGGCGGAATTCAATGGCCGAGCGTGGAAACAGAAGGCGTGTGGGTGTTCACGTCCAAAGGGGGGAAGATCCGCGGCTCAGTATTAATTGATACAGCCTCGGGTCATATTTACAGCGCGGCGGGAAGCGAGACTCCGCGCACGGATGCTCACATGGAGGTGCGGCTCGATGCGCGCACAACTTCTGAAAAAGAAACCCGCGCACTTGGCATCAACATCGGCGATTGCGCGGCGTTTGATCCGCGTGTGGAAGTGACGGATGGATTTATCCGCTCACGATTCCTCGACGACAAGGCTTGTGTGGCAAATCTCACAGCGGCGATCAAGTCAATGGCAGATGCAGGCCAAAGTCCGGTGCGAAGCGTGTACTTCCTCATATCCAATTATGAAGAGGTCGGTCATGGCGCGGCGGCGGGGATTCCATCTGAAGTCGCGGAGTTGGTCACGGTGGATATGGCGGTTGTTGGCGAGGGGCAGGAGTCGGATGAGTTTCATGCGACGTTGTGCATCAAAGACAGCAGTGGGCCGTATCACGAAGGGTTGAACAAAAAAATGCGCTCGCTCGCGGAGAAGCATCATATTCCGTATAAAACAGATGTGTATCCATTCTATGGCTCGGATGGCGAAGCCTTCTGGCGCGCGGGCGGCGATGTTGCATTGTCGCTGATCGGCCCCGGCATTGATGCATCGCATAATTACGAACGCGCCCATATGGACGGCTTGAATGCGACCACCAATTGGATCATGGCGTATTTGTTAGAAGTAGACAAGTAGACAGGTACACAAGAAAGGTGCTGTAACGTATTTACGTGTCCACCTGTTTACCTGTATACTTGCCCCATGAAACTGGATGCCGCACTTCCCCCCGTTGCACTAAAAGATGTGCCTGCCATTGCGAAAGCTGCGCAAGAGATTGGCTTCGCAGCGCTGTGGACTCAAGAGACCCAGCACGATCCTTTCCTGCCCTGCACATTGATCGCCGAGCATACATCAGACATGCAATTTGGCACCGCCATTGCGGTCTCGTTTGCGCGCTCGCCCGCGAACCTTGCCTACACCGCATGGGATTTGTCCGCGCAATCTGGTGGAAGATTCATTTTAGGACTCGGCACACAGGTCAAGGCGCATATTGAACGCAGGTTCGGTATGACATGGCCCGAGTCTGTGACGGGGAAATTGCGCGAGCAGATCCAAGTCATCCGCGCGTTTTGGGATAACTGGCAAAACGGCACAAAGTTAAATTTTCGCGGTGAATATTACAAAGCCACTTTGATGTCGCCTTTCTTTAATCCTGGCCCAATCGAACACCCGAATATCCCAATTTATATCGCAGGCGTGAACACGGGGCTTGCCAAACTGGCTGGCGAAATGTGCGAGGGATTCCATGCGCATCCGTTCAATAGTGTGAAATATTTGAATGAGGTGATATTGCCTGCTATTGAAGAGGGATTGAATAAAGAAGGAAGAAAAAGGCAAGATCTTAGTGTGTCGGTGACCGCGTTTGTAGCGACATCCCCCGAAGAAGAATCCTTCGCGCGGATGCAGATCGCGTTTTACGCATCCACACCATCCTATAAAGCCGTAATGGACTTGCACGGCTGGGGCGAGACTGCTGAAAAACTATCAGGTTTCGCCGCCAAAGGCGAGTGGGCCGAGATGCCCATGCTCATCACAGATGAGATGCTGCATGAGTTTTGTCTGGTCACTACACAGGAAAATCTGGCAAATGATTTGAAGAAGCGCTACGATGGCCCTTCGACAGGCTCAGGACAGCGAATTGCAGATCGGCTGACGCTGTACACACCCTTTGTTCCCGGGGAAAAGGATGAGTGGTGGAGAGGGTTGGCGAAAAAGTTTAGTAGTTATTCTTTCTAATCTGTCGTAAAATCGAAACAGCAAAGGTTTATGGCAAAATATTCTCACTAGCAGAAAATTTTTCGGAAATTCATTGGGAGTATATAAATGAAAATTATTAAGTACAAATGCCAATCAAGAGGGGATGAGAAATGGGACTTCTCAGAGGTTGAGTTTGGGAATCTCAATCTTCTTGTCGGCGATACAGCTACAGGAAAAACAAAATTTCTTAATACTTTATTCAACCTTGGCGCTTTCGTTGCTAGAGACGAATACAGAGTAGGGTTTTGGGACATAACATTTGAACAAAATTCTTCAACATATCGCTGGATGCTTGAAGCAGATAATCTTGAAAACCCTCAAGACCAAAGAATATTAAGTGAAAAGCTCACGAAAATTGAGCAAGACAATGAGATACTGCTTATTGAAAGAACTGTTGATAAATTTATTTTCATGAAAAGTCAACTGCCCAAGTTGTCGCCCAACATTACAGCAATATCACTATTCAAAGAAGAAGATGTAATTCGGCCAATACATGAAGGTTTTGGGAAAATTCGACGTAGACGTTTCTTTCATGATGCACTGTCGAAAATAACAGAACTAGATCCAATTCCACAAGAGTTATTAGAAAGCTTTCAGAAAAAGCAAGCCGAAAACCAATTATCCAGTTCGCGACTTGGACTTAATGCTACTTTGTACATCCTTTCTCTTTACTTCAAGGATAAATTTGACGTTATTAGAGAAAACTTCAAAATAGCTTTCCCATTTGTTGCCGATACTAAAATCTTAGATTTTAGTCAAGTCATCAACCAAATTAGATTACCTGTTGAGATACCCGTTTTTTGTATAAAAGAGAAATCTACTGATGTGTGGATACCAATAACCGAAGCATCTTCAGGAATGCAAAAAGTATTACTAATACTTACAGACACCTACACGCTACCAGAAGGCTCGATATATATTATTGATGAATACGAAAACTCTCTTGGCCTTAACGCAATCGATTTCTTTCCAAATTTTCTGCTTAGTTTCGAAAAGGAAATGCAATTTTTTCTCACAAGCCACCACCCATATATAATCAATGAAATTCCACCTAAAAATTGGTACGTGTTCAATCGAAGAGGAAATAAGGTAACTATTAAATATGGTGAAGAGATCGAAAAGAGATTTGGCAAATCAAGACAGCAAGCTTTTATTCAATTAATTAATGATCCATTTTATACTGAGGGAGTAAAATGAATATATACACTGTTGTAGAGGGAAAATCAGAAAAAACAGTCTATCCAATTTGGATTCCACTGGCGAATCCTGTGTTAAGACTTGCAGAGACATTAGACGATGTTAAAGATGATAATTTTTATATAATTTCAGCAGGAGGATATCCTCAAATTTTGGATATAGTTGATAGTGCCATTGAAGACGTAAACGCTATTCACGCCTTCGACAGATTGGTAATTTCTGTTGACTCTGATGAAACGACCTTTGAAGAAAGGCTAAAAGAGATAAGTGATTATATAAACGGGAAAAATTGTCATGCAGAAATACGCATCATTATTCAACACTTTTGTTTTGAAACATGGGCGCTTGGAAATCGTCAAATTATCCGCCGAAATCCACAAGCCTTACGAATAAGAAATTACATAAATATATTTGATGTCAGGACAAACGACCCAGAATTTTTACCAGCAAACCAGAGAGAAAGCCTAACGAGAGTGCGATTTGCTGAAAAGTATTTGAGAGCCGCTTTAAATGATAGATACTCAAATCTAACATACTCAAAGGGTAATCCATCTGTTTTATTGAATGAAGGCTATTTCACTCAAGTAAAAAACCGAAGGCATCAAACAGGTCATATCGAAAGTTTCTCCACTTTTTTATCCGCATTCACCTAATTAAACACAACAATATTCTGTCTAACAATAACCTATAGGCATCACCGACTACCAAACCAAATCCCGCGCCACCTCTTTATGATATACTCCCAAAGTACAACTTTCATGAAAGTATGACTTTTGGAGAAATATCATGACAACCTATGTTCGCGTTCAGGAAAAAGGACAGGTAACCATCCCTACAAAAATCCGCAGGAAATTGAATTTGCGAAAAGGGGATATGGTGATGTTTGTGGAAACAGAAGCTGGAGTACTGATCAAACCTGCTGAAGTCCTTATTTCGCAGGCATTGGACAAAATCGGCGCATCCCTTCGGGCAGACGGAATCACACCCGAAAAATGGAATAAACGTAGCCGCGATATTCGCAAACAACTGCTTGAAGAAATGTATGGATTAAAAACCGATTCATGAACCATCGCATCTTCATTGATTCGAGCGTTTTGTTTTCTGCCGCAAATTCATCCAAAGCTTAATAAAGAACTTTATCCAGAACAATTGATCTATAATAGAGCCATGAAAATTTCACCTAAATTTGACCCGACAGCAAACTGTGTTTTATTTGGGGGTGACTGTTTAAATCTCTTAAATCAAATTCCCGATAAATTTGTAAAGTTAGTAGTTACATCTCCCCCATACAATCTTGGTAAAGAATATGAAACTCGACGAGACTTAAAACATTATCTAGACCAGCAAAAAAAGATAATTGAAGAATCTGTGCGAATACTAGATGACTCAGGAAGTATTTGCTGGCAAGTCGGAAATTACGTCGATAATGGAAAAATAATTCCTTTGGATATAGTTCTTTATCCAATTTTTGAAGCTCTCGGATTACAGCTAAGAAATCGCATAGTTTGGCATTTTGGACACGGACTTCATGCTTCAAAAAGGTTTTCGGGAAGATATGAAGTTATTATGTGGTTTACCAAATCCAATGATTACACTTTTAATCTCGATCCAATTAGAGTGCCTCAAAAATACCCACAAAAAAAACATTTTAAAGGACCAAACAAAGGCGAATTATCTGGAAATCCATTAGGGAAAAACCCTAGCGATATTTGGGATATTCCAAACGTTAAGTCTAATCACATAGAAAAAACTATTCACCCATGCCAATTTCCTATTGAACTAATTGAAAGACTAGTACTTTCCATGACAAATGAAAATGACTGGGTATTTGATCCATTTATGGGAGTCGGAAGCACTGCGATTGCATCATTAATGCATAACAGGAATGCAATAGGAGCAGAAATAATGCCAGAATATATTTTAGTTGCCAAAGATAGAATCAAGAAAGCAGAAAAAGGCGAATTGCAAATGAGACCTATGGAACGTGCTGTGTATGATCCTAAAAGACCATTTGAGAATACGCCACCAAAGGTTATCAACATATCAAATAAAGATATGGCGCAATTGAACTTACTCGAATCAGCAGGGAGATACAAAACAAAAAGAGGCAAAAATGAAAATCGTCAATAAATATTCCCACTTACATGGTGAAGAATTTATGTTGGTGCGAAAAAAGGCCCTTCTGGAAGAAGTTTATTCAGTAATTGAAATGGTTGATGCAAAGAAATTTCAAACCAAGGTGTCCAATGAAAAAACAAAGATGGGATCAATCCTTTACAACCCAGGGGAAATAAACAATGAGTTTAAACGAATTTTTGAGACTCTAAACTGGAATTCTGTAAGAAGGGATTTTTATGTGTCAGATGATTACTCAATCGTAAAGGTATTAGAAACGCTAACTTACGAAGATCAGAAAAAATATTTGCAAGAACTTGAAAAGCCACTTGTACATTCTTACAACCAAACAGATTTTGTCAAAGACCAAGTCGCTGTTGAAGTCCAACTCGGAAAGTATTTTGCAGTAAGTTATGATCTTTTTGTAAAACACTTGTCTTTCTATAATATGGGGATTATTGATGTTGGAATCGAAGTTGTGCCGAGTAAAAATTTACAGCAACAAATGTCTTCAGGTGTGCCTTTTTTTGAAAAAGAAGTTCACAATATTCTTCGACACGGAAGAACTACCCCACCTGTTCCAATAATTATTTTAGGTGTTGATCCATAAGCTAAGAAAATTTACTCTGCCCCTTTGAGGAAAATAAAAATGTTCCTCTTCACAATCGACAAAACATATTTCACTAGTTTACTCGTTAATTTGCTCAACATTCCTCGCCTACTGCGTTTGCGGAACCATCAATTGAATTTGTAGAAAAAGAATTATTCATTCAATAAATTTTGGAGAATTCATGAACTTCACCGACTACCAAACCAAATCCCGCGCCACCGCAAAATACCCTGTAATTGGGCACGCCGTCATTTACCCCACCCTGGGACTTGTCAATGAAGCGGGCGAAGTGGCCGGCAAGATCAAAAAAATCTTCCGCGACAAAAACGGCGAGATCAGCGCTGAAACCCGCGAGGCGCTCAAAGCTGAGTTAGGTGATGTGCTTTGGTATCTGGCTCAAACCTGCACAGAACTTGATATTTCCCTGGATGAAGCAGCCGAATCTAACATTACTAAATTATTGGATAGGCAGACACGCGGTAAGATACAAGGGGATGGCGACAACCGATAAGGTGTCAGGTGCGAGGTTTCAGGTGTCAGGGAAACCCAAAGCCTGATACTTGACAGGTGAAACCTGATACCTACCCTCGAACCCGTTAATAAACTCTAACCTATTTCCAACACCGAGTCGCCCCGCTTTTTGGTAGAATTCCCATCAGGAATTTAGGAGATAAATTATGGCTGGTATGGAAAGATTTACTCAGCGCGCAAGGCGGGTTCTCAGCCTGGCACATCAAGAGGCCGAACGCGCTCGCCAAAACAATATTGGAACCGAGCACCTGTTGCTTGGATTAATGGATGAAGAAGGCGGAGTTGCCGGCCGCGTCCTGCGCGACCTTGGCATGACCTCTGACCGCGTCGGTGAAGTCGTACAGCGTGTTTCGGGAACCCCCGCCAGTTTTGATCCCAATAAAATCGAACTCGCCGCAGAAACCCAGCAAGTGCTAGAATTTGCTGTGGACGAAGCGCGCCGCCTCGGGCATCACTACATCGGCACCGAACATATTTTGCTGGCCCTCGTGCGCGCTGAATCAACTGCGCTGGAAGTGCTGCGCAGACTCGGCGTCACACCGGACCAGATCCGCCGCCAGACACGCCGCGTGCTGAATGAATCCGCTTCATCCTCACCGACGCCTGCCGGCCCCCAACCGGGCGGACGCGGCGCTTCGGCATCCAACCCCAAAACCCCCCTCATCGATCAACTCGCTTCCGACCTCACCACCAAGGCCGAGGAAAAGAAACTTGACCCCGTCATTGGGCGTCAAAAAGAAATTGAGCGCGTCATACAGATCCTTGCACGCCGCACAAAAAATAATCCCGCCCTGATCGGCGAACCGGGTGTTGGAAAAACCGCCATCGTCGAAGGACTCGCCCAGCGCATCGTCGAAGGGGATGTGCCTGCGCCGTTGATGAACAAGCGCGTCCTGCAACTGGATGTGGGTTCCCTCGTCGCTGGCACCATGTATCGTGGTCAGTTCGAGGAAAGGCTCAAACGTATTATTGAAGAGTTAAAACAATCAGGCGCGATCCTGTTCATTGACGAGGTGCATATGCTGGTCGGGGCCGGCGCCGCCGGTTCATCCGTGGATGCGGCCAACATCCTCAAGCCCGCTCTTTCGCGTGGTGAACTGCAGGTCATCGGCGCCACCACTCTGGATGAATATCGCAAACATATCGAATCCGATGCCGCGCTGGAACGCCGCTTCCAGCCTGTGCAAGTGGACGAACCCTCCGAGGAAGAGACCATTCAAATCCTCAAAGGTATTCGCGGCGCATACGAAGAACACCATCATTTGGTGATCTCCGATGAAGCGCTCGAAGCGGCCGCGCATTTATCCTCACGTTATGTCACCGAAAGATTTTTACCGGACAAAGCCATTGATTTGATTGACGAATCATCGTCACGCGTCCGCATGTACAAGAGTCCCGCCGCGAAACATGCCAAAGACCTATTTGGTCAATTAAGACTGGCGCGTCAAAACCGCACGATCGCATTGGAGGAAGGTAATAACGAAGACATCAAGGAATGGGAAGAGCGCGAATTGGATCTCAACCAGCAAATTGAACGCCTGCGCACGGGCTGGGATCGCGCCAACAGCCCCGTTGTATCCGCGGATGATATTGCCGAAGTCGTGTCCATGTGGACGGGTGTTCCGCTGATGCAATTGGCAGAAGCCGAATCACAACGCCTGCTCAAAATGGAAGATGAATTACGCAAAGGCATCATCGGACAGGAAGATGCCATCATCGCCATCTCCCGTTCCGTACGCCGCGCACGCGCCGGCTTGAAAGACCCCAAACGCCCGATCGGTTCCTTCATGTTCCTCGGACCCACTGGGGTTGGCAAAACCCAATTGACCAAAACCCTTGCCAAGTTCATGTTTGGCAGTGAAGAAGCCGCCATTCAACTGGATATGTCTGAGTTCATGGAACGCCACACGGCCGCTCGTTTGGTGGGTGCGCCTCCCGGATATGTCGGCTACGAAGATGCAGGTCAACTCACTGAAGCCCTGCGCCGCAGACCTTATTCTATTGTCGTCTTTGACGAGATCGAAAAAGCCCACCCTGAAGTCCACAACATGTTGTTGCAGATTATGGAAGAAGGCCACCTTAGCGACGCGAAAGGCCGCAGAGTGGACTTCCGCAATGCGATTATCGTCATGACCTCCAACATCGGCGCGGACATGATCAAGAATCAAACTTCTCTGGGCTTTGCGATGAAGCGTGATGAAGCCAGCGAAGAACGCCTCTCTTATGAAGACATGCGCAAGAAGTTGAGTGAATCGCTAAAACGTGCCTTCCGCCCCGAGTTCATCAACCGCATGGATTCAGTGGTCATCTTCCGCTCGCTCAACAAGGAGGATATTAAGCAGATCGTCTCACTCGAACTGGCCAAGGTTTCAGAAAGACTCAAAGATCACAACCTCTTGCTCACTGCTTCTGAAGAAGCACTCACATCCCTCTCTACACTGGGTTACGACACCGAGTTTGGCGCGCGTCCGTTACGCCGTGTCATTCAGCAAAAAGTGGAAGATCCGCTATCCGACCGTCTGCTCGCCGGTGAATTTTTGAACGGTGATTCGATAACCATCGATGTTAACGAAGATGGCGAATTGACGCTCAACAAGGCCGATGAGAAAATTCCTGAGCCAAGTCTGTAATAACAGTGTAGGGACACAGCGCCGCTGTGTGCCTGCAAGTATTTAATGAATAAACAAGAACTCCTCAAGCAGGCCGATTACAACTTTCAGCGCGGAAACCGCGAATTGGCCAAAAAACAATTGTCAGAATTTCTGTCCGTCCACCCCCATGACGAATCCGGGTGGATGTTGATGGCGCGTGTCGAGGTGGAAAATGAAAATAAAATTCAATGTTACCAGCGCGTGCTTAAGACCAACGCCCATCACAACGAAGCCAAAATCGGACTTGCCCGTCTGAAATCGATCAGCCCGACATTGCCCGGGCCAGGGCAGATAAAAGCCAATCCCTGGCAAGCTCCTTCCAAACCATATAAAAGTATCCTGCGGGCCATATTGGCAGTTGTGATCGCGATATTTTTATTCGGCACAACCACCTTTGTCGTAGCCCGAAATAATCCCGAATCGAAAGTTGCGAAAATGCTGGCTGTTGCAACGCCCGCGCTTTATGGCGACTCGTCGCTTGCAAACGATGTTGCGCCACAAACCCGCGCTCAAGTCGGCGCAACTTATCCGCAGTATGCGCCCCTCGTGGATGTGTTGATCAACTTGGCCATACAAAATTCTGAAAACGGCATGGAAGGCGCACCGGAACGCCCGGGCGCCGAGATCGCCACATCAGACAATACCGGACTGGAAGCGAAAATTGCGCTGGAAAATGCGCTGCCTCAGCCCGGTTCGTTATCGTCTGTAACCATCACCGAACAGCAGATCACCTCGTGGCTTGCCCTGGAAATGAAGAACAACCCCGACCTGCCATTAAGGGAAGTTCAAATCTACCTGCGTGATGGCAAAATACAGGTTTGGGGCATGGTAAACGGAAAAGAAAATTCAACCTCCGCGCTTATTGTTGGAATGCTAAAAATTGACAACGATAAACAACCTTATTTTGAAATAGAATCATTGCAGATCGGGCAGCAAAGTATCCCCGGCTACCTGCTCGAGCAGGTGGAATCCTGGTTAAACCAACTGCTTGTGGAGGAGATCAACTCCCAAGTCCCTGGGCTTGAGTTGATGAATGTAAATGTGACAAATGGATTGATTACAGTTTCAGGGATGAGGTAGGTAACTCCATATGAACACAAATTATGAAACCGTCACACTTGCTGGAGGATGCTTCTGGTGTTTGGAAGCCGTTTTCGATGATGTGAAAGGCGTCGAATCCGTGGAATCAGGGTATTCAAACAGATATGTACCCAACCCGACCTATCGCGCAGTTTGCAAGGGAGACACTGGTTACGCAGAGGTGATCCGGATCAAATTTGATCCATCCATTATTTCGTTCCGTGATCTGCTCAATGTCTTCTTCGCCATTCATGATCCCACCACACTGAACCGCCAAGGCGGGGATGTTGGCACACAATATCGCTCCGCCATCTTTTATCACAACCCTGAGCAAAAAGAAACCGCTGATATACTCATCAGTGAGTTAAATGAACAGAAAATTTGGAACAGCCCAATCGTCACAGAAGTGGAAGCGATCAAGGATTTCTACATTGCCGAGGATTATCATCAGGAATACTTTGCGAAGAATCCCTACCAGCCTTATTGTCAGGCGGTTGTCGCCCCAAAGGTTGCGAAATTCAGAAAACACTACCTGGAGTTGTTGAAAAAGCAGGTCGCTTAAGAAAAAATCCCCTGTGAGGCTCAAGACTTGCAGGGGATTTTCGTGTTGAACATCGTATACGAATCAGATGTTGTATAATCTTTGCATGGAGAAAACCATGTCAAAACAAAAACGGGAACAATTGAAAGCTGAATTCAAGCAGTCTTTGACCGAGTTCGTTGAAACACTCAAAGACCATGTTTCCACTTCTGACGATCAATGGGCAATCAAGGGCTTTATTGATGTATTCCGCAATATTTACACAATTTCGACAGATACAAAGATTGTTTCCAAAATCCTGGAAATTCACCTTTTTCCAAAACTGCTTGAATTTGCAAGCCGTCATAACTATCGCATCGTTTTAGCAGAACAGCAAAACTACTACCCTGACTTATCCTTTGTAAGCGCAGACGATGAAAGCGTCAAATTTGCAGTGGACTTGAAAACCACCTACCGTTTGCCCGACAATTCTGATTTTTGTAATGTCTTCACACTTGGCTCACACGGCGAGTATTTCACTAATCGTAAGAGTTATAAAAATATTCAATTTCCATATAGCGAATACCTTGGGCATTTCTGCCTGGTCATTATTTATTCAAGAATCGCCCTTGATAAAACATACGAATCTGAAACCTATCGCCTTGAAGAATTACAATCCATCGCATCTGTGATTGGTGATTTTCAATTCTTTGTCCATGAGAAATGGGAGATTGCGGGCGATTATCAGGGGAGTTCAAACACTGCGAACATTGGAAGCATTGTCAAAATCAGCGATATTTTGGAAGGTAATGGGGTTTTCAAAAAACTGGGCGAAAAATGGTTTGACGATTTCTGGATGAATTACGGCAAAATTCAAATCACCCTGCCCAACGGCAAGGTAAAGAAAATCACATCGCTGAAGGATTACCTTGTTTATCGCGGCAAAGATGGAAAATTTGCAAATCCGATGGCTAGAAAGCCATCTCGCAAGAACAATAAGCGGGGGCAAAAATGACGGTAAAAGTCCCGCCCATAAAATGTCAGGGAATTAAGACTAAATTGGTGGAATGGATTAAAGACCATTCTTCCCTCGATAAAAACGGCACATGGGTTGAGCCATTCATGGGATCAGGTGTTGTGGGATTTAATATGCGCCCAAGCCGCGCTGTTTTTGCCGACATAAACCCGCATATCATTAATTTCTACAATGCCGTCAAGCAGGGAAAAATAACGGCAGGAATTGCAAAAGAGTTTTTGGAGAAAGAAGGCGCGCACCTTCAAGCCAAAGGCGAAGATCATTATTATGAAATACGCGAGCGATTCAACAAAAACGGCAATCCATTGGACATGCTCTTCCTAAACCGAGCCTGTTTCAATGGCGTAATGCGCTTCAATAAAAAGGGAGGGTTTAATGTTCCTTTTGGCCATAAGCCAGAGCGTTTTGCCAAATCCTATATCACCAAGATCGCGAATCAAATTAAATATGTGACCGACGCGGTTAGTCAATACGATTGGGCTTTCGTTTGCGCCGACTTCAGAAGCGTCATTGCCTCAGCCGCACAAAACGACTTTATCTACTGTGACCCTCCATATATCGGCAGGCATGTGGATTATTTCAATTCGTGGTCGGAAGATGATGAGCAGGAACTTTATAACTTGCTCAATATGACAAAAGCAAAGTTTATTCTCTCCACATGGCACAGTAACCAGTACCGCGAAAACCTGGCGCTTGAGAAATATTCACCCAATTACACTATTCTGACACGCGAGCATTTTTATCACGTTGGCGCAAGCGAAAAGAATCGAAAGCCGATGACGGAAGCGCTTATCTTGAATTACAACCCATTAACACCGGTCGATTTGGATACAGAAAAACAATTAGCCTTGTTTGAAAAGACGGACAACCAGTATGTGATATATTCATCTCCCAAGATTTGATCTTCTCCCATGAACATAGTTTCTCCCCCCACCTTCCACGTCCGCGATGTGCCGATTTACGGCGACGCCATCCTCGCCCCCATGGACGGCTACTCCGACTGGCCCTTCCGTTCGATTTGCCGCGAGTTGGGCTCCGCCATGAGCTACACCGAATTCGTCAAAGTAGAGAAGATCCTCAGCCGCTCGAAGGAACCCGCCAAGAGGTTGTTTTTCAAGGAAGAAGAACGTCCCGCCACGTTTCAGATTTACGGCGATGATCCCGATCTCATTCTGAAAGCCGCTTTGAAAATCCAGGAACTCAACCCGGACATCATTGACCTCAACATGGGCTGTCCCGCAAAAAGCATCGCAGACCGCGGCGCAGGCGTTGGCATGATGCCATCTCCATTGATCATCGCCCGCACATTCAAGAAATTAACCTCCGCGCTCAGAGTCCCGGTCACGGGAAAAATCCGTTTGGGCTGGGAAAAAAACAAAAATTACAAACTCATCGCTCGCATTGTGGAAGAGAACGGTGGTTCTCTCATCGCCATCCACGGACGCACAAAGGAACAACGCTACACTGGCAGCGCCGATTGGGACGCAATTGCTGAAGTGAAATCGCTTGTCAAAATTCCCGTTATCGGCAGTGGTGACGTGAAAACAGTCGCTGATATCGATCGGATGAAAAAATATACAAATTGTGATGCAGTCATGATCGGGCGCGGCGCACTTGCCAACCCTTGGGTATTCGCCCGCCTCGACCGTGAACAAGTTACACCGGGGCAAGTCCAGGAAACCGTCCGCAAGCATCTCGCGCGCAGTGTTGAATTTTATGGCGACGAAGACGGCTCGCGTCTCTTCCGTAAATATGCCGTGCAATACCTGCTCATGCAAACCCTCACGCGTGAAACCCGCAAACAAATCCTCAAGCCAATGCCATCAGGTGAATTCCTTGAAATGCTTAATCAAGTCTACGCAGTGACGGCTTAACGTATAATCAAGCCATGCTCCTCGATCTCCCTCTCATTCTCGAAACACGGCGCAATCACGCGCTTGAACACGCCGCCATTCACATCCTCAACCGCCAATTTCCCGGTCAACACATGGCTGGGCATTCCAACCCAACTGGTTTTTATTTGCTCGGCAATCTGCAAATACAGGATATTTGGATCGCTGCAACGGAAGCACACACGCGATTAAACTCCGGTGAAAGCGGACTTGCAATTCACCCCGGCTGTGGCACCAACCTTGCGACCACCACACTTCTTGCCGCGACCTTGGCCTGGTTCCCGCTGCGTGGAAAAAAATCCACACTGGCGCGGCTCCTGCTCATCCCGCTGGCATTGCTGTTCGCTCTGGCTGGCTATCACCTCAGCCGCCCGCTTGGCCCCTGGCTTCAAAAATATATCACCACCGAAGCGAATCTTGGCGCCCTGCGAATCGTGGACATTATCCCCGTCCGCAAAGGCGTGCACAGAATCATCACCAAGTAGGGACACAGCGCCGCCGTATCCCCACCAATAACCCATGCCAAATATATTCTTCCTGCACGGCAACGACGAATTTGCCATCAACCGCAAGATCAAGGATTTCGAGTCTGATTTCAGCGACACGACCACAGTGGGTATGAATACTGCCCATCTCGAAGCACGCACAATGACGGAGAACGACCTGAACAATGCGGTCAATGCCATGCCCTTCCTCGCGCCAAAGAGACTGGTCATCCTTTCGAATCCATCCTCCAAATATAACAACCCAGCCTCACGGAAAAAATTTGGGGAATTCCTCAGCAAGACACCTGATACAGCCAAATTCATCATCCATGAATTGATTGAACCAAAGGAAATTGAAAAACATTGGCTGGTGAAATGGGCGGGAAAAAACCCAACACTGATAAAAACTCAGGCATTCCTCTTACCCAAACAAAGGGACATGCCCGGCTGGATCATTGATGAAGCCAAGAATCAGGAGGGCAGGATCGAGTCTGCCGCCGCCGCGAAACTTGCGGAAATGGTCGGCGTGGATACCCGACAAGCCGGGATGGAAATTGCGAAACTACTGGCCTATGCCAATTGGGAGCGGCCGGTCCGTGTTTCCGATGTGGAAGCGGTTTGTGTCATCACATCCCAACAAAGCGTGTTTGATTTCGTAGATGCCTTATCCCAGGGAAGTGGCAAAACCGCGCAAAAACTTTTGCACCGCCTGCTTGAAGATGAAGAAGCGTTTTCGTTATGGGGCATGGTCGTCAGGCAATTCAGATTATTAATTCAGGCGCGTGAAATTTTGGATGGCCGCGGAAACAAAGATGATGTGGCCAGGGCTTTAGGTGTGCATCCATTCGTCGCAGAAAAAATAACGGGGCAGGCAAATCGTTTTACGATAGAGTCACTTGAAAGTATTTATCATAAATTGTTGAGGATTGACAAGGAAGTTAAAACAAGCCAGATCGCATTGGACCTGGCTCTGGATACGTTGATCGTCGAGTTGATAAGATAGCCTAATTTTTTCCCCACCTGTTTTCATCCGGGAACAAGGCATTGAACTGATTCCCATTGCCTTTCCGCTCCTGTGTTTGAAAATAAACATCCCGCCAGATTTTGAACTGCTCGGTCTCCAGATGAGCATCGCGGGCGGCTTGATCTCGATACACTTCCAGGAGGCTGAAGTGCCCGGGATTCCGAGCATCCTGAAACGCATCAAAGCGGAGGATACCCGACTCCAAAATTGTCTTACGTGCATTCTCCAACGTGGCCGCTTTATATACCTCGATTTGATCGGGTCTTATATAGTGATGGACTTGAAAAATATACACTGTAAGCCTCCTTTGTCTTTGCAAAAACTGGTGGTTTTGAGTATAGTGCCAGCTGTAAAAAGACAATAAAGCAATTCCATTGCAAATATTGATGGAGTGACGAACTGCCCACCTTCTGTGCGCTTATTCAAAGTGCCAGATGGCCGGGTGTTTTTTTTGACTAAAAAAGCGACCGTTGCTGCGTGTCTTCGTCTTTCCTGCCGCTCCAGCCATACTTCTTAAAATCAATTCGGCCTCGGGGGTTGAAGAGCACTCCCTCCTCATCCAGCAGAAGACGGTGCCTGCGCGCGCCTGCGCCATCCCGCTCACTGATCTCACCCTTCGAGTTGATCACGCGCTGCCATGGCACATCATCGGGACAATGCGCCATCGCGCCGCCTACCCAAAGTGGACCAAACGCAATGTATGTTTCAATTTCCACGCCCTCGGGTGGCGGAAGCATTTTTGCGATCTGACCGTAAGAGGCAACTTTTCCGCGTGGAATCCGGCGGACGATTTCCCAGACTTGGGCATAAAAGGCTTGTGGGTTCGGAGGAGATGTAAATTGGGGCATGGAGGTTATCCTTTATTTGGTGTGCCGCGACGTTAATCTCGCGGTATAAAATTAACGGGGTAATAGATAACGATAATATATTGACTGCCTGACATTGGCAATGAAATTCTGCGAGAGTTTATCCTCCATGAATTGCAATGTAACAATTTCATCCGCAGTAAGTGAGCCGGGATGCTCATGCTCCAGCGCGCCAGCCTGCTCAAGGTGCGTAACAGGCTTGGGCGGAGTCGTGAGGCGTTGATCTTCATCCAAAATAAAATAATATTCGAAAGTTCTGTAAATCGAGCGGTTGATTTCATAAAGAGGGGTCAACGCGCCGATGAGAAGAATGACGATAATAGCCATTCGATATAAGCGCGACGATGAATTTTGAAAAACAATTTCACCGCACATGCTCATCAAATAAAACAACGGTCCAATGGATGCGCGCATGGTGAAATCACGTCCATTGCCAAGTTGGATGAAGGGAATGAAGATGAGCAGCAAGCCTGTGACCATCCAGCGCGGGTCGCGCCACAAGCGGGGAGCAAGTATGAGCCAGAGGATGCCGCCTTCGAGCAAAAAGAATATGAGGAGGTCTTTAAGTGCGATGGATTGAAAGCCACGCTCCTGGGCGGAGGTGTTGGATGAAAAGAAAAGATAGGAGACAATGACGATTATTGCGCCTGCAAACAACAAACCAAAACGAATGTGTTTGAATGGGTTTTTGATGTTTGTTTGCTTAATCCACTCAATGAGCAGATAAGGCAATAACCCAATGGAAGCAAGCGGGGCGAAGAAAAAGCAGAGCGACCAGATGAATGCTAACTGCCCTCTGATGTCATTCTGAGCGACCCGTTCTTCCCTGGCACTGCCCGCCACATCGTCCCGATGTTTTTTCGGGAGGGCAGGTGTGAGCAGCGAAGAATCCCTACCACCGGGCTGGAGACCCTTCGCTTCGCTCAGGGCGACAAAAATAGAGACATATAACCAGGCAGGGACAGCCTGATTAAAGACCCAAAACAATTGCGTGGTAAAGGATGAATACTGCAAATCGCCTGGCCAAATTTCAAGATGCTGAATGGGAGGAAAAAGAGTTGGATAATCCCGCGCGAGGATCAGCGTGCCGAGCGCATCCATACCGCTGAAGAGAATGAGCAAAAGCGCAGTTTTGAGCAAGGTAGTTTTGAGTTTAGTGTTGAGATGCAGAACGGCGAGAAAAACGCCAAGCCATGTCCACAAAAAAAGG
>Ga0082335_1003213_pt1 | contig 27471 bp, 26 predicted proteins | sample Subgrocontami58m_FD_72375 | JGI IMG/M metagenome (GOLD analysis project Ga0082335, IMG submission 72375) | Subsurface groundwater microbial communities from S. Glens Falls, New York, USA - GMW37 contaminated, 5.8 m (SPADES assembly) (version 2) ...
GTGGTGTGCGGGGGCGCGAAAGGCCCCGGGCCCGATGGCGGGCGGGGGGGGGAAAAACCCGAGAAGGGGTCCGGGGGGGGGGGGGGGGTGGGCCGGCCCCCCGGGGTTTCGGGGGCGCGGGGGCCCCCCCCCCCCCCCCCCAACGGGGGGGGATGCCGCTGTCTCACGCGAGTGGGTGCTTGAGCGAGATGTCCGATTGATCATGGTCTGTTCCTGTGAAGAGATGGAAGTAGAAAAGTATTATCCAGTCATTATTAAGAACCGGCAAAGATTGTTTTATTACGTCCGGTTTCTTTGGCGATGTAGAGAGCCTTGTCGCTGGCTTTAATCAGGCTGGTCAGGCTGTTGCAGCGAGATGATAATGTGGAAACACCCAGACTGATCGTAATGGAAATCTTATCCTGAGCTGCAGTTATCGGTGTTCGTGCGATCCGCTTGCGTATACGCTCTGCGATCGCTCGCGCGTCTTTTCGTCCGGTCTCCACCAAAAGAATGACAAACTCCTCTCCGCCATAACGCCCGAGCAGGTCAATGTCTCTTAGTTCCTGGCGTGCCAACGAAGCAACGGTTTTTAGAACCTGGTCGCCTGCTGGATGGCCGTACGTATCGTTAACCTGTTTAAAGCGATCCAGATCGAATATCATGAAAGCGAGTGAATGCTTGTAGCGGAATGCTCGATCAACTTCCATATTAGCCAGTTTGATAAAGTGGCGGCGGTTGTACAACCCGGTTAATTCATCGGTGAAAGCAAGCTGCCTGGTCTCGTCATGCAGGCGGATCTTATCCACCGTAATCGCAGTCTGGTTGGCGATCAACGAAAGTTTCGGGACGGCATCCTGGTCGAAATGGCGCGGTGTTTTGGAATGCGCCAACATGGCGCCGATGACTTTTCCGCGCGAAAGCATGGGGACGCTCAACCCGGAAGATATTTTGTATTGAGACACAAGCGGCGGCACAGAGAACTCCGTCAATTGGCTGTAATCCTGTACCAGCACCGGTTCTTCCCGTAATATCGTGTAACCCGTCTGGGATCTGTCACCCTGTTCCAGTTCCATGCCGATGACGCGTTTCGTGGCCTGCCCCCAGGCCGCTCTCAGAATCAAGCGGTCATCAGGATCAAGCAGCGCCACCGCGCTGTAGTCAGCCTCCAGCACCTGCGCGGCAATTCTTACCGCGCACTCAATGGCTTTTTCCTCCTCGGTTACCTTCAGGTGGCATTGGGAAAGGGTAACCAGCGCTGTCTGTGTTTGCATGGCTGTTCTCAATTTCTCCCGCATATCGTCCAGGTTTTTTACCAGCAGGTTGATCTCCTCCAGCCCTGCCACCGCGAGCGGAGTTTTTAGGTCTCCTTTGCCAATGCGTGTTGCTGCGTCACCCAACAACTGGATAGGGCGCAGGACGCGCTGGTTGGTAATCACAATGAGCGCGCCCAGCATAAGCGCTGCGGCGGCTAAAAAGCCAATTTGAATTGCTTGCAGTCTGGCGATGTTGCGGTTGGATGCGGTCTCGTACAGCCGCACGGTCTTGTCCAATTCGAGGATCAGGCGCGGAGTGAGACCAATGATTTTTTCGATTCCTGCGTTTAAGTCCCCGCCTTGCGGATTTTCCTCAAGAACGACGTGAATCGCCTGATCTATTTCTTCCCAACCGCCGTGTAAAACCAATAATTGTTTCCGGATCTCTGCATCGGAGGAGGACTGGACAATAAACGTTTCCCCTGTCGGCAGGATAATTTGACCACCATTGCTCAGGGCGATCAATATCGTTTCAAAGCCTGCATGTGCTGTATCGTGTAAAGACCGACGGTATTCTGCGTGTGGAAACGTCTGCACGAGGACCGCCTCCAGGGTCATTTGCTGCGCCAACATGCGCTGGCGGCCGACGATGTTGATCAGCGCCGCATCATATTGCTGCCTATCCAGAATGATAAAGGAAAGGAGTATGGCTGCCAGGAAGAGCGATAGCAGAAAGGAGAAAGCGATGATACGAAGCCGGTATATGGTGGCCATTGGAGTTTCGTGAAATCTGACAATCATTATACATATTGCCAAATATTTCAATTGACATTGTAACTCAACTGAGGCCAGAATGTTAGGTGATGTTACGCCCTCCGCCTTGATTAAGCGTGAAGATTATTAATTACCGCATAATCTCCCTCTGCTGTATTATTCCATAAAACAATGGACTTCAACACCTTCCTGTCCCAACTCCCCGCTCCCTGTATCATATTCATTTTCTGCTATTCGCGCATGAGCGCGGTAAATCCTGCCTGTTGAAAATGCGCGTCGGTCGTCAGCGCTTCCGTGATTTGTTCATCGCCCATCACCACGAATGAAATACAATCGGTCATGCCCCATTCTTTGTCAAGCCGTGACTGATACATGCCAAAGGCGCGGCTGTAAAGCTCCTCGCTGTCTTGGATTATTTCCAGATTCTCGTCTTCTTCCAATGCTTCGAGCATGGTAATTCCCGCGTTGCGTTTGCGTTGACCTGCCATCGCGTCACCAATCTCAATCAAGATGGCGCGCGTCGTGATAAGAGAAATGTCCTCTTTCCTGATTTGGCGTGAAAGTTGCTTTGCCTTTTCGTGATATTGGTCAGCAGGAGAGGCAAGCGCGAGGATGAATGCCGTGTCAAGAAAGATTTTATCGTTCATGGGCGCGTTTCTCGGCTTGCAGGTATTCTTCTATGTTTTCCGACCAATCGGACGGCGCGTCCACTTTAAGCGATTCGATCACTTCGAGAGCCGATTTTTTCTTTTTGGATTTCGTTTTGACAGCCCGAATTGTCACCTGCACCGAGGTGTTTGGCTTCAGCTCCAACCGCTTTTTAGGACGCAAAACTTTTCCATCGTAAACTGCTTCAAAGGTTTGGGTAACCATGATTGATCTCCTTACTTCTCCCCTATTTTAACACGTTGCGTGCCTTCTGAAACGCAATCAATTACCCTCTCGGATCTTCGGGCAGACCCCAATCCACAGGCTTAGGTTTTCGGCGCGAACTTTCGTCACCTTTGGCGGGATGATTTTGCTGGCAGGTTTGCGGGTCAGGGCAAAGAAACCTGGTTCTTATGGTAAGGGTCTTGAACTTACCTGACGCTTATTTTGCTTCCCCAGAATCCACATCACAATCATGCTCGGAGTATCCTGCACCAGTCCACCCGTTATTAACCAATAAAATTAGAGATAACCAGGGAAATGGATATTAGTACAAGTTGTGCTAAGGGATAATGACTGGCCTTGTCAAACAGCCTGGCCGCATAGCGACCTTCTTTAAATTTATAAAGTTGAAAACCAGGCTTTAAAAGAAAAACGAATCCAATGAGCAAACTTGCCAAAATATAGGGCAAGCCAAGGTTTGCAGGAGACACTAATGGTAAAAAACCACTTGCAATGACTGAAAGTGCCAAAGTTGCTATAACGATAAGCCCTGCTTTTTCAACGCCAAATCGAATGGGAATTGTTTTCGCATTAACACGCCTGTCTTCAACTGTATCATTCCAGTCCGCCGGTACATTTTGCCCTCCGATTTCCCACATGAATAACCAGATAAACAGCAATAACAAAAAATATGGTGAAGGATTAGGATCCACGACAAAAACTGCAGCAATGGGACCGCTCGTCTTAACCACTCCGCTCACAAGGGTTCTCAAGTAAGTGACCTTAAGCAAAAGACAATAAATGATCTCCAAAACGGCAGCAGCAAGAAGGATAAAAACGATAACGGGATTAAGCAAATACGATCCTATGAGAGCCAGTATGAACCAGGTTCCCATCCAAAACAGGCCGCCTTTAAAACTTATTAAGTTTTGGGCCAGAGGATACCGCTGCTCGGAAGCCTCAACTGAATATCCCGGATTAATTCCGCTGCCGGCAAATTTTTCCCTGTCAACTTTTACACCAACCAGATCATTTAGAGCATATACGGCAGTGTATCCTGCAAAAGCTGTAAATAACGAAAGTAATATTACCGTCAACTGCGGAAAGCCGCCCAGCCATAGTAAAGCACAAAAGGCAGGTGCGGCCAGGTCCAAAATACCGTGGGTAGTTCTCGACAATGCAAAAAAGCGTTTCATATGTTACGTCTTATCTGACAATTGTTTTTTAACGAAATGCGCCATGTAGTTTACGTCTTCTTTTTCCTCAACCTTAAATATCCCGTTGAATGGGTTGTAAATTAAACTGGAAAGACGCAGGAATTCCAGGCCGTTTTCCTGCGCCCATTTTTTCAATTCGTTTGGGCGAATTAATTGTTTATAGGTATGAGTGCCCTTTGGCAACAGGTGCAGGACGTATTCACCGCCTATGATTGCGAATAAAAATGCCTTGGGGGTACGGTTTATCGACGAAAAAAAGGCGTGGCCGCCGGGTTTTAACAACCGCGAGCAAGCTGTGATGGTTTTATTTGGCTCTGGAACATGCTCCAGCATTTCCATGCAGGTTATTGCGTCGAATTCACCCGCATGTTTTTCTGAAACTTCTTCAATGTTTTCATAACGATATTCAATATTCAAGCCTTGTTCTCCAGCGTGCTGTCTTGCCGCTTCAAGGGATGCTTCAGACAAGTCAATTCCTGTTACTCGCGCGCCAGACCTTGCAATAGCTTCGGCTAAAATGCCGCCTCCGCAGCCCACGTCCAAAATTTTGCAATTAGTCATATTCAGGTTTTCGGTGATGAATTTCATGCGCAGAGGGTTGATGGTGTGCAATGTGCCCATGGATCCTTTTGGGTCCCACCAAATTTGGGCAACCTTATCGAACTTCTTTATCTCTTTGGAATCAGTATTCGTGAATTGTGTCATTGATTTCCGTCCAGTTTTCCAGATTTTTGCAAGCAGATTGTATTTCCTCGAATTTTATGTCGTTTACAAAGACGCATTTTCCCAACCCGTCAGGCAATGGGACTCTTTGCAACCCATTTCTATGGTACTTGCGTTCATTCAGTGTTTTCCATAACAGATCGGGGTTTACAAGATCGTCAATTAGAACGACGCCCAGCCTGGCGATTAGATCGAATATCCTGTCCAATTCCTGTTTGGATAATAAATCCCTGGATGCGGCTAGTATTGCCGAGATTGCCATGTCGATAAGGACCGCCTCGCCATGAAGTAGTTGCGTATCGTGGAAGGTTTCAAATCCATAACTAAAAGTGTGCCCGAAATCAACCCTGCGCGCCAGGTCATCTTCAAATAAATTAGGTTCCAACTCCTCCAGCATTGCCCCGACAGAACGGTCAAGGATCAATGCGCCAATTTCATCTTGAAATTTTGAATTAACACATTCAGCCCCATGCGATTCCAATAATTCGAATAATGCGGCATCTTTAATGATGGCTAATTTTAGAATTTCGCAAACGCCATTCAGGATATGGCGTTTTGGCAGGGTTGTCAGAAATGTCCTGTCTAAAAAGACCTTTTTGGGGGGTTCAAATGAGCCCAGCCGATTCTTGTTGCTGTTGAAATTGATCCCGCTCTTGATTCCCACCGAGGCATCAACATACCCCATCAAGGTTGTCGGTATTTTAATATGCGGTACTCCGCGACGATAACTGCTGGCGACAAACCCAACCACATCAGTAAGAACGCCGCCGCCAATGGCGATGATCGGCTCATCCCTGCGATTGATGGGAAACATATCCAATTCGCGCAAGATCCAGAGGTAATTATCTATGGATTTGTTTTTTTCACCCGCTGGGAAGCTTAGGATCTTTGCGTCAATTTTGTGGTACTTAAAAAAATCCTTTATCCCGGTTGAGTAATACTTTTCTATGTTGCTGTCTACAACAACAAACCTACGGGTATTCTCTTTTTTACCTATAGATAACAAAGCTCCATTCTGTGGATGAAAAAGATTGGGGCAGCTGACAACCTCATATTCAATAGTTCGTTGATATGAGATATGCCATTTACGCATTTCGTGTGTCATAGAACCTGCCGCCAACTGGATTTGGAATCCAACAGCCTCCTGGCAATATCTTTTGCAAGGTCTAAATTGTGGTTCTCAAAATGGCCACACTCCCGTATATTGGCGTAGGGCACTTCCTCTGCAATTAAAATATCGTTTAAAATGGACTCATACACACTGCAAATTTTATGCGCATTGCCTTCATTCAACAATACAAGGTAAAACCCTGTCTGGCAGCCCATTGGAGCCACGCAGATAAAATTTTCTGGCATGTATTTTCTAAAACCCGCAAGCAAAAAATGCTCAAATGAATGCAGTTCAGTTGTCGACAAATAATTTATATTTGGCTGATTGATACGCAGGTCAACGGAATAAACCGCGTCACCGTTTTTACCGTTGGTGAGAGACCGTAACTTTACATGAGGCGCTTTTAATTTTCTATGATCAAGTTCCCCAACTGTATGGACTTCCCAGCCCAATTGTTCAAGACTAAACATTATTAACTCCTAGATTCAATTTGAATAACGAATTGATGAAATCCTGTTCGCGCTGATGTGTCTGATTGCGTTGTTGTTTTATTTTGCGCATTTGGCAGATTGCTGGAATGCCCCGGCGCTTATTGTGACCAAGCAGCTTGTTTGTAATCATTTATTTCCAGGACACCTTCGTCGTTTGGGTCTTGATTTCCTTCGACGTATTGAGACAGGTGTTTAAAACTATCCGCCAGGGCTTTTTCCCATGAAGCTACATGGTGATACAACTCAACGGATGCGTACCCTGAAAAGCCGTTTTCGTTTAAGGCTTTGAAGCTCGCCTCAAAATCCAAGCTGCCTTCCCCTGGAATTTCATGAAAATGAACGATGCCTGTAATCGTGTTTGCCACCATCTTGTCCATTAATATTCTGCCATCTGAATTTTTAGTCCCCCTTAGATAACTAATGATCGGTTTTGCTCTTTCCAAAACGTCAAAGCTCAACCCGGGGACGGAGATTAAATAGGTAAAAATTTCATTATCGAATTCGGTTGAGCCGGCGAATAAGCTGTTGTAATCAACATAAACGACAGCCTCTTTAATGTTTGTCCTATCCACCGTCTCTTCGATCCTTTTCTTCTGTTCTTTGGTGGGTTGATCGTCATAAAAATAAATTGGGTTTTGCCTGTCAAGCAATAGAAAATCGGCGTTTTCAGGGAAATATACCAAATAACCTGCAAAATTCAAGTCAATTGCCATGTTTTCCGACATCTTGATAATTTTTAAATTATAGCCCTCTTTGGCGTCGGAAACATGCAGGTACCGCGCATGGGGAGCGGCTTTTGCCAAAGCGGAAATATAGTCGTTTTCCGAGCAATAATTATGGCACAAATCCAAATGCAATTTAAAGTTGGGCGAATTAACTTCGTTGACCAGATCAATGCCCTGGTCCAGAGTTTCAATAAACATTCCTGGCTCCGGCTCGATTAACAAAGTAATGTCATCATCCTTCCTGATTTCCCGCAGACACTGGCGGATGCTGTCCATCAGCAATTCTTTTGGATTTACCGATGGGTTGACAACATGTTCGTCCCTTATAAAACCGCTGCCAAATGTAACGAGCGGAACATCCAGTTTTCTGGCGACTTCAATGCCCCTCTTGACCAGGTTGATGCGGCGTTTTCTTCCGGCCATGTCAATACACATCAAGGAAGGTTCGTGGGGCCTGGAAGGTGTGAAAAAATGCGAGGCGGTTGCAACGCAGGCAGGTTTTACATTGGTTGTTTCAAATCGTTGTTTTATTTTTGCGAGATATTCGTCGGTTATTTCGAATGGATTAAACTGATCACGATGAAAGGAAAGTTCAATTCCTGGATACCCCGCCTTATCTACAGCGTCAATTGCATCCAAAAACCCTAAATTTGTTAATCCGAAAGTGCTGTAACTTAGTTTTGTCATTATCGTTGCTCCAGATTCATCTATAGTGACTATTCTAGTTACTTGATAGATTTGGGTCAAGGGCAATGAAAAGCCGGGAGCACTTGACATCGGAAACAGATACGCTATTTTTGCGTAAGGTGAGTTTGCAGGTAGGAAAATCCATTTCATGCTCTAAAATCGCTTAACTTTGATAGAATCAAATTAACGAATTAAGTGTTTCATAAAAATACGAGCGTAAAAAAGGAACAATCTCCATGACCCTGTCTCAAACCCCGTCATCCCCAACCTGGGGCACAAATACAAAACTGGTTGTCGCCCTCACCATTATTGTGATCATTGGCGCGTTGCTCGTCAAATTCCAGTTCATCCTCACCCCTTTGTTGATCGCGCTGGTACTCGCTTATTTATTCCATCCTGTAGCTGATTTTACTCAGAGGAGGTTGCACTTTTCGTGGAATGCATCCGTTGGCTTGATATACCTCATAATCACTATTCTATTGCTCGGCTTGCTTACCCTCGGTGGCGTGGGACTGGTGCAACAGATCCAAAGCCTGGTCATAGTCCTACAGGATGCGCTTAGAACCCTTCCACAACTCATAGAAAATATTTCGGGTCACGTCTATCAGATTGGCCCGTTCAAACTTGATTTCAATTCACTGGACCTAAAAGACCTCAGCACTCAAGTGCTTGGCATGGTACAACCTTTGCTAAGCCGCACAGGCTCTTTGCTTGCAATTGCGGCGGGCAGCGCGGCAAACTTCCTTGGCTGGACCTTGTTCGTCATCCTCGTCTCATACTTCGTTCTGTCAGAAAGCGGTGGTTTGCGAAATCGTATCATCACAGTGGATATTCCCGGTTATACAAAAGACCTCGGCCGCCTCAGCCGTGAACTCGGGCGCGTTTGGAATGCTTTTTTACGTGGACAGATCATCATCTTCTTCCTCACTGTCTTTGTGTACACCATAGTGTTAAGCGTGCTTGGCCTGCATTACGCCATTGGTTTAGCATTTCTGGCGGGGCTTGCGCGTTTTGTCCCTTATATCGGTCCCGCCATCAATTGGGTAATACTTGTTCTTGTAGCATATTTTCAAGCATATAAATTGTTCGAGCTTTCACCGTTTTATTACTCACTGATAATTCTCCTTATTGCACTTTTTATTGACCAAATCTTTGATAATATTGTTTCACCCCGTATTCTTTCAGATGCGCTTAAAGTTCACCCTGCCGCAGTGCTGGTTGCTGCCATTATTGCGGCCAATTTACTTGGCATTCTCGGTGTGGTTGTTGCTGCACCCATACTTGCCACCGCCACGCTCTTATGGAAATACACCATGCGGAAAATGCTGGATTTGGATCCCTGGCCCAGCGAGGAACTGCATCAACCGCTGCCTCCCCCAGGATCACGTCTTCGCGTTTTGATCCGCCGCTTCTTTCGTACCCTCAGCCTGAAACTAAAAAAGGGGAAGTGAATCTACCCGTATCATTCTAATACAAACCAAATCAACCAAGGAGTTAATCATGAGCAACAATAACAACGAACCTCGCACCAACACCATCGCCGAGACTGAAAACTTCCTCGCCTGGAAAGCCGAAGAACCTGATGGTGAAGTTACCTATCATATCGAAATGAACAATGTCACAGTCCACTTCTTTGAAGAAGAATGGACTGAATTCCTGCAGTTGGTGCAGGAATTCAAGTAACAGAGACAGAGTCTGAATGCCTATCGGGCTCCGTCAACAATTTGTGGAGATGATCGAATGAAATTATTCCATTATTTATTCAGAATGGGATTCAGTTTATCCATTGCATTTGCGATCAGTTTTTCTGCTGCGGTTATATATTTTGACTATAACGAATATACCCGCAGCATGGATCGCATCTCCCTGGTTGTTGTCCCGACCCTTGCCATTGCGTTCCTCCTGTTTGAAATATTCCCAGTATTCTGGGCTTGGTTCATGCGAAGACAGTTTGATATTCTATTTACGTTTGGATTATTCTCCCTGTTCGCTGCAATTGAGACCGTATTGTCGGTTGGAACATCGCGGATTTATTACCTTGGAACTTTTGCGTTTGCGCTTGCGCTTTTCACCTTGATGTTGCCAGCCGCACAACCCATGGAACGTTTGCGCCTGTCTCATTCCCTCTGGCATTATCTGATCGGGTTCTTGTTGAGTTTAATTTTCACGTATGGAGCCATGGGGTTTTTGAGCGGCACGCTGGATGGTAGATTTCACATCATTGTTTTTTCAATGACGCTCACCATTCTCGGCAGCGTCGCTGGATATTACCTCGTCCGACGGGCCGCACGATCCCTAAAGGATGGGTTTCTCACTAATGGGTTGAACATCTTTCTTGCTTTTATCCTTCCGTTATTTGTAGCGGGTATTTTTTACATAAGTACCCAGTTTCCAACCATGTTCACCCCCTGGTACTTTCAAATTCCCGTTGAATGGCTCGATCTTTATCTATCCAGCGCCATTATTGCCGGAGCCTGGGGCATCCTTTTACTTGAACAGATCGAGACACGAGGAATTTATCAATCCTTTAGGAAAACCAGAGCCTTTTCATTTATTAAAGAGAACCTGCCCGGTTTCTACGCAGGCGCCATGTTTTTCCTGGCTAATTTGGTGCTGGCACGCACCTTTAACCATCCCACCTTTAGTTTGAACAGCATTGTCTTCGAAGCAGATGCGGGCCCCTGGTTTGCCATCCTTGGTTATCCCGAAGGGTTTAATGTCAATCGAGCGGTGCATCCACTTGTGTTGATTACAGCTCGACCTTTCGTTCGTTTGATCGGCTTATTTGTAGGAGAAAAATGGTTCCTCGCCCCCATGATCGCAATCGCGGCGGTCAGCGGCTCAGCCGTGCTTATGGGATGGATATTTGTCAAACGCGCTGCTCAAAAAGACACCTACGCCTTTATCTTTGCAATATTACTTGGAACAACTGCATCGCATCTGCTCTTCGGTTCACTCACAGAATCTTATGTGTTTGGAATGGCGTCCCTGATCTTCTTTTTCCTCCTGATTCAGGCAGATGAGAGACGTTTCTCCGTTCTCGTACCGGCGGGCTTGCTCGTTTTTGGTGTTACGATCACCAACATCGCACAAAGTATGATCGGCTTGTTCTTTAAGAAATTCGGCTTTAGGCGGCTTGTATATTATGGCGTTGTCGTACTTGCAGCGGGAATTGCCCTGACAACATTTGTCAGCATGTTATTTCCGGGTAATCAATCCTTCTTTTTTGTGCCCGAGGATATTTCCTTTGAAGCTCGTTTTACGCAACCTGTTTACGCAAGTCCGACTGAATGGCTGGCAAACCGCGCAAAGATCGTTGGCAGAACCATATTCTTATATGGTGTGCTGGCTCCTGAACCTATCGAGGTCTTTACCGGCAAACAGGCTGGCAACCCGATGATAAACTTCAAGACCTATCATTATAAAGATGACCTTGTCGCATGGTACCATGGCATGGCAAACATCCCTTTGGGTCTCTGGCTTCTTTTACTTGCTGTATCTGTCATATTTTTCCTGAAGAATATTCGCTCTCAAGATACGCCGCTCCTGCTTGGCTTGTCGGGCAGCATTGCTTTTAATTTTTTCCTGCACATGAATTATGGAACTGAGCTCTTCCTGTACACGCCATACTGGACATTTTTAATCATTTTTTTCATTGCCGTCTCCCTAAAAGAACTGGCGGAACGCGCCTGGTTCAATATTACCCTGACTGTTTTTCTGCTGATGGTTATGGCAAACAACGCTAGATTCATTTTTATTATTTTGCGCGCGCTCGCGCCTTATTTCGGGAATTGATCAGGCTGATGACTGTGATCCTTTTCCTCAAAAACCCGGATATTTGAATTGGATTTTTCTAAGCGAAACTTCTGATAGTTTAATCCAAGAGATAAACTGCAGCCTCATTAAAGTATTAAACAGGACTTTTGTTTGCCTTTCACGCGCTTCGACTGCGTTTGGACCCCTTCGGGAGAGCTGTCCTCACTCCGCTCAGCGAGAAGTATCCTTCTTCGTGAGCGGAGGTGCACGATCTTGATCTTGGTGCGGTGGAGTCGAAGGACAGATCCAGGCGATAGTCCTGTAAAGATGCGATTTGTTGAAATTGATTTCTCATTAAGAGGATAAGTGGCAAGAATTCCCGTTATGCTTGGAAAAATTGTTTTGAGTGCGGTGGCAGGATTTTCAATGTCCATAACAATGGCTTTGCAAATCTTTAATTATGATGCTTACTCACCTCTGGATCGGTATTTTCTCCTGTTTGTTCCTGGTCTCTCCATAACCATCTGTGCATATTATTTGTTGCCCTTTTTGGAAGAATCATTAAATCAGGAAGCATGTACTGCCAAATTATATATTCTTATTTGCGCCTTGTTTTGCGTCTTTATCGCCGCGCTTTCGATGCGTGGTGTATCGATTCCTCTTATTATCGCAACCGGCATTTCTTTGTTAATTATTTTTTTCTCAATTATCACTCCCGCAGTTCCATATCTTCAAAAAACAATAGAAATGGGGCTCCATGTCCGCTTGTTTTTTGGGTGGCTAGCTTCCACGATTATTGTTGTTATTGTTCTTGGATTCCTGGATAATTTTTACGATAAGCCATTCGAAATTGTCTGCTTGACTATTGTGTTTCAGTTGTTGCTTGGGCAGGCAAGTTACTTTTTTGCAGGAAGAATTAAACGGTCATGGATGGAGGGATATTCAGATTTTGTAATTATCTTTTTTCTGTTTTTGCTTCTCTTTGTGTTTGCCGGATCGCTATTTGAAATGAGCAAACAATTCCCGGGTTTATTATCTCCCGATATTTTCAGACTGAAAAATAGCCTATTTTCGATTTTTTTGATTACCAGCGTACTATTACTCCCCTGGCAGGCATGGGTATTGTATAAACAAAAATCAATACAATTATTTTTCAAATTTAATAAGACATTTATCTATGACTTCTTGGATGAAAATATCCTGGGCATTTTGCTTGCCCTGACTTTCTTCTCAATATATCTCCTGATCGCATCCATGCTTAACAACCCGCACTTTGATGTTGACGATATATTCTTTGATGCGGATGTTCTAAATTGGAGACTTCGTTTCACAACGGATAATTGGCAAGATTATTACTGGCGGTCTGTACATCCATTCGTCTTGCTTCTTATCAAACCTCCCATCGACCTGGTCGCCCTGTTACTAAAAGGTAATAAATTGTATAGCACATATATTGTGGTCGCATTTGGCGGAGCGTTGTGTGTATTCCTAACCTGGAAAATTATTGTCAGAATAACTCAAAGCCAAATTTATGCTTTGTTGATTGGGTCGGTGCTGGGTTTATCGGCTTCACACCTGATTTTTGGGTCGTTAATCGAGACTTATATTTTTTTGGCAGTAAGTTTGTTGCTCTTCCATTTGTTTTTAGTTGAGGATAGACCTTTTTCAACTCTTATTCTTGCAGGACTCGCTTCGATTGGAATAACTTATATCAATTTTTCGCAAAATGTGATTTCTTTTTTGGCGATTAAGTCAAATATAAAATTGACTTTTCGTTTTGTCGTCTCCGTCCTGGCACTACTCGTCATGATAAGTTTTATCAATAACCTGATCTACCCGGAATCTCAACCATTTTTCTTTATCCCATCGGCCTTGCTTGCTGAGAAACAGAATTTTTTTCCTCTTAATGTACTGCGTCTTCAGGCACTTGTAAGGGCTTTCTTATTTCAAAACGTGGCTGCTCCAACTCCTATTTTATACACAGGCGACATTCCTTTTACACAATTTAGATTCTTCAAGCCCGAAATCAATAAACTCAGTCAATATGATAATACTTTACAAATATTTACCGCATGGTTCTGGTTGGGATTGATTGTGCTTGGCATTATTACTTTTACCATAAATTACAAAAAATATAAATCCAACAGGCTATCCCTGGCTTTATTCGGATGCATGTTGGTAAACATTGGGGTCCATCTTAGATACGGCAAGGAATTATTCCTATACTCCCCCAATTGGACTTTTGCGCTTATCCTTCTACTGGCTCTGGCATGGCAGGGTCTTTCGAAGTCTAGATGGTTTCAGATGACCTTGTTAATTTTCCTGGTTTTATTAATGATAAACAATGAATTGTTATTAAGTACAATTTTCAGTGTCCTGGAATCCAATTTCAATTAATCATTATTTTGGCAGGTAAACCATAAACTTTTCAAACTTCCTGCCTTTATACTCAATATCAGAAACCGGCGGTTCCTCTTTCAGAGTAAGTATATAAACGGAGTTCGGGTCTTCCAAACAATCTGAAAGCCTGAAGCGATAGTTTTTTAGCGCACGCGGAGACCGGGCAGGGTCGGCAGGATCAAGCGGATCAATCCACTCGAGCTGGCCAAGATACTCCGATGGATGAACCTGTTGAGTCAGCAGGACATAGATATATAAGGAATATCTTTGTTCCGTGAAACAAATAAACGCCTTGCTTTTTCCGGATGCATATTCAATTGCAGGGATAATCCCATCATTGAAAATTCCACTTGCCCTCCTTCGATAGTCATCGCCATGATAGGCTTGATTAAATCGAATAAAACTGACGGAGAAAACCAATAGGGTAATTGGCAGTATCAATGCATTATGTTTATCCAGTTTTACGATAAGAATTGCAATGCAAAGCAGTAGCGGGCTGAAGATTAAATTGATACGGGTTAAATTTACTGGATGTAATAATCCAATCACAAGAGATGCGGCTACCCAGGAAAACAAAAACCAGTGTTCGACTCTGTTCTCCCGAAGCCGTTTAAAAGGTATGGTTAGGAAAAAGCCAATTATGGCAAGTGGAAAAGTGAACTTATAAAAATACCCAAAAGGGGCGACGAAATTCCAGGGGAAACCATCCTCTTGTGCCCAGAGTACTCTAAACATAATTGCAGCATTTTCCCCCATCGCTTTCAACGGATTTTCACCGAAAACAGCCGCCATGGTTTCGTAACGCGCCTCCACCGGCAGGCGCGGAATGGTAACCAAGCCTAAGCGCAAAGTATCCAGATGAAGGGTATTAACTGCAATAAACAAAACGATAGGAACAGCCATCAACGAAAAAACGATCAGACCTGTAACTGTCTGTAACGCCGACATGCGCTTTGAATAAACCAAGACTGGGATAACCAGCAAAAGAAAGACAGGCACACCGACATAGGCGGTCCCATAACCGTACAGGCATAACGCAAAAAACACAAATGAGACAAGAAACCACCAATTTTTAGGATTTGACATCAATAGGGTTGTAAAGCCGGCCAGAAAGAAAAAAGGCATGATGTTTGATTCAACCGCCCAACGTGAATTGACAATATGCCAGGGTGAAATTGCCATAAAAAACATGGCAACCAGCGCGAATTTTCTGCCCAGCAATCGATTGCCAGCTATAAATATAAGAGGAAGTGAAAGAATGCCAGACAGTAGCACCGGCAATCTGACCGAGATAGCGTTAATACCTTGCAATGCTACAAACGGAATTAATAAATAAGCATAAAGCGCATTTTGCCCGCTGCCCCAGGAGATCAAATGAACTGGGTAAGACATTCCATTTCTATCCATACCAAACTTGTAAATGTAATAGGATTCCACCCCAATAGAGGCTTCGTCTGGGTTTAAGCCAGACGGAAGCGAGCCAAACTCCCACACACGGGCAAATATCCCAATCGCCAGAATGGCGATAAAAAGCAGGCGGGCGTCATATCTTGCAAAAGTGACAACTAATCTGTTCATGTGATTTTCTGGTCCCGCTTGAATTATATTTTATAATCCATATTATGTATCACTTCATTTGTAATTCACCCACCTTGCTAAAACCAGAGGGGATTAATTCGTGAGACTAACAAGCAAACGCCTCATCCTGGCCTGGTTGATCAGCGCCCCGTTTGGCTATTTTGGTATGGGCTACCTGAGTAATTTTTATTCCACTCCTTTTGGATTTACTCTGGCTGCATTGATTCTTCATTTTGGCATGCTTTTATTTTTGTACCTGACACTGCCAATGGTGAATTTACGGCTTCAATCCAAGCTCTTTGACATGGGTATTGCCTTAGCATTGTTCATTGCACTATCTGCTTTCATGTGGACCCTGTTCAAAATGGCCGGGCAATTTCCAAGTCTGTTTGATGCGGCTTTTTATCTTCTTGAGGCAGACCAGTTCATATACTTTGCAATTGCGTTTTTCCTTTTGCCGCTATTAACTGGGCGGGTGTTGTCTTTGGCAAAAGAACAAAAAAAAACGCAAACCCGTCTCTATACATTTGTAGGTGAAAATCTGGCTGGACTGGCAGTTGCCGCGTTTTTCTTTTCGATATACTTGATCTCTGTATCCATATTCAACCAGCCCGCATTCAATAGCGACGACATATTCTTTGACGCAGACAGCAATCTGTGGCGCTGGCGTTTTGCAACGCCAGATTACCGTGATTATTACTGGCGCTCCGTACATCCTTTTGTGTTGATCATTATCCGCCCATTGGTTGTGCTAATTGCATTCTTCCTTAAAGGTGACACACTTCACGCCACTTTTGTACTGGTTGCTTTTATGGGTGCGCTGTGTGTTTTTCTGGTCTGGTATTTTGTAAAGCATGTTGTCGGTAATTCGTTGTATGCTCTGCTCATCGCTTCGGTGTTCGGCGCATCTGCAGCGCAACTTGTGTTTAGTTCGCTAATCGAGACATATATTTTTTTAGCCGCAACAGCCCTGGTTTTCCTCATTTTGTTGCTCAAGGACAAGCCGCTCTTTCTCCTGGTTATCACCGGACTTGTCGCTTTTGGCATTACCATCTCGAATTTTGGGCAAACTGCCATCGCACATCTGCTTATCAAGCGTGACATCAAACAATGGGTCAAATACGGTTTGATCGTTGCCGCGCTGGTTGTCCCATTAACCCTGCTGAATAATTTTGTGTATCCCAATTCCCAACCATATTTTTTTGATCTCTCCTCCTATGAAAGCGAGGGACACAATTCTTTTCCCCCAAGCGTTCAGCGAGGAGTGTATTTGGCGCGGGTGATGTTCCTGCACAGCATTGTTGCGCCTGAACCTCTTATCCTTAAAGAAGAGATACCATTCCTGAAAGTTTGGATGTTCAGGGCTTCGATCAAAAAAGATCCCATGCGCATCGCTCAATATGAATCATGGCTCGGCACATCTCTTGCCTACACCTGGCTTGCCCTCATTTTTCTGGGTGGGGCGCTTTTCCTTAAAAACCTGTGGAGAGACGATAACCACTTCCAATTTACCCTTATCTTGATTCTGTTATTCAATTTTGTGCTTCACCTGCGGTACGGAAAGGATGTTTTCCTTTATTCAACCAATTGGACTTATGCCGTCATTTTATTCCTTGCCCTGGCATGGGGGGAACTTGCCAATAAAAGGTGGTTTCAAATTTCCCTGCTTGTTTTTGTTGCGCTTTTGTTGATGAATAATTCGCAGTTGATATATACCATGTTGAGCGCCTCGGCCTTGCATATCAAATGATCACCATCTATCAGTTAAACAAAAAAGAGGCGCGAAAACCGGACAATAAAAGAATGGAGTCGCCAATGACCCAAAACCGCCCTGCAAGGGGGTGGAAAGGCTGGATTGATCCCTGGCTGGACGAAGAGAAACTACATGGTGAGCGGCGTCGAACCCTCCTCCCTGGCCAGGATTGGGACATGGAAATCGAGAAGGCTGTGGAAATAGTTTACGGGAAATAGCGGTAAATGTCTTTGCGATTCAAAAAGCAAACGAAGATTACTTGCCCCTCTAAAATTTCAACACCGATTCGATAATCTCCCACTCTGATTCGGAAGTAGCTATCGAAGCCCTGCATTTTCTTGACATTTGACACATCGCGAATTGACGCGGCGGACTCCACCTGGTCGATTGTTTCTTGCACTTGCTTGAGCAAGCGTTTGTCTTTTATCTTTTTCAGGTCGCGCGCAAAACTTTTCTCAAACAAAGTTTTCATTTTTTACCCCGCTAAAATTGCATTAATCTCTTCCTTGTTGACAAAATCATTCTTCCGTCCTTCACGAATGGCGTTTGCAAGTCCGATGTCTTCAAGCGCTTCGGCGACAATGGCGGAAAATATATCGCGGCGCTCGTCAAACAGTTCGATCAGGGTTTGTTTGAGCAAAATCTTGAATTGTTTTTCGTCTAAAGATACTGTGGTCATGGGGCACCTCTTCCAAAATTATAGCACTTAAACTTTTACCTTTCTGTTTCGTTTCTGCCGTATAATTTGACCATATCCCCCACTCAAGGAAACCCTCATGACCAAACCCCACAAACTCCGCGTTTTCCCTTCGACACGCTCAGGACATCACCTCTGCCACTCCTCGCAGGATAAACCCATCGTCCGCGAACAGCTACGCGCCAACGGACTCAATGCCGAAGGCCGACTCGCCAGGGTGCGAGTGCGTCGCACCAGACGGGTTGGATTTGTCTGTTTTACAGGTAAAATCCACGGGTAAGCAGAATCCTGTTTAAAAAGGTGCGACGCACGTTCCCCGCAAGGCGGACTCTCATGGCAAGAAGAAAAACCCCTTTCCTCCCCAACAATTACTATCACGTCTACAATCGCGGCGCGAATCGAGCGGACATTTTCCTGACCGACAAGGATTATGTGTTTTTGTTGAAGCAGGTAAAGGATCACATCAAAGAATTTGACGTTACCGTGATTGCCTACTGCCTGATGTCGAACCATTATCATTTCACGCTGCGCCAAAATGGGGAAGCCAAGATCAGTGACTTTATGCAGGCTGTTTTTTATATTTACTCATCTGCTTTCAATACAATCCATAATCATTCTGGGACATTGTTCGAAGGTCCGTTTCAAGCAATTCTGATAGATAAAAACGAATACTTGCTTCACCTGTGCCGATATATTCATCGAAATCCGCTTGAAGCTGGGATGGTGGTTAAGCCTGAACAATGGCATTATTCAAATTATGCAGAATTCATTGGCAAGCGAAAAGGGATTTTGGTTGACCATGAATTTGTCAAAATCAATTTTGGCACCCCAGAAGCATACGAAGATTTTGTGGTGAATTATGTCCCACCTGAAAAGACCCAAAAAGAATTACGCCATTACCTGTTTTGGGATTAAGTGCGGCGCGTGAAAGGCATGAATCCCCAAAGGGGATGATATGCGTCGCACCTGACCCGTAGACAAATCTCATTAACCAGATAGAATCAACCCTGAGACAGAATCCCATTAAGAAAGGTGCGGCGCACCCTCCCCATGCAAAGAAAACTCCGCGTCTTCCTCTGCCACGCTTCACAGGACAAACCCATCGTCCGCGAACTCTACAAGCGACTCAACGCCAAGCGCTGGATTAATCTCTTTGGGTAATTATCAATTTTATAAACCAAGAAATAATTTTGGGTCGGAGACTAAAGATTATGCCAATGGTAAAAAAAATACATAAATTGAACGAACCTAAGAATACAAAAATATTAGAGCGAGAATTAGCTGTTGAGGCATTAAGGATTTACGCCTTCAATATTATGTTTCCTAACAACACTTACTACTTTAATCAACAAATAGAGCGTATTGAGAAAAAATTCAATGCTTCTTACTGGAAGACCATTGCTGAAATTCTGGAAAAACTCCCTAAGAGAAACAAGAAAACATACAAAAAATCAGAAAATGCAGAAATGATTTACGAAGAGTATTTAATCGCAGCATGCCCACCTTTGTTATACGAGAAAGAACCTGGGCAAATAATTATTGATGGAAAAAAGCAATGGGCTTACAAAGGATATGTCTATGGAGTCGATGATTATTATAATGACGATGAAATTAAGCTTCTGATACTTGAAGAGTTTGACAAAGAGCGCCGGCTTTTTGAAAAACTGAAAGCCAAATTTGACGAAACCAAAGTCAATGAGTCGGGTTATGAACGCCCCAGAATATCAGAAAATGTTCGTGTTGAGGTTTGGCGGCGCGATGGTGGAAAGTGCGCCAGATGCGGTAGTCGCGAAAAATTAGAATATGATCATATTGTGCCGATTTCTAAGGGCGGTAGTAATACGGCTCGAAATATCGAGTTGCTTTGTGAGAAACATAATCGGAGTAAAAGCAATAATATTGTTTAGGAGGAAGAGATGCCAGCTGATACAGTCATATCTATGTTGATTGCTCTCGCCGCTATTTTAAGTGCCGTTTTTGCTTGTTTAGCCGTTCGTGAGTCAACGAAGCAGAATAACTTAAGCCATAAAGCCATTCAAGCACAAACTTTCCTAATCGTGGTTAATAATGCAAGAGAACTTCAATTTTCCAAGGGCATGGATATCATCAGAAGGCTGAACTACAGAAGTTATGATATCTTCAAATCAAAGGAATCAAAAAAAGTACAGGAACAAGTTCGGAATGTTGTTGATTTTTTGAATGATTTGATGCACTTAATTGAGAACGATTATTTGTCCGAAGAGCATGTATTGAAGATATACTATTCTTCCATTCGTGATTGTTCAAAACATTTACTGCCGTGGTGGTTGAATGGTTTTCGTAAAGAACAGAAGGGCGAATACTATTATTTGAGATTTAAGCTACTTTGCGACAAGGTGCAATCGGAAGATAAAAGTGAGATTCGGCAAATCAAAAAATAAAACAACAGAAATAAAAGTGATTTTATATTTGTTCTTTATCGTTAACAACTTGTAACTCATGAATTTGATTGGTAGGAAAAAAATCAGAAGCCAATGTGGCATCTGATTTTTTTATCTACTTCCCTAATCTTGCTCTTTCTTCTTCAATAACATTTTCTTCAAACTTCTTGAACAGCCGACCCGGTTGATTCAACTTCTTCCCAGGTTGTAAGTCGCTGGGCTTCCATTGCCCTTCGACTGCACCTGCGGCTCCGCTCAGGACGGGCGCACGGTAACGTAAAACCGTATGCTCGCCGAGCGAGTCTTTGACCGTCTCGGTGTATTGCTCGCCGAAGAGCGGAGTCTCATAGCCGAAGAAGCCGTGAAGTTTCTCGCAGGTGAACGGCAGGAAGGGGGCGAACATCACCTTGAGCGAGTCAATGGCTCTGAGCGCGGTGTAAACTGTTTTGGCCGCGCTATCTTTGTCGGTCTTGATGGCTGACCACGGCGCGTTGACATCGAGATATACATTCACGACGGTGGCGAGTTTCATCGCTTCGCCCAATGCCGAGCGCAGACGTACGGCTTCGAGTTCCGCGCCCACAACGTTGAATCCGTTTTCGACGGCCGCGAGCAGTTCAAGGTCCGCGGGACGAAGCGTTTTTATATCCACATCGGGCACATGCCCATCCCAATTTTTATAACAGAACACCAGCACGCGGTTCGCAAGGTTGCCCCACGTCGCCACCAGTTCGTTGTTGTTGCGCGCCACGAACTCAGCCCAATCCCAATCGCTGTCCTTCGCTTCGGGCATATTGACGGTCAGGTAATAGCGCAGGGCATCGGGGTCGTAACGCGTCAATGCGTCAAGTCCCCATACCGCCCAGTTGCGCGAACCGCTGATCTTTTGCCCTTCGAGGTTCATGAACTGATTGGCGGGCACATCATATGGCAGGGTCAACTTCACCCCCTCCCCCAACGGTGTTTTTCCCGTCGGGGGAGGGACGGGGTGGGGGTCGAAGATTTCCATGAACGCGCTTCCCGCGCCCATTAATTCGGCGGGCCATTGCGACGTGTGGAAAAAGATGTTGTCCTTGCCAATGAAGTGGAATTGCTTCGCTTCGGGATTCGTCCACCAATCGCGCCACGCATCTTTCTGACCCTTCGACTCGCTCAAGGCGGCGCCCGATAGCTGCGCCCACTCAATTGGGGCGGAGAGGTAGCCGATGACCGCCTCAAACCAAACGTAAATGCGCTTGCCGGCTTCCGTCCAGCCTTCAACGGGAATAGGGATACCCCAATCAAGGTCGCGCGTGATGGAACGCGGTCTGAGCCCTTCACTTTCGATTTTGCGCAGTGACTCGCCGATGACAGTATCGCGCATGTGCGGGGCGCGTTCCTGCAGGAACTTTTTGACATCGGGTTCGAGCTTGGAAAGATCAAGATAGAAATGTTCGGTGTCGCGTAATTCAAGCGCGCCATCGCCGGTCTTTGCGCGCGGATTTTTCAACTTTTCGGGTTCGAGCACGTTGCCGCAGTTGTCGCATTGATCGGAGCGTGCGCCTTCGTAGCCGCAGATGTAACAGGTGCCTTCGACGTAGCGGTCAGGTAGGAACTTGTCCGCGCTGGGGGAGTACCATTGCTTGCTGAATTCCTTGAAAAGAAAACCGTTCTTTTGCAAGGCAAGGAACATCGCCTGAGAGACCTTGAAGTGATTCTCGCTGTGCGTCGTGGTGAACATATCGTAGGTGATGCCATAGCCTTTGAAAACTTCGATGAAGGAGTCGTGATATTTTTTATAGACTTCCTCGACGGGCTTGCCCTCCTTGTCCGCGGCAAGCACAACGGGCGTGCCGTGAGAATCCGTTCCGCTGACCATCAGAACGTTATTTCCTATGAGACGATGGTAGCGCGCAACAATGTCACCGGGCAAATGGGAGCCCGTGATATTGCCAACGTGAATTTCGGCATTTGAGTATGGCCAGGCAATGGCGATTAAGATATTTTCGGGCATTCGTGCCTCCAGGATTATGTCATTGCGAGCGGTTTTTGCGAAGCAATCTCAAAATGTGAGGAGATTGCTTCGTGGCGCCGCGCGCCAGTGCGGTGTGACATGGTGATTACAAATAAAAAGGCCGTCCGCGAAATGGACAGCCCGTTTTCATTCAGGTGTGAAACCTAACGTGCTTTCCACTCAGCGCGGCAGAACATTTCCATTCGCATTGACATGGCCATGGTCACGCCTGCACTGGCGTACGGCGCAAGTGTTGTCACCATTAGGTAAGCGGGTCTCGTATTCATGGTCAATAGTTTACTCTGTCCTGCGTGATGTAGCAAGAAGCAGCAACTCTCCTAATGAACTTGGTTCATATCCATCAGAATGGCGGGCACGCCACCTTGGCTCCATTCAATATGAACCCTGAACTTTGCATGTTTCTCCCGTATGCTATGACCGGAACCATTGGCAGCGCTCCTGTTCTTTCCTGTAACACCCGCTGGGCAGGCGTGGCGTACTTAGCGTGGAGGCTTTTTACCGCCCAAAACGGGAGAGTCAAAAATAACTAAACACAACATCCATTCAAATTTGGTGGGATGTTCGATTGGTTATTTCCAGTACCATGAATTTACAAAAGATCCTTGAGTTTGGCAAAAGGTGAATCAGACTGTTCCGGGCGATGGCCGCAATCTTTCTCATTCAGGTTCTGACCACACTCAGCACATAATCCCTGACAATAGGGTTTGCAAATGGGACTGATGGGTATTTCAAGAAGGGCGTACTCGTACAGGAGCGTGGCAAGGTCAATATGCCCATCTTCAGGAAGGATGAGTCCAGAATCTGTTTCGGAACGTTTGTCGAAGGCAAATAACTCGGTAAATTCCCAATTGAGTTCATGATCAAATTCATTCAGACAGCGCACGCATCCCAGCGTGGTTTCAGCGGAGAAATCTGCCTGCACGACCAAACCCTGCGGCGTCCTGCCGATATTGACAATGCCGTCGAAATTACGCAGTTCCAGTTCATCGCTGAGGGTGATCCTGTCAAATTCGAAAGGGAAATCATGGCTGCGTCCGATTTCCTCATGGGCAATGAAGCCCACATTAATACGGAAGGGTTTTCGTAGGTTAGGCATGAGTGAAAAGGATGAAAGATAAAGGATGAACGCTTCGCGTGAAGGATGGATTTCTGTGTCTCAAAGTGGGCGAAGGTTTTTCGTTATAAAACGGAAATTTCTTTGAGTAGAACAGGAAGGTTAGGATGATTAAAACTTATGTTGGGCGCAGGCACGCGATGTGTTTTATATCTGGTGGAATGTGTTTGTGGTTAGGGAAAGTGCCTGCGAGTGTTGGGTCATTTGGGTGGGGAAAATCATCGTACCAATATAACTTTTCGTCGCCGCGATAAATTTCATAGCCATATGCTGTGATTATTCCTTCATCGAAATCAATTTCTTTTCGAAGTCTCAGTCGAATTCCGTTTGTGAAATAAACTTCCCCTTCTGCAGTGCCTGTGTATGGACTATCTGACCATACTGTTACAGTGGATCGCGTTATGTCTGTTCCATCGAATATTTGCGCGATAAAACTGCTGTATTCATTCAGCGATGAAAGCGGCTTTTCTGGCATGATTAATACGAGGGTTGAAAGCGCAGTGCGTCTGAAAAATTTAGTTTCTTGATTTGTTCTGAATAGATTTTTTTTCGTCTTTGCCAAGTTTCGTAAATCCCCTTCCAGCGGCTGAAGTCGTTGCGCGTTTCGTCATACTCATCGTAACGGGCTAGTTTGCCCGCCATGAGCGCAGTGTAAAAATCTTCACTCAGAACGCCGTATTTTTCTTCATAGAGAGTAAGACGGCGTTCGAGTTGTTTCATCTCGATAACTAATTCATGGGTTTCCATCGCGCATACTCCTTTACGGTTGAATTATACCTTCCTATCCACAATATACTTTGCAAGAGTTTCCAGCGCATCACGTTCGGCACAGGCTTCAATGAATTCTAATTTCGCGAGGGCGTGCTCAATGTGTTGTTCGGCTTCGAGCATGGCTTGACGTGATAAATTGCTCGCGCGGATGTTCTCCACGAGGCGCGTCATATTCTCGGTATTGGTCCAGCCGCCGTTGGGCAGGGAAAGCACATCGGGGTCATTTGGGTTTGCTTCAGCGTAGTAAATGGCTGGCAGGGTCACGAGACCATTCAAAAGGTCCGACCCGAGCGGTTTGCCTACTGCGGCTTGTTCGCCGTTAAAGTCGAGAATGTCGTCCACAATCTGAAATGCCATGCCGATCTGATATCCAAAATCGCGCATGGATTCGATCGTTGCTTCATCCACAGGACTGACCATGGATGCCGCGCGTGAAGTCATCTCAAACAATGACGCGGTCTTCGCGTAAATGCGTTTGTAATAATTGTCGCGGTTGATGAGTCCGCGTGAGGTGAACATCTGGGTGAGTTCGCCATTGACGATGGTCGCCAATGTTTCGGAAAATAATTTCATCAAAGGTAAATGATCAGTTTCCGCGGCGAGTTTGGCGGCGCGCGCAAAAAGGAAGTCGCCAGTCAATACAGTGGCGGGAGGTGACCAGCGCGCATTCAATGTGGGCATGCCCCTGCGAAGCAAAGCGCCATCAATTAGATCATCATGTACCAAAGTTGCTGTGTGCAATAATTCAACCGCCGCGCCGAGGGTGACGAGTTTTTCAAGAGGTGCACCCAAACTATTTCCGATGAGCAAGCCGAGGGTAGGTCGGACGCGTTTACCTCCCGCAGCAAGCAAATGCTCCAAAGCGGCGCGCAAGTCAGGATGGCTGTCATCCGCCTGCATCCGCATTCGTTCTTCGACAAGTTTAATTTCTTCTGTTACTGGTGATAGAAAAGTTACTGCGTTCAAATTAGTCTCCCCATGCAAAGAGCCGCGCCGCGTTGGCGGAGGTGATGTTGGCGATCTCTGCAGGGCTTTTAAAATGGATTTCTGCAATTTTATCAGCAATATGTCGGACGTAGGCAGGTTCATTTCTTTTACCCCGGTGCGGCACTGGAGAAAGAAAAGGAGCGTCGGTTTCAATTAGTAATTTGGTAATTGGTAATTGCTTGATAATTTCGCGCTTTTCATCCGCGTTTTTATATGTGACAGGACCTGTGACGCCGATGTAAAAATTTAATGCAAGCGCCTTTTGTGCAGTTTCAAGCGTGCCATTGAAGGAATGAAGAACGCCAGGATTTTCTGCGAGCCTGCCTCCCTGGCACCGCCCGCCAGGGCAGGTGTGCAAACTGCTTTGCCATACCTCCAAAATTTCTAACAGGTCTTGCGAGGCTTCACCAAACCATGCATCATTCTCCTCGCGCATGTGAACGATGACAGGCTTATTGATTTCTTTTGCAAATTGCAATTGTTGCCTGAGAACGTCGCATTGAAACGCACGCTTCTCATTTTCCTTCACCCAATAATAATCAATGCCGATCTCGCCGACCGCAACCACTTTTGAATGACTGGCGAGTTTTTTAACTTCGTCAAAAGTATGCTCTGTGAATTCCTCCAAATAAGTTGGATGGAACCCAACCGCCGCATACACGCTGGGATTTGACTCTGCCAAGCGCACCGCCTCTTTGCTGGACCTGTGGTGGAGTCCCGGCACGAGCATGCGGATCAACCCTGAATCAACAGCGCGCACGATCACCTCTGCGCGGTCAGCGTCGAATTTATGATAATCGAGGTGGCAGTGGGTATCGGTTAACATGTTGGCAGGTTAAAAAGTTGGCAGGGTGAAACGATTAAACATTTCGACCCGCCGACGTGCGAACGATTATTTTATCCCCGCAACCTTCAAGCCATCTTCCAAAATTGCCTTGACTTTATCGCCATGTCTGGTCTCGCAATACACTCGCAGGATTGGCTCTGTTCCAGAAAACCGGATTAGCATCCAGCCGCCATCTTCGAGTTTATATTGGAAGCCGTCCACTGTAATGAGTTCGGTCACTTTCAATCCGCCGAGGATCTTGGGATTGTTATTCATGATAATCTTCTTGCGCGCCTCAGGATCGCCGCTGAAGGGACTATCCACGCGGTCGTAGAAATATTCCCCGCCAACTTTGGCGAATAAATCTTTGAGCAATTCGGTTGGCTTCTTGCCTGTCTTCACCATGAAATCGAGCATGTACAAGCCAGCCAAAATCCCATCGCGCTCAGGGACATTTCCACGAAAGGCATAGCCGCCGCTTTCTTCGCCGCCGATGAGCGCGTTGGTCTCTGTCATCTTCGGTGCAACGAATTTGAATCCCACGCCCGTCTCATGAACGGGCACGCCGTAAATCTCACCAAGTTTGTTCAACATGCCAGTTGTGGACAAAGTCTTTACAATAGCGCCGCGTTTCCCGCGAATTTCAAGCATATAGTAAGCCAGCAGGCCAAACACACGTAATTGGTTGATGAACTCGCCGTACTCATCGCCGATGCCGCAGCGGTCTGCGTCTCCATCCAAAATTAAGAGGACATCGGCATTGTTGTTCACCGTTGCTGTCAAGCCCGCGTCAATATTCGGGCGGATGGGTTCAGGCCGTTTCATCTCTGGGAAGGATGGATTTCGCACGTTATGAATTTCGATCACGCGAGTTTTACCACCCGCGAGTAAACGTGGGAACCATCCCATGCCGTTGCCCCACATGACATCCACCATGACAGTGAGACCGGCATCTTTGATGGGTTGCAGATCTATTAATCCGTCGCGGGTGAGATGTTCGATATAAAGGATCGCTGCATCAAATTTAACGATCACGCCTTGTTCAACTCCAACGTTGAACGTTAAACGTTTAACGTTGGAAATGTCGTCAGGAATGGATGCCTCAATCTGCTTCAACCCTTCAGGGTCAATCGCGCCACCCGTCTCGTTGCGGACTTTGAATCCATTGTCGGTGGGCGGGTTATGGCTGGCGGGGATGTTCACCGCCCCCGCGGCTTTTTTATCCACAACGGCATAGGCAATGACAGGTGTGGGGGTCGCGCCATCTGTTAAATAAACCCTAAGTCCATTGCCTGCCCGCACTTCTGCAAATGCCGCCGCGA
>Ga0082335_1003214_pt1 | contig 27465 bp, 26 predicted proteins | sample Subgrocontami58m_FD_72375 | JGI IMG/M metagenome (GOLD analysis project Ga0082335, IMG submission 72375) | Subsurface groundwater microbial communities from S. Glens Falls, New York, USA - GMW37 contaminated, 5.8 m (SPADES assembly) (version 2) ...
AATGTTTTTGCGACAATGGTAACCCATTCGTTTCCCGGGTGGGTCAAAGGTCCTGGTTAAGGTGGGTCAATGGTAGTGGTAAAAACCCTTTTTAGCGGGTCAATGGTCGTGGTGTTTTACAGCTCTGGCCAAGACCGTTGTTCGCGCTTTATACGAACAGGGGGATGTACCCATTTACCTTGACGGAGAGAAACCCTTTCGGCGTGGTGAACAGTTGAGAGAATTTCTCTCCGAAGTGTTTGCTACTCAATATGGTCGTGAGCGTGTTGCCGAGTTCCAGCAGATGGACAGGGGCCGGCGGGCCATTATAGTCGACAATTACCACAAACTGCGAATACCGACAAATGTGAAGAAGCAATTGATTTCGGACTTGCACAAATTCGCCTCCAAGGTGATCCTTTTTACTAACAACATGGTTACCGACCTAGAAGAGATAATTCAGCCTCATGTTTCAATAGCCGAGACATTCCCGATCGAGCATTATGAAATTCAGCCGCTCGGATATCTAGGAAGAAACCAAATAGTAGAATCTTGGCTCTCTCTGGGAGAGAGTGATACCGGTGACCCTCTGGAGTATGCCCACGAACTGTCCACAATAACGGCTATCCTCAACACCGTTTTTGGGCGGAACTTCGTGCCGGCATACCCCGTTTTTGTGCTTATTGTTCTACAAAGCGTAGGTACCGGCCAATCTATGGACACGAATGCGGGCGCTCAGGGATACTTCTTTGAATTGCTCGTGCGGGCCGCCCTTTTTCGGGGTAGGAGCAAGAAGGAATTCGATATAGCAGCAGGCTACTTGGCACATCTTGCATACATTGTGTTCTGTTTCAATCGCAATCGAATAACTCTGGAAGAATTGGCGCAAATTCACAAGGATTATCAACAGCGATACGACATAAGACGATCCCAGGAATCGATCGTCGGGCCTCTTATCCAGCAACAGATCTTGGTCTCTTCTAACGATTATGTCCATTTCAAGTACGAATACATGTTGTACTATTTTGTAGCACTATATATTCGCGACCACATTCGGGAACTCGAAGTTCGAAATCAACTGACCAAATTGGTTGAGTCGATCCATTCCGACCGCAGTTCCAACATATTGCTGTTCTTGGCGCACCTAACTCGCGACCCTGTATTGATTGACGAATTGCAGCGGTTGGCGAAACTACATTATGCAGGACTCGATGAAGCAACCCTGGACACAGACGCCCGTTTTCTTCTTCAATTAGGGACACCACGGGTTGCTCTCACACAAAAGAACCCACAAGAGGAACGCCAGCACTACCTGATAGCTAAAGATGAAACGGAAAGGGCTCTGACTAAAAATCTCGATGAAGAAGCAATTGTTGACGCCGATATTGAGCCAGTTGTCAAACTAAATGCAGCGTTAAGGAATTTGGAAGTATTGGGGCAAATCCTGAAGAATTTTCCGGGAACGCTGGAGGGTGAAACAAAGGCCCGCATTGCAAAGGACTGCTATTCAATTGGGAGGCGAACGCTGACTGCAATATTTGAGATGATTAGGCAGAATGAAACTGATATTCTCACTATCATATTTGACTCATTGCGTATGGAACATCATGGGCTCTCAGAATCACAGATGATGGAAAAGGCGAGATACACTTTGATGAGTCTGGCTTACGGTATCGCGTTTGGGATCATCAAGAAGGTGTCGCAATCAGTGGGTGCCCCCGACCTTGCAGGGACGTATGATCGCCTCCAGCGCGAAGATCCAGTTCCGTTGGTTCTTTTATTCGATACCTCCATCCGGCTGGATCACATGAGTGTTATACCAGTCACCAAGATAGAAGAACAGGCAGAATCATTCCAGAACAATCCAGTAGCTCTTTCTCTTTTGCGCCACTTGGTGGTCCAGCATTTACGCCTTTTCCCCGTTGAGTACCGAACCGCTCAGGCATTGTGTGCTAGGCTTGAAATCCCGTTAGAGAATACCAAGGCTTTGCCCCCGGGTCAAAAGATATTGAAAAGTAGCTAGCCTGGCTTATTTGTCAGGATAGAGCGATTGAAACTTCCCTTCCCACTTTGGGAAGGGGTGGGCGGTTAGGTCATTCACCTATCTGAACTTGCACGCCTATTCTCAAATTTGCTATAATATGCCTGTAATCCTCCATAGAGCCATTCAGGCCTCTGGAACTATCGCCCAATTTCTATTATTATTAATAAGCTATTTTTATTAGTATTTTTAACTGAGGAGCTTCAGTGACTCCTACAATCAGAATAACGCCGTCTCAGGGATTTCGCCTTGAGATAGAAAAACTCAGCGGTCAGAAGATTAATCGCTGCTATCAGTGCGGCAAGTGCACTGCCGGCTGTCCTGCTGCCTATACCATGGATTTGGGTCCACGCCGCATCATGCGCGGTATCCAATTAGGCCTCCGGGACGAGGTCCTCGATAGCACCTCTATCTGGGTGTGCCTTGCCTGCCAGACCTGCTCCGCCCGTTGCCCTTTAGAGATAGATATTGCCAGAGTTATGGAGACCCTTCACCACCTGGCAGAAACCGAACACCGAATACCCGGGGATAAGGATGTAGCCATTTTCCACCGCCTTTTCCTCCAGGAAATCAAAGAGCGGGGCCATGTCCACGAGCTAGGCCTGGGCGCAGCATTCAACATCCAGAGCGGCCACCTCCTCTTAAATTTTGACCTGTTGCCCGAACTGCTCCGTAAAAAGAGGCTGCCTCTATTACCGGTTCGCGCCAAAGGCGCATCTCAAATAAAAGCCATCTTCGAAAGGGTACAAGCACTGGAATCCCAATCTACTGCCACGGAGAAAAAGTGACCAGAGATTACGCTTATTATCCGGGCTGTACGCTCCATGCGACAGCCCGTGAATACGATACTTCGTTCAGGTTAGTAGGCCAGGCCTTGGGCCTTAATATCCAGGAACTAAAAGACTGGATTTGCTGCGGCGCGTCATCGGCGCACGCCACCGACCATCTGCTGTGCATTTCATTGCCCGCCCATACTCTTAAACAGGCCCAGGATACAAAATTACCTTTGCTGGTGCCCTGTGCTGCCTGCTTCTCCCGGCTCACAATCGCCGCCCACGAGCTTGAAGACAAGCATACCCGTGAACAGGTGGAGCAGGTATTGGGTCAAAAATTGGGTCAATCACCCCCTATCTTGCATCCGTTGCAGGTGCTGGTTGATGAAAAAATACCTGTCAGCAAACCCCTGGCCGGCCTTAAAGTCGCCTGCTATTACGGGTGCCTTTTAGTGCGCCCTCCGGGTGTCACCAAATTTGATGACACCGAAAACCCCCAAACGATGGACCGCCTGATGAAGACCGCAGGGGCGGAGCCGGTAGCCTGGGGGTTCAAGACGGAATGCTGTGGCGCTGGCATGTCGTTGGCCCGCAAAGACATGGTCCTCAAGCTATCTTACCGGATTCTAACCCAGGCCCGGCAAGCGGGGGCGGACTGTATCGTCGCTGCCTGCCCCACATGCCAGAGCAACCTGGATATATATCAGCGGCAGATGTCGGCGACCCACAAAAATGAGGTAAATATCCCCATTTTTTATTTCACCCAACTTATAGGACTGGCTATGGGTTTAACACCTGAGCAGATGATGATTAAAAGACTTTTCACCGACCCGATGCCCCTACTTAAATCAAAGGGGCTGGTGTAATTGATAGAAAACGGGGAAATTCCAAATCTCAATTACCAAACAAAATCCCCCGCTCCGATGTATCGGAGCACCCCCTTTAGTAAAGGGGGCGTAGGGGGATTTCTTCTCTTGGAATTTTGAATTTTGAAATTATCTAGGATTTCGTGCTTAGGATTTAGAGTTTACCGGAGAATGAGGTCTGATGTCTAGAATAGGCGTTTTTATTTGCCACTGCGGACGGAATATCGCAGAAGGCGTGGATATCCCCAAAGTTATGGAAGCGGCGAAGCAGATGCCCATGGTCGTCCATGTGGCCGATAACCTCTATACCTGTAGCGAACCGGGGCAACTGATGTTGCGCGAAGCCGTTAAGGAACACCGTCTGAACCGCGTGGTCATCGGCGCTTGCTCTCCCCGTATGCACGAGATTACTTTCCGCCGGGCGGTAGCCGCTGCCGGACTGAATCCTTACCTTCTGGAGATAGCTAACCTGCGGGAGCATGTCAGTTGGGTGCACGGTGACAATAAACAGGGCGCTACTGAGAAAGCTATCGAGATTGTGCGGCTGGCCGTAGCTAAGGCAGCCAGGGACGAGGCCCTATTCCCCAAGAAGATTGGCCTCACCAAGCGGGCGCTGGTCATCGGCGGTGGGATTGCGGGTATCCAGGCTGCCCTGGATATAGCCAACGCCGGCAATGAGGTCGTGGTTGTGGAGCGCACGCCCAGCATCGGCGGCCATATGTCTCAGTTGGACAAGACCTTCCCAACACTGGACTGCTCTGCCTGCATCCTTACACCCAAGATGGTGGAACTGGCTCAGAACCCCAAGGTCACCCTGATGACATACTCCGAGGTTATAGGGGTAAAGGGATTTGTGGGCAATTTCGAGGTCCAGATCAAGCAGCAGGCCCGAAAAGTGGATATGACCAAATGCAATGGCTGCGGCATCTGCTGGCAGAAATGTCCTGAAAAGGTATCATCTGAGTTCGATATGGGCCAGGGCAAGCGTAGTTCTATCTATATACCCTTCCCCCAGGCTGTGCCAGCCAAGCCTGTCATTGACCTGGAGCACTGCCGCTATATAAAATACCAGGAGTTTGTAGCTTCAAATCAGGAGGGCAAGAAGCCGCCCCAGTGCCGGATATGCGAGCGGTTGTGTCCGCCTCAGGCTATAGACTGGGCGCAGGAAGATAAAGTAACGACTGAAAAATTTGGCGCTATTGTGGTGGCCACGGGCTATAAGCAATTTGACCCCACAGTATACGGTGAGTTCGGCTATGGTACTTATCCCGATGTCATCACCGGGCTGGAGCTAGAGCGGTTGTTAAGCCCCTCAGGGCCAACCGGCGGCCAGGTACTGCGCCCCTCCGATGGCGAGCACCCTAAAACAGTGGTCTTCGTAAGCTGCGTAGGCTCCCGTGATGAGCTAAAGGGACACGCCTATTGCAGTAAGGTATGCTGTATGTATATGGCCAAACACTCTATTATGTTAAGAGAGCATTACCCAGATATACAGAGCTATATTTTTTATATTGACATACGGGCTGTAGGCAAGGGCTACGAGGAGTTCTCCCGCCGCGCCCAGGAAGAGGCCGGCACTCTGTATCTTCGCGGCCGCATTTCCAAGATATACCCCGAAGGCAAAAAGCTTGTTGTCCTGGGGGAGGATTCCCTTATGGGACGCCCGGTGGAGATTGCCGCCGACCTGGTGGTGCTGGCTTCAGCTATGGAGGCCAATACCGGCGCCGCTGAAATGGCCCAAAGTTTGAAAATCAGCTATGATGCCGATAAGCAATTTCTCCAGGCCCATGTTAAGCTGCGCCCGGTGGAGACCCAGACCGATGGCGTTTTTCTGGCCGGAGCCTGCATCGGCCCCGCTGACATCCCGGAAAGCGTGGCCCAGGGCAGCGCTGCTGCCGCCAAGGTGGCATCCCTGTTCAGCCAGGATAGCCTTATAGCTGACCCATCTACTGCTTTCGTGGATGCACTGAAGTGCATCGGCTGCGGGGCTTGTGTAGCCGTCTGCCCGTTCAAAGCCCCTGAACTGCAACTCCAGCGGGATGGACGACAGATATCTGTAATCAATGAGGGGCTATGTAAAGGCTGCGGCCTTTGTGTAGCCGTCTGCCGGCCCCAGGCTGCCAACCTTCGCGGGTCTACCAATCAGCAATTACTGGCGGAGGTGATGTCCCTGTGGCAGTAAACCCCGCTCCTAACCCTAACCACGAGCCGCGGATAGTGGGCTTCCTGTGCAACTGGTGCAGCTACGCCGGCGCCGATATGGCCGGCACCAGCCGCATGACCTATCCTTCTAACATCCGTATTATTCGCGTGCCCTGTTCCGGGCGTGTTGACCCGCTGCTGGTAATAAAGGCTTTTGAGATGGGCGCTGACGGGGTATTAGTGGCCGGTTGCCATCCCGGAGATTGTCATTATAGCGAGGGAAACTATCACACCCGGAGGCGTTTCGCCCTGCTGCGTCCTTTCCTGGACTATCTGGGCATCGAGGACAAGCGGTTCAAACTGGAATGGGTATCGGCTACTGAAGGTAAGAAGTTCACACAGGTGGTAACGGAATTTACGAGCGAACTTAAACAGTTAGGGCCGCGGAATTAATTTGTCATTCTGGAGCGTAGCGAAGAATCTCAGTGTGGGGTGGAATTCACCCTCACCTTAGTCCTCTCCCCTCAAGGGAGAGGAAATTATTATCTATTTTCAGGAAATAAAATGGATTCAGTACAAATAATTAAAGACAAAGCTCGCGAGCTTCTCGCATCTAAAAAGGTGGAGTGCGTCATGGGCTTCGAGCGGGCTACCGACGGCAAAACAGCCCGCCCCCTTTTCGCCTACACCCCGGAGGATACCGAGCGTTTTATCTATGACCAGACCTGTGTGCATAACCTGGCCAAGTTCCTCCTTAACTGGAAGGATAAGACCACAGCTATAGTTGCCAAACCCTGCGATGTGCGCTCTATAAACATGTTGATTCAGGAGCAACAAATCAAGCGGGAGAAAATCTATATCATAGGTGTAGTTTGCTCCGGGATGGCTGAATGTTCCTGGAACAAAGTAGGGCCGGCGCAGGAACGGTGCACCACCTGCCCTCAGCATAACCCTCCCATCTATGATTTCCTGGTCGGGGAGCTGGTAGCTGAAAAAGAGCCGGCAACCTCAATAAACCCCAAAGTCGCCGAGCTTCAGGCGAAACCTCCTGCCGAAAGGCGCGCCTTCTGGAATGAGCAGTTCAGCCACTGTATCCGCTGCTATGCCTGCCGCCAGGCCTGCCCGGGCTGTTACTGCACCGAGTGTTTCGTTGACCAGTTAGACCCTCAATGGGTAGGAATCCGGCATTCCCTGGCCGATAATCATATGTGGAATACAGTCCGGGCCTTCCATCTGGCGGGGCGATGCATTCAGTGCGGCGAGTGCCAGCGCGTATGTCCCGTGAATATACCTTTAATGTTAGTTAACGATGAGCTAACGAAAGAAGTGGGGGATAAATTTGCGTTCCATCCCGGAATGGACGCCGCTACTGTACCCCCCTTCGCTACCTTTAAGAAAGATGAGCACCTGGGAATAGGTTAATGGTTAAATTTATTCAAAAAACAGATTTGCTTGCCTGGTTAGAAGACTTAATGAAAGAGCGCACGCTGGTAGCTCCGGCTAGGGAAGAGGGCGTAACCCGGTTCCGGCCGGTTAATAAAGCTTCTGATGTCGTGATGGACTCCGGTTCCACAGACCTTTCGGCCAAGGACTGGTTCTTCCCGCCCTCAGAGGTGTTGTTTACCGTGTCCAAAGCGGATGGGAAAGCCGTGATAACCCCCACAACTTTGGCCAGAGAGGCTGTCCTCTTTGGCCTGCACCCCTGCGATGCCCAGGGCATAGCTTTGATGGATTTGCCATTTTTAGCCGAACCAACGGATACTATCTATGCCGAGAAACGGGAAAAGACTACTCTGGTAGGACTGGCATGCCGCCAGGCTTGTCAGGAATGTTTCTGCGCCAGCTTCGGCAGCGGCCCCTTTGATAAATCTTACCTGGACATCCTGCTCATAGAGTCGGGAGAGGGATACATTGTTCAACCAGTTACTGAGAAGGGCCAGAAACTTTTAACCCCGGCAAAGGTAACCGAGTCCAATATAGCGACGCCTCAACCTCCCGCAGTGAATAGCCTTCCCATAGAGGGTCTGGTAGAGATAGCCCCGAAGATATTTAATGATGCTTACTGGAACCGCGTGGCCGACCGCTGCATCCACTGCAATATGTGCGCCGACGTCTGCCCGGCCTGCTACTGTTTCGACATCCGCGACTATACCGGCAAGGGCGGCGTGGTGGAACGGGTAAGGACATGGGAGAGTTGCCAGGCAGCAGGGTTTACCAAGATAGCCGGAGGCTACACCCCGAGGCCTACCAAGGGAGCCAGACTCAGGCAGCGTTTCTATCACAAATTCCTGTACATGCCAAAACAACTGGGCAAGATTGGCTGCACCGGCTGCGGCCGCTGTGTCCGCGTATGTCCGGTGAATATTGATATCCGTGAAATAATAACTACAATGCAGAAATCAGGAGCTAAAATTGGCGCCGGTTCGTCCTAATCCCTTCATACCCTTCACTGCCAGATTAAAAGACAGTATCGAGCTTACCCCGGATGTAAAATTGCTCCGGTTAGAGCTGGAGGACGAGGCTGTCCGCAATAGCCTGAAATACCAGCCCGGCCAGTTTGCCTTTGTCTCCGCCTTCGGCGTCGGGGAGTCGCCCTTCGGTATAACCTCCGTGGCCTACCAGAAAGATGGCATGGAGTTCGCCATCCGCCGGGTAGGTACCGTTACGAATGCCCTCCATGAGTTGGAGCCGGGGGCCATCGTCGGCGTGAGAGGGCCTTTTGGTAATTACTTCCCCATGGAGGAATACAAAGGCAAAAATATCGTTATTATCGGCGGCGGCATCGGCATGGCCCCTCTGCGCCCGGTTATCCGCACCATCCTCGATAACCGCCAGCACTACAGCCAACTGACAACTATCATCGGCGCCCGATCCCCATCTGACTTAGTATTTGTGAACGAGTATGAAAGCTGGTCAGCGCTGCCAAACACAAAGCTGGAACTGACCGTTGACCGCGGCGATGCCAACTGGAAGGGCCGGGTGGCCCTGATCCCTGCCGTGGTAAAGGAACTCCAGCTTTCACCGGATAATACTGTCGCCATAATCTGCGGGCCGCCGATCATGATCCGCTTTGTCCTGGTTGAATTGAAGGCGTTAGGTTTTGCTCCCCAGCAGATTGTGACCACCCTGGAGGCCAAGATGAAGTGCGGGCTGGGTAAATGCGCCCGGTGCAACGTCGGCGAAAAATATATCTGCCAGGACGGCCCCGTCTTCCGCCTGGACCAGATTTCCACATTCCTGGAACAATTCTGATACCTCATTGTGTAAATCCGAATTTGGTTCTACTGGCTCTTCGGACATTACATATGCGCCATCTGTGTTTGTCTCTACGATAGCCCTTCCCTTTTTCATTGGAGAACGCGCTTTCAATGTGCCATCTTCGTCAGGCGTAATAAAAAAGACTCTTATGTCCTTAGTAGTAGGATCTTGAGCTAGCTTTTTCTTCCAATAGCCGGTCTGGGCGATTCGTTCCCGTAGTGTAACTTTACTAGAAATTACGGCTAACACTTCAAAAGTATTTGGCTTGTATATGATTATATCAACATCAGGGACGTGAAAGCCATATTTACTACATGCTCTGCCCGTGGGTATCTACCAATCAGCCCCTATTTTGACAGCGGCCAACTGAGCCTTTTCACCCAATTTGCCCTCCATAGCCAGATTATAAACCATTTCGTCCATTTCAGAGACATCAATGCAAAAAGAGGGTAACCTGTATCGCTTCCTATTTGTGAAGGATGGGACTAGCGCCCACGCCTATCTCCGTTTATTTATTCCTCTCATCCCAAGATATGTACACGGTTTGAGAGCAAGCACCCATGTTTTTCAGTATCTTGGTCTACAAAAGACAACCTTTTCATGGGTCTCCGCGTCCGTTAACTAATGAAATCAAATTTATCCGTACCCCAGGTGTGGCACTGAGGGCAACCAACCGGATCACCCGTCTCAGCATCACCTACACCCAAGCTATCTATCCAGGCAGGGTAGGCGCTCAAATATTCTTTTTTTTCATCGTTTGAGGCTACGCAGTAAGTATAATCAGTGAACTGGAAAACCAAATTATCACCACTATAGCCACAGTTTAAACATCTATACTTGCCCAAAACTTCAAACCTCCTGAAGGATAATGTCCTGTTTAGCTTGGTCAACACGGTATATCAAGAGTCTCACGGGCTTCTGTTCGATTTCTTTTCTCTTATCCCTATATTTTAGGACACCATCATCAAATTCAAATCCCACCAGAATACTCTGAACCATTTGCGCGTCCCCCTGTGACAGTTTTCTGACAAGCCAGTTCTCGTACATGATTATCTGATTCAAATTTTCCTCAGACACCGTGCCCGTTTTCAATTCAATGCATGTGTATTTATGCAGAATATCGACTGAGTCCACAGACGTTACATGGGTTAGAAAAATATCCATAACAGTATTAAAAGAAGTAGGTACGAAATTGAGAAAATCTCTGTAGTCTCCAATAAGTCCCTTTAACTCTCCGCGGGAGAACATCTTCATGAACCAGGCATTTAGGTAACCTTCATAGGCGATTTGTCCGTAGCGGTCTATATTTAGTTTAATGGGAATATCATTTATAGCGGTATTGTGATAAGGTTCTGGTATGACCTGAACTGAGGAGAATATCGGGTTATTTCTAAGTAGAAGCCTTATTAATTCTTTGCCTTCGTCAGTAGTTATTGGCTGGTGGCTCTTCTTGACGAAAGTATTTAAATCGAATGTCCATATTCTACCTTTGTCACGTAAGTCTAAAATATCGCTCATTTGTATTGGTTTTGAAAACTGTCTTATTGACGGTTCAAAACATACCCGATAAGGATATTTCTGTTCTGGGTTGCCCCATAAATCAGTTTCATCGTAAAATGGCTCTGTTGTTATCCTCCACAATCCATATATGCCGATATTCCTGACGTAAAAAAAGACGAAATCTTCAGGTTTTATCGCAGAGAAACCAGCAATAATCTCTGCATTGGTACGTTCAAAAGAGTGTGCGATGCCCCCATAAACCCCGAACTTCATACATTTGTTGAAGTTATCTTGGCTTGCTAGAAATATATGGTTACCCACTCGACCCTCTTTTCGAATATGCTCAGTAGTTTATTGCTTTCAATTTAATTGAAGGCTGAACATATCTTCGTACTCGGTGAATTTTCCAATTTTCACATTGGTCGCCAATTAGCCAGCCTAACACTTTGCTTGGGGTCATAACGCGATAAGCTTCCTTCATAACTTTTTCTAATTCATCGTAAAATTCTTCAGTTTCAGCGGAGAGGTTGCCTATATTTTTGGGGCTTGTATTATATTTAATATTGTCCCCATAAGGTGAATCAATAAAAACCATGTCCACAGTTTCATTTGCCAGGGGAATACTCCGCGCATCATTTTCCATAATGTCAGGGCGCACAGAAACAATATCATAACAGATAGCTCTACGTCCTTCTTCATTACAGACATCCAGTGTAGTACCACTACCACACATAGGGTCAAGGACTACATCGCCAAGTGCTGTATAACGTTTAATAAGGTTGTATATAATGAAAGCGGGTGTTACACCAGCATATTTATTGTTACCTTTAGGATTGCGGCCATAGCTTTGAGTAGGATAATCCCAAAGCGTGGTTAACTCAATTATTGGCTTCTCATTCCGTACATTGCAATCTTTTTCTTTATGAAATAATTCAAGTTGCCTCGCCAGTTCTTTTACTAACGTTTGCGTGTTTTCACGCAAAACCAAAGAATGTTCTGCATGGCCATTCTTGGGAAATAACGTGTTTAAAGCATCAACTTCATAATTACAGAGAAACTGGTGGGAGCTAATTTTCAAGGTTGATAGTATTTCTTTGCCTTGAACAAGTTGTCTCACTTCGCCGACTGGTTGCACCTCAATTTGATAAGGATAACGGCCTTTCCAAGCTTCGCGAACTAATTCAAGTCCGCCTGACGTCCTTGCTTCAAATATGCCAAATAATTTGTCGCTTTCTACATTTAGCAGAAATAGCTTATCACCAGGTTGCAATGAAAGAACTTCATCAGCCGCGAGCCTATCAGTGCCAAAAAGTTGCCTTTTCAGGCACTCAGATTCGCTTTTGTTTGTGCATTTAAATATAAATCCTTTTTGCATAGGGACACTCCTAGATTTGATTTCTATGTTTGTCGCAGTACGCGTATGTTAAACTGCTTCTCCTTTAATATTCTAGCTTCTTTAACCGTGCATTACACCTTTATATTTAGTGTTCTGCAACTATCTATTATTTAGCTTGTTATACCTTATAGCTGATCTCCAACTCCTAAAATATCTCAAATACCTCAGGCGTGGTCAAAATATGGCTATCACACTACGGCTCAATTTTGGCGTAGAAGACCATCCCGAACTTTTGGTAATCAACTTAATAGACCATTTGTATTAATGAAACCGAATAAATTGTTCATTAGAGGTTATTCTTTCACACTCTGATTTCGCAGTTAATAGTATGCTCCGGTTTTATTCCTGTCAAGATCTTTTATTGATCTTATTAAGAAAGATCCCCAGCCATTGTTATTCTAGCACTACGCAATAAAGGAACAGGAGATTCTTCTTCAGTCGCTTCGCTCCTTCAGCAATGACAAAACGCTACTCTATTTTATTTTTAACCATAATTGGTGCTATTACCCTACATTTTCTTGCCAAAACCCATCCTCTATCATAGAATTGCCTTATGAGGTGTTCCTATGACCGTCTTATATAAAACCAGACCCCTGGACTGCTGGAAGCGCGCCAAAGAGCTGCGTCTTAACCATTATCAGAGGATTGCCAATGCCCGTACTGATGGCAAGTTGCTGGTCACCGGCAGCGGCGCCAGTTTCGCGTCGGTGCTGACCGGGTTCGGCGATGACATTATGTTCATGTGCGGCGAGCCGTATGGCGCCTCTATCTCCATTGACTTACCTCAGCACGAGATTTGCGCCGGGGCTGCCGAGTCCCGGGGCTTCGCCAGGGACCTGTGCGCCTACATGCGCTCCTACTGGGGCTCCATGTTCCTGGATAAATTTTACTTTGGCGGCGGCCCATTCCCCAAACCGGACTTCTGTTTCTCCGTCCATTTCTGTGACTCCCACGCCAAGTGGTACCAGGTCGTAAAGGAGCACTTCGGGATTCCCTTTTTTGGAGTAGACCTGCCGATAGGGCACCACGGCGACTTCTCCTCCAAGGTAGAATATGTCGTCAACCAGCTTCAGGACACTATCCAGGGCATTGAGAAGTTTCTAGGCCGTAAATTCGACGATGAGAAATTCCTTAACGCTGTCCGGAATGAATTCAGAGTTACCTCTTACTGGCCGAAAATCTGTGAGCTGAATAAGAACGTCCCCGCCCCGCTTGACCAGAAGACCCTGTTTACCCTGTACATACAGGCTATGCTGGAGAGGAACAACCCTGAAACGGTCCTGTTCTATAAAGACCTGCTGGCCGAGGTGCAGGACCGCGTCGCCAATGGCATCGCCGCCCTGGCAACCGAGCGCTGCCGCATACTCGATGATTCCCAGCCGTTATGGCACTTCCTTAAAATCTACCGCCTGATGGAGAGCTACGGCGCTGTTTCCGTCGGCTCGCCCTATTGCTTCGGACTGATTGGCGTATGGGACGAAACAAAGGATGGGCAACTCGTTGCCCGTAAAACACCCGAGGAAAGGGGAGAGACCCTGAAAACCAGGGAGGACGCTCTGCGCGCCCTGGTAGACTGGTATTTGAACCGCGAAGGAGGCCCATCCAGTATGATGGGCTTTTACCTGCCGGATGTCAGGAACCACCTCATGCCGCTGGTGGTAAAAAACTGGAATGTGCAGGGGGTACTCATGCACCTGAACCGGGGCTGCGAGGGAACCGCCTTCGGACAGATGGAGAACCGCCTGGCTCTGATAAAGGCTGGGATCCCCGTTGTAACCTACGAGGGCAACATGGCCGACAAACGTGATTTCGACGAGGCCGGGACAATAGACCGCATCGAGTCCTTTATGGAGAGCCTGGGCTTGCACAAACTGGACCCCCATCCGTAGGTTACCCCACCCAAATGCCCCCTTTACATAAATGGGGAAAGGAATAAGGGTGGAATAAGAACCTGAAGGTATGCAATAATGAAACTGCGAGACGTGGTGAAACGCCTGCATAAGGATGGCTGGTTTATAGAACGAACTAAGGGCAGCCATCAGATATGGAAGCATTCAACTAAAAAGGGGATAGTGGTTATCGCGGGACATCCGAGTAAGGATGTAGCACCGGGCACGCTCAAGAGCATATGGAAACAGGCGGAACTGGAGGACTAGGTATGAAAGAATATATGGTAATTTATGAATGGACAGGCCGAAACTACTCGGCGTACGTGCCTGACCTTCCGGGCTGCGTTGCCTGCGCCGATACGTTGGAGGAGACGGAACGGTTGATGATCGAGGGTATCAAGTTATGTATCGAGGCCCGTAAGGAAGCGGGCCAGCCGGTGCCGGAACCGATGACGAAGGCAAAGGCGGTTGCAGTAGCGTTATGAGCCTGAAGATGAGTCCCACATCGAAGCAAACCGGGCGCTCTACTAACGCAGTTATCGGCCTGCTTCCGTCAGAGATCAAGCAGAATCCGCAAACGGTCATCTACGGCGTTCATAGTGTTCCCCGAGACGGAGCCCCACGGGGCGATGAGTCGCTCTCTCGATATCGAACGGACGTCCTCGCACTTGATGAAGCTTGGCCGCCTCACCCCACCCTCCGGCGGATTCAGGGGCACGTGAAATGGAATACCCCTTGCCATGGTCGTGATTGGCAGTACCACAACAAGTCCGGCTGCCCCGCGGTTAAAGGTATCAACAGATACCACCAGAGCCGGGCGTATGCCCGCCTGCTCATGTCCCCGCGTCGGGTTCAGGTTTACCTCCCAAACATCTCCCCGGGACAGAAGCGACGATGTCACTCGTTGCTTTCCAGGTCGTCAGCCATGGTGTCCTCCCATACCCGCCGCTCCTCTTGTTCTTCTCGCCATGCGTCCGGGTTGGCGCGGAGAGCTGCGTACCTGTCGTTGGCATGTTCAAGCACCATCTGTCGCCTCAACTGCTCTACAGCCCTGGCAATAAGCCGCTGCATAGGCTGTTTAGACTCCCTCGCCATCTCTTGCAAGATTGCCCGGGTCTCGGCTGTCACCCGAACGGTAGCCGTAGGCATGTCACACCTCTGTAGACTGATTTTGTATACTTTATTGTAGATAAAACAGGCTACATTGTCAACGTTGGGAGCATGACGGGCCGGGGCATCATACGTAGGGGCAATTCATGAATTGCCCATTAACCCATTAAACGGGCACGGCGTGCCGTGCCCCTACGGTCCTCACCCGGCTTTGAACACCCTGCACGGCACCCCCCGCAACGGCACCGCTCCCACTACAGGGTCATACGGCGGGCCGCTGGGCGAGAGAACATTCAGGTTGGCTTCGTCCCAGGCATAGAGACTGGATGCCTCCCCCTCCGGGAACCACCAGTCAGCGGCGGCTACAATTGTCCGCTTGTCCAGCTTAGGATTGAGTGCAGCTTTTTGCTTTATCCGGCCAGTTACTGTTTCCAGATACACCATATCGCCGTCCTGTATGCCCAACGGCACGGCTACATCCGGGTGCATCTCCACCTCCGGCTCCGGGGACATCTTGCGCAAAGAAGGGACATTTCTCAGAGAGGAATGGAAGAAGACCTGGGGCTTGCCATTCGTGAGAATTAGCGGGTATTCAGCCGAGGACTGGGGAGGCTGGTGGAAGACAGGGAATGGGTCGTATCCCATGTCCTTCAACTGCTGGGAGTATATCTCCACCTTGGTTGAAGGGGTGCGGAAGCCGCCCTTCTCGTATTTCTTATAGCCGTGCCCCTTACCTTCGAAGAAACCCATAGCGCGCACCGCCTCCGGCGTGAGGCCGCTGGGCTGGAGCACAGTATCCCACGCCGAGTCCACATCGGGCCAGAAGTGCTGCCCGAAGCCCAGTTTCTTGGCCAGTTCGTTCATTATCTTGATATCCGACCACGCCTCGCCGGGCGGCTCTATCACTTTGGAGCGGGGCACCAGCCTGCCGCCGACGCCATAGGAGCCCAGGTCATTGAACTCCAGGTTCATAGCAGCGGGCAAGACCAGGTCAGCCAATTGAGCGGAGGGCGTCATGAAAAGCTCAGACGTCACTAGAAAATCCAATTTCTGCAACGCCCGGTAGGTTTCGTGAGAATTGGGGAAGGTGAGCAACGCATTCACCGCAAAGGTCATCAGAGCCTTGACAGCGTAGGGTTTCTCCTCCAGGATAGCTTTGACGAGGGACTGGCGGGGGACAAACAGATTTTTTGCCGCCAGCTTGAACTCGGCGCCGACCATCTTGCTCTGGTCGCGTCCCAGCGTAGTCAGGAGCATAAATTCAGCAGGGCGGAGCACGGGGGCGGGGGTAGGCATAGCCTCGCCGCCAGGGATATCCAGGTTGCCTGTTACGGCCCTTAGAATGGATAATATACGGCATACCTGGAAGGAGTCAATCATCTGGTCAATAGCATTGCCCCATTGAATAGCCGCCGGACGGGTGTTGGCGAAAAGGCGGGCCGCCTCAGCTATCTGACTGGCCGGCACCCATGTGGCATCTTCAATCTGATTGAGAGTATATCCGTTCAATGCCTCCACCAGCTTATCGAAGCCCACCGTCCATTGGGACACAAACTGCTGGTCATACAGTTTTTCATCCACAATCACCTTGAGCATACCCATAGCCAGAAAACCGTCGCTGGCAGGGCGGAGGCGCAGCCAGATATCAGCCTGTTTCGTCAGGTCAATATCATGGGGGTCAACCACGATCAGCTTTGTCCCCTGCTTTAGAATCGGATTGACGGTAGCCCTGGTAACCGCACCCTCATTGGTGTGAATCATATTGCTGCCCCAGACCATCAGGCATTTGGGAGGATGCTCGTAATCGGGGTGGGTAGGCGAGCCGTGGGTGAACTGAGCGCCCAGCACGCGGGGCATATGGCAGATAGCGCCCGGACTGCACACATTGGGGGTGCCGAAGGCGGTGGCAAAACGCTGCGACATCGTCAATTCCAGGCCCTTGGGATGCCCTGTGGCAATAGCCAGTGAGCGAGGACCATACTTTTCCTTTATCTCGCTTAAACGTTGTGCAGCTATACCCAGGGCCTCATCCCAGGAGATGGTTTGCCATTTGCCCTCGCCCCTGGCACCCACCCGCTTTTGCGGGAATTTAAGCCGGTCCTGGTGATATACAATCTTGAGAAGTGAAGCGCCTTTGGGACACAATGTTCCCTTATTGGTGGGGCAATCGGGGTCGCCTACAACCTTGACTGCCTTGCCGTTTTTTACTGTTACCAGAATACCGCAGGCGCCGGCGCACATGCGCCCGCAGAAGGTCTTGACTACTTTTTCTGTAGCTTGGGTTGCCATAATGCTCTCCTTTTGCCCTCAATCTTATGTCAATGTAACAAAGAGCTTTTGCGGGTATTATAATCCCCGTTTCGCCCGTGCGCAAATGGCAAGAGAAAGTCGTTAATCTGTATCGTACGCGGGGCTGACGGTAATTGACAAAATAAAGTAACATTATGTCATTCTGAACGTAGTGAAGAATCTCTTGTTTCTTCATCACGCTAGGTAAGACTTGGATCTACCGGTGAACCACTCTCCCATTTTGACACCCTACCATATGTAAGCAACTCAAACGAACGTGTAACTAGAGATTCTTCGCCTGTGGCTCAGAATGACAAGGAGACCAGCACCGTTTAAATCATAATAATTAATAACCCTAATCAGTCAGCTACGTTTTGCCCTAGCACTTCTCCGCTGTTAAGCCCAGGTATTTCTGCATCAGGTCCATAGCACAGAATTTGCCGCACATGCTGCATGCACCGCTTTGCGTAGTATGTTCGGCATGGGCTTTTCGCGAACGCTGAGGGTCCAGGGAAAGGCGGGCCTGCGCCTCCCAGTCCAGACGCTTGCGGGCCTGGGCCATCTGCCTGTCCCACTCTGCGGCACCCTTCAGCCCTTTGACAATATCAGCGGCGTGTCCGGCCAGGCGGGAGGCGATTACTCCAACTTTTACATCCTCCGGATCTGGCAGACCCAGGTGCTCCGAGGGGGTTACATAGCACAGGAAATCGGCGCCGGCAGCAGCGGCGATCGTCCCGCCGATAGCTGCGGTTATATGGTCGTAGCCAGCCCCTATATCTGTTACGAGGGGGCCAAGGACATAGAAGGGCGCTCCCTTACATAGCTTTTTCTCCAGTTGTACGTTGGCGGTAATCTGGTCGAGCGGCATATGGCCCGGCCCCTCCACCATCACCTGCACACCGGCTTCCCACGCCCTTTCCACCAGCTCCCCTAACACAATCAGCTCTTCTATCTGGGCGCGGTCGGTAGCATCGGCCAAACAGCCGGGGCGCATGCCATCACCCAGGCTGAGGGTAAAATCGTAGCGGCGGGCCAGTTCCAGCAGGCGGTCGTATTGCTCATAAAGAGGATTCTCCTTCTGATTATGGAGCATCCAGCCGATAAGGAAACTGCCGCCGCGGGAGACCACATCTGTCACCCGGCGCTGTCGCTTCAGCCGTTCCAGCGAAGACAGGGTAATGCCGCAGTGCACCGTCATAAAGTCCACGCCATCCTCGGCTTGCTCCTGTATAGCGGCAAAGAGACCATCAACCGTCATATCAACGATTGCCCCATTTTTCTCCATCGCCTCCGCCGTCGCCTGATAAATAGGTACGGTGCCGATGGGCACAGGGCTATTGGCCATGATGGCCCGGCGGATACCGGGGATATCGGGGCCGGTGCTCAGGTCCATAACAGTATCGGCGCCGTACTCTATAGCTATACGCAGCTTCTCTAACTCCGTGTTTTTATCTCCGAAATCCTGAGATGTGCCGATGTTGGCATTCACCTTGGTGCGCAACCCCTTGCCTACCGCAGAAGGAGAAAGGGGATGCGGGATATGAGAAGTGGGATGTGAGAAGTGGGAGATGTGACCACCCCCTTGCCCCGGCGCTATGTGATTGATGTTGGCGGGCAACACGATAGAGCCGTCAGCCAAGCCGTGGAGGATGTGCTCGGGGGCGACGTCCTCTTTTTGGGCTGCCTGTTCCATCTGCGGGCTAATAGTGCCCTTCCGTGCCAGTTCCAGTTGTGTCATTCTCTTCTCTCCCCCTCGATAGAAAAAACGCCGTGTGTAGTTGCCCGATTTATCGGGCGAAGCTAGCCCAATAAAGCCCTATTATATTGAGATCATGGACTTTCCCTTATTAACAAAAAAACCAGGAATAGAGAGCGGACCCCCCAAATCCCGGTTATAGCCCGCTTCCCTACGCTCGTATTACCGAGTTCAGGTTCCTGGGGTTTCCCGATAAATCGGGATCTCAGCCTGAGAGCACCCCCAGCGGAAGTAGAAAGAATATAGCATAAAACGAGAGGGAGCGCAAGGAGGATTACCACGATATGTCTCTCTGCTCATATACCGCCCCTACCGCAGCTTCCCTTATACAATCAGGCCAAACTTATGATGGGGGATGGGGCAAGGCTCCAGGTGTTCCGGAGTGCCATAGCGTCAACGAAATCCTAAATACTAATCTCGAAAATCTAAACGAACTCAAGTCCCTGATAGAGCTTGCGACTTCATGATGCTGGTGCTATCCTTATGGTGAGTATAAAAAAGTGGACATAAGGTGGCGTAAGCAGCAGGTATGACTACAACAAGACTGGCTCAATCTAGCGAAGAACGCCTGCAAAGGGCTGTGCAGCGCTTTATTGTCCGGGAAGCGACCAGGATGGACTGCGTGGTCGCCGTAAAGGCAGATTTACGGCAAGATGCCCTGGATATTTTGTTTGTGGTTAATGGCGACCTTTTCGAAGGTGAGCGCGCTGTCCTGCCCCTTATGCGTCGCTTGCGAGAAAATTTCCCTGATGTCCCATTCGATGTGATGGTCTTGCCTGTTTCACGCTACGGCCAAGGCTTCACCTGGGGACAAGGGCCAATAACAATATTCGAACGAAAACAGGAATGAATACAATCCAGGAGCATATAGAAAAGGCCGAGCATAATCGCCACTTCTTAGAAACGGTTCCAGCCAGCAGCTTCCCTGACTGGGCGATAGTTGTTTTATTCTATCGTGCTCTCCATGTGACAAGTGCCATCATACATTCAAATGGTGACAACCACGGTATGAGCCATGCAGCTCGACAAAAAGCGGTTGAGAGGCATTTTACCCCAGAGAATGCTGTAGCATATGAACAACTTTATAGTAGGTCACGCCTTGTGCGCTATGATCAACTCCTGGCCACCCGTGCTGAATATGAGCAATTGATGGACCATAATTTCATGCCTGTTCTCCAGGAAGCTCAACGCAAACTAACCGGGATTCAATGACAGTGAAAATGGAACGTTCACTGTAGCCCCCTCCTGGCCATCGTCGCAATTGTTTTGCGTCTCGCCGCCTACATCCGGCGGCGAATCAAAAGCAGCTTTAGTTCCGTCATCTCTTCGATGGCATAACGGATGCCCTCTCTCCCCAGACCGGAGTCCTTTATACCGCCGTACGGCATGTGGTCAACCCGGAAGGAAGGAATCTCATTTACCATCACACCGCCTACCTGTAGCTCCTGGAAAGCATAGAGGACATGCTCCAGGTTATTGCTGAATACCCCGGCCTGCAGACCGTACGCTGATTCGTTGACCATATCCACGGCCTGGCGGAACTCAGCAAATGGCGTCAGCACTACTAACGGGGCGAATACCTCTTCACGACATACCTTGCTTCCGGGGTTAACATTATCCAAAATTGTAGGCTCGAAAAAGGAGCCTTTGAGTATGTGCCCGCCCGCCAGCACTCTTGCTCCCTCGGCTATAGCCTCTCGGCACCACGATTCAATCCGTTGAGCGGCTGGTTTATCAATCATCGGCCCCACATCGGTATCCGGGGACATAGGGTCGCCTACTTTCAAATCCTGGACTGCCTTGACCAGCCGCCGACTGAAATCTTCACATAGCTCTTTGTGCACATAGACCCGTTGTACTGAAATGCAGCTCTGGCCGGCAAAGGCATATCCCCCCTGGACTATGCGGGGAACCGCATTATCCAGGTCGGCATCACGGTCAACGATAACTGCGGCGTTACCTCCCAACTCCAATAAAACACGCTTCTTGCCCGCTTTAGATTTAAGGTCCCAACCCACCGGCGCCGAACCGGTGAAAGTAAGCAGTTTGAAGCGGTCGTCGGCAGCTATCTTGGGTACCAGTTCATTTGCGAAAGGCATAATAGATACTGCCCCGGCGGGCAGGTCCACCCGGGCAATCAGCTTAGCCAGGGTCAGCAGGGTAAGAGGCGTCCTGGGCGATGGCTTTACGACAATCGGATTGCCCGAAGCTATGGCCGGGGTGATTTTGTGCAAGGCCAGGTTTAGAGGAAAATTGAAGGGAGTGATACCGGCTATCGGTCCGATAGGGAAACGGCCCACTATCCCTGTCATACCCTGGCTATTGGGGATTAAGTCCATAGGCAAAAGCTCGCCGCCTATCCGTTTGGCCTCTTCGGCTGCTGTCTCCACCGTGAGGAAGGCCCGCTGTACCTCCGATCGGGCGTATTTCCAGGGTTTCCCTGCCTCCTCGATTATGAGCTGGATGAATTCTGTCTCCTCCTTGCGGAGTAAGTCCAGAAGCTGCCGTAAGGCCGTGGAGCGCTGGTAAGAGGAAAGTTTTCGGGTCTGCTCAAACGCCTTAACTGCCTTTTGAGTCGCCTCTTCCAGTTGCTCTTCCGTAGCCATGAAGGTTGTGCCCACCAGTTCGCCATCGTAGGGGTTGTGGACTTCCAGCCGGGTGTCCGAGTTACGCCATTCTCCAGCCAGGAAAAAGCCTTGATCCCTATCCATTTTCACCCTCACCTAACCTCTCTCCTCGAGCGAGAGGGGCTTTTATGTCCGGATGGAGATTTTAAGTCCGGCTCTGTCATGCGAACGGGGTCCAGGATGGTGCTCAACTGCGCTTCTGAAAGCTTCGTTCGACGGCGGGCAACTTCTCGAATGGTTTGACCGCTAGCGGCAGCTTCCTTGGCGATTGCAGCGGCAGCATCGTACCCGATATGGCTGGCCAGAGCTGTGGCCAGCATAAGCCCCTTTTCCACCATCGCCGGGCCTCTATCCGTAGCCTTCAACCCTTTTAAACACTTCCCGGTGAAGTTCTGAACAGCAGCGGACAAGACATCTATAGACTGGAGAAGATTATATCCCGCCACCGGCATCATGAGGTTCACCTCGAAATTGCCGCCCTGTCCCGCTTCGGCAACCGTGAGATCGTTCCCGATGACCTGGGCGCACACCTGAAGCAGAGACTCTACGATAACCGGATTCACCTTGCCGGGCATAATGGAGCTACCCGGCTGCACCTCCGGTATGATAAGTTCCCCCAGGCCGGCCCGCGGTCCCGATCCCAGCCATCGGATGTCATTAGCAATCTTCATCAGGCTAACGGATGTTCCCCGCAAGACACCGCTGGATGAAACAATAGTATCCAGGGTGCTCTGGGCCTGAAAATGATTGTCCGTCTCTATAACGGCAATGCCGAGAAGCTCGGAAATGATTTCGCAAGCCCGTTTGGCAAACTCGGGATGAGCGCCTATCCCCGTGCCTACCGCAGTGCCGCCGAGGGCAACCTCCGCCAGTTCATGCCGGGCTGTCTCCAGACGCCTGATGTACCTTTCGACCTGGCCGGCGTACCCCAGGAACTGCTGGCCGAGCCGGATAGGGGTGGCATCCTGGAGGTGGGTGCGGCCCGTCTTAATAACCGGCCAGAACTCATTGGATTTCTGGCGCAGGGCCTGCTCCATGTCCTGTAAGGCAGGAAGAAGTCGCTCTTTTAGTCCAACAGCGGCGGCCAGGTGAATAGCTGTCGGGATAACATCGTTGGATGACTGGCCCAGGTTAACATGGTCGTTGGGGTGGACAAACTTAGAACCCAGGGGTTTGCCTAAAATCTCAGTGGCCCTATTGCCTATCACCTCGTTGGCGTTCATGTTGGTAGAGGTACCGGAGCCGGTCTGGAAAACATCCACCACAAAATGGGCATTGAACTTGCCATCGGCCACCTCCAGGGCTGCCTGGACGATGGCATCGCCGAGCTCTGGCTTCAGCAGGCCGAGGTCCATGTTTACCCTGGCCGCAGCCAGCTTTATAAGCGCGAGAGACCTCAGGAACCCGCGGTAGAAACGGAGGCTACTGATGGGGAAGTTTTTAACCGCCCGCGCTGTTGATGCACCATAGTAGGCATCGGCGGGGACTTGTATCTCCCCCATGGAGTCCTGTTCAATTCTGTACTGATTCTGAGATGTCATCTTTGCACCTGAAAAAGCAAGTTCGGAATAGTTCGACTTTTGGGCTAAAGAAAAAATTGTATAGCCTTATGATAGCAAGAGATGGGGGGAAAGGGAAGAGGTGTAGCTTTGATTTGAAGCTGGGACGTAGAGGAATCCAGGGGTAGAGACACGGCAAGCCGTGTCTCTACAGGGTGCAGCGTTGTATGTTAACAGTTTGGGCTAATCTGGCGATGGCTAGTGGGATGCCTGGTAGATCACGGGACGGTATCGGGGTGGAGGGATAGGGTCGCCCCTTTCCCGGGCGACGGCGAGCCATGCATCTTTCGCTTTGATGGCTTCCTCCAATGCTTCCACAGGGGTAGCGCCAAAAGCCGAACAGGCTTCTAGGTCGGGGATATCCGCAACGTAGCAGCCATCGTCTTCTGACCAGAACACATTGATGTGATAGTCGGTCACTAATCGTTCTCCAGTTGAAGGTTCAACTGCTCCACCAGCTTTAGAAACTGCCGTATCTGGTAGGGCTTAGCCTTGCCATCATATGGTTGTAGGTTAAGCTTGGTACCTGTAACCGCATGGCGAAAGATGTGGTGACTGCCAGATATGCGTTCTTGGCGAAAACCAAACCCTTCAACCAAACTCATCATATCGTTAAAAGAAACGTTGTGCAAGTTTCCTTGTAGTAGACGATTTAAAAGCTGTTTGCGGTTCATCTTTTGCTATTTATACAGTCTCGAATTGCAATCGTTTTAGCTCTTTTTCCGGTATACGCCCTTTTATCCCAAGTATCTCAATACCTGGTGTATTCTGCTACCCAAAACGGGCGGGTTTCAAACCCGTCCCTGGAGGGATAACTGTTGGGTATCGCATGTAACATCCGAAAAGGGCAATTCGTGAATTGCCCCTATGTTTATCACCTCTCCCCTATATCTCCGCTCACCCCCGGCTCCGAATCCGGTGTACCTCTGTTATCAATAGCTTACCTGAGAAATGCCCCATATTGTCGTGAGTGGATAGATAGGCTCCCAGCATATCCAGAAGCTGCGGAATGATTTCGGGGTGGTTTCTGACCTGTAACGCAATAATGCCCTTGTACCTGGCCGGGGGATAGGTTACGATATCAGCAAAGTCGCCATTGAAGGAAACCAGGATAGCTTCAAGCTCCTGAGCCTTTGAGATAACAAGCTGGTCAGGTGAGTCCCGGGGCATATAGTCGCTCAGTCTGAAAACTTTATGGCCGGTCTGTTGCAGCACCTGAATTACCGAACCCGGAACGCAGTGGTCTGCAAAGAACCTCAAACTCAAGCAGCGGCAACCTCGAACTCGGATAGTTCACGGGCGTAGTCCAGGCAAGCAGCGATTTGCTCCCCGGTCAGGTCTGGAAACTCGTTTGTGATTTCCGTTGCGGTTTTGCCCGCCGCAAGATAGCCCAGCACAAGGCTAACCGGGATTCTGGTTCCTTTAATTCGTGGTTTCCCCCGAAGCACACTGGGGGTGCTTACGATATGGTCTTTCCAGTTCGCCTGCATGATAGCCCTCCCTTGCCCTCCATGATAGCACTGTTCTGCAGCTTAAGCGATATAATTATTTAATCAATTACAGACCACGTATGTCAAAACTGGCGGGTTTGAAACCCGCCCCTACGATGGACAATTCATGAATTGCCCCTACAATTCCCACCTCTCGCCTCTCACTTCCCATTTCCGTCACGGCCCCGGCTTCTCTGTCTCTTTCTCTGTCCCTGTCTGTTTCTCTTTTTCCAACTGGTCCATCAATTGAACAGCCCGGTTGTAGCCAATCTGCAGACGACGCGCCAGAAAGGAGGCCGATACCTGCTGTTTATGCTCCTCGGCCAGGCGGCGGGCGGCCTCGAGCAAGGGGTCGGTTGGCTCCGGAACGGGACCGCCGGTAGAATCTGCCCCGGGTACGGTCAAGAAAGGCATTTTAGCCGGCTTTTGCCTGGCCCAGTGGCTTACCAGCCGTTCCATTTCGGGATCCGAGACAAAGCATCCCTGGAGGCGTTTGGGTTTAGCAGCATCAGTTGGCAGGTAGAGCATATCGCCCCGCCCCAGTAACTTCTCCGCTCCTACGGTATCCAGTATCGTGCGGGAGTCTACCAGGGAGGTGACGGCAAAGCTGAGGCGGGTGGGAAAGTTGGCCTTGATAAGCCCTGTAACCACATCCACCGATGGCCGTTGCGTGGCTACTACAAGGTGGATGCCCGTAGCGCGGGAAAGCTGAGCTAACCGGCACAGGCTTTGCTCCACATCTTCAAAAGAGGTCATCATTAAGTCAGCCAGCTCATCTATAACCAATACAATATAGGGAAAATTCGGACGGTGGCTTTTATTGTAGTCCTCTATGTGGCGCGCCCCTACGGTAGCGAAGCGGCGGTAACGATTATCCATCTCTTTGTTCAGCCAGCGCAGGGTTTCCACGGCCTTTTCGCTCTCTACAACCACGGGCGTAGCCTGGTGAGGCAGAGTCCTGTAAACCACCATCTCCACCCGTTTGGGATCTATCATAATCAGACGCATATCGTCGGGGGTATTGTCCATCAACAGGCTACATACCACGGAATGTAAAAATATTGTCTTGCCGCTTCCGGTAGCGCCGGCCACAAGCAGATGGGGCATCTTGGCCAGATCAGCCACTACGGCCTCCCCACCAGCCCCTTTCCCCAACCCTATGGCTAGTTTTGATTTAGCCTTAAGACGTTGAAAGGCGGGGCTTTCCAGCACCGCCCTTAGGGCCACTACTCCTGCGGTGGTATTGGGTACCTCTATGCCTACCAGTGGTTTGCCCGGAACCGGCGCCTCGATACGAAGGCTCTGTGCCGACAAGGCCAGGGCCAAATCATTGGACAGAGAAGCAATGCGGTCTACCTTAACTCTGGTACGGGATGTCTCCTCCTGATGGGTCTGGACCTTACCATTTTTGTCTTTTACCTTCACATCGCGGTATTTCTTATCCCAACCTGGTTCAACTCCAAACTGGGTCACAGTAGGCCCCGCGTTTATCTGCATGACCTTGGCATCTACGCCGTAGCTGGCAAGGGACTCCTCGATAAGCCGGGCGCGCCGCTCGTTATCTACCGGCCGTATTTCCACCTCGGGAGTCAGTTCCAGGAGATTCATGGAGGGCAATTGCCAGCCCGAGGCTGTTATCACCGGCGGCCCATCTTCAGCCACGACTGGTCCGGGCTCCGCTTCGGTACCGACCTGCCGGGATCCCTTAGATTTCTTACCCAGAATAGCTGGCGGCAGCCATTTCGGTAAATTAGTTGGCTGGTTATCCGCCTGAGGCGGAGCCGGTTGAGAAGTGGGAAGCATGTCCTGAGCTTGTCGAATGGATGGGGATTGGGAGGTGAGAGGTCCTATGGGTTGTTTTGGCGCAGGCACTTTGGCTGGACGCCGTAAAGCGAAACGACGGAATACATCCCACAAACCAGTGGTCAGAGTCCGTGAGAAATGCCATAGACTTCTGAGCAGTACCCACGTTAAAGCGCGCAGCAGGCGAAACGTGAAGCGGGTATAGACGAACAGTCCGCCAATTACCAGGAGTCCCAGTATTTTCAGCACGCCCCCGGCATTCCGGCCATTGATTATACGGTCACCCAGGCTGCCACCCAGACTACCCGTATCTGTTCTAAAGAAAGCAAGGATACCAAAGATGGCGAGCAGGAAAGCAACCCCCCCAAAATACCACCGCCACCACCGCAAGTAGCCGGCAAACCGGTGCAGCCCGGTGCGTACGGACTCCTTGCTAATGAACCAGGCAAGGACTACCAGAGAAAGGACAAGGACAATTCCACCAGCGCCGAAGAACTCAACGAGGCTATCTCGCACGGGAGATAATAACCTGGCGTAGAGGAATAAAAGTAAAAGGGTAATAGCAAGGATAATAAACCGAGGTTTCCAGCCCAGATGGGCAACCTTGCCCTGGGTCGTCCGGGAAGAACTTTGGTCAGGGGACTTAGTTTTAGGCATATTATCCCTTATATTACCCCTCAATAATATTAAATACGAAATTCCAAGCACCAAATTCTAAACAAATCCTAAATCCAAAGACCTAAACTTGATAGCTGTGAAATCTGTGCTCTTGCATAGGCATTATCTGGTATCAATTAAATAGGGTGTATTCATAAGGGTTTTGATATTTAATTTTTAGGTCATTTAAATTTGTTTAGAGCTTAGAATTTAGTATTTAGAATTTTATTAAACCATTACCGTCATGGGCAAAATCATAGGGCGGCGCTTCGTTTGCTCATAGAATAACCTGCTTAAAGCCTCCCGCACCTTACCCTGAATATAGCTTCC
>Ga0082335_1003215_pt1 | contig 27464 bp, 28 predicted proteins | sample Subgrocontami58m_FD_72375 | JGI IMG/M metagenome (GOLD analysis project Ga0082335, IMG submission 72375) | Subsurface groundwater microbial communities from S. Glens Falls, New York, USA - GMW37 contaminated, 5.8 m (SPADES assembly) (version 2) ...
ACTGTATCATTTGCAGGACAACTTGCCCCCGTCACCGTTTCCTCCCCCCCCCCCCCACCCCCACCCCCCGTCCCAATCGCGCAACACCCTCTATTACACGCGTAAAATCCAGGTCCACAATTCACACCACTTCCACACCCAGACAGTCCAGGGTTATCCTGGCAAACCCAATCAGAGTATCCCGCCTCATCACACCCCGCCGGCGTCCCATTACAGGTCTGCGCTGTCCCACCAGGGACATTTTCGTAATCACACCCCCAACCTGTACACGTATATGCACTAGCCTTCCCTACTCCTAAGATCAGACTCGCAACAATTAACAATATCCCCCACTTTATTTTGTGCATCGTGCCCTCATGTCTACTGTCGTAAATACCCACCAATCATACGCCCTGGCTTCCCGCACGTTCCCCTCTATGCCTCCGTTTAGCTTGGTCGCCAGTTTGATATCGACAAATTGCCCTATCCGCTCTCTTGGTGTCCATGCGTTTATGTCCCGTGTCGCGTTCTGTGCAGGGGCAAATGGTTGTTGCGCCTCTATCTTAGCTAGTGTGTCTTCATTACACACACTCCACAGCACATACACGGTATCTTCGTCAGTGCGGAAATACTTGGGTCCCTTAGCCCCCCACACCCACAAACCATTATTGCCAACATAGGCCAGCATCCCCGTGTATCCATATGTGCCCCCACCATCATAAAATTTTAGCTCTGCCTTTTCCCTCTGCTCAGCAGGTAATGAACGTATCAGAGATACGGCTTGGAGATATTCTTTTAGTCCGGCAAACTGGTAAAGCACAAAAAACAATGTCAAAACGAAAACAAAAAATATTGCGACTATCCAAATGATTCTCTTCACTCCTCCATTAGAGCAAAAATACCGCAATCATGCAACAGCTACCCTATTTTTCTCAACCACCGATTGTGAATGTTACTCTATCTTCCCCCATAAAAATAGGCAGTATCTCCAATTCTTCTGGATAAATACCAGTATCTATAACATTAGATACCCCTCTCTGCACTCCACGATAGTATCTTTTCAGATATAAAGTGCAACCACCCTGTCTATTAATGAAGCCCAAAAATGATTCATTATATTTCTTACAAATAGTTTCAATATCCCCACCGTCAAATTCAGCAATCTGATACGTATTTTTTGCAGTCGGATTTTGCGCTAAAAAAGTAAAATATTTATTTGCAGTCATTGATTCATTTAATTTTTCATCCCATCCATCACTCGCTAACAATACCCTCGTAGTTCCTTGTGTAGTTTGAAGGATACGTGGATTTCCCCAGAATATTGGTGTCTTACCATCCATAATTTTTATCATTCCAAGAAAAAGTGTATATCTATCCACATTCTCCACCTTTTCAAAAGATGCAGCATATCCATGTCGTTTAAATTCTGAAGAGTCTGTATCTCTTGGCACAAATGGGTATGGTTTTAGATTTTTCGCTTTCTCATCATATTTATAGTGCAGCCACGCTACAAACGCTGGCAGATCGGTTACCTCCACTTCGGGGTAGCTCTCGGCATTTTCTATTTTGGTCGGCAGTTTTTCGAGGGTTTGCAAATTCTCTGGCATCGCCAGTTTCTCGCCAGTTTCAAAATTATACGAAGCGCCCAACTCTCCGCTTGCGTTTATATAGTGCACATAAAACCCGAGATCCTGCTTTTCGTAGCCAGGCATATCCGGCGCTGCTTCAATAATTTGGTCTGGGGTCATTAAGCGCAGTTGGTCTATGGTAAATACAGGCAGCTTCTCCCACAACCCCGTGGCTTCATCCAGGATGTAGCCCTTCACGCTCACGCCTTTTGTGTCATCAAAGCTCACGTCCGCGGCGTCGAGCGTCACCTGCGAGGAGTCTCCTCGCAGGGTGATTGCGCCGTTTTTGTCCACGGAGAGCCCCGGCACGGTCTTGGCGCCGTCCTGGATCGTCCCGTCAGGGGCGAGGGTGAACCGCTCGCCCGCGGCGGCGATCTGGGCTTGCAGGGCAATGAACTGGGGATGCAAGGTCGGCGTGGGGATGGGGGTCGCCGTAGGCGGTGAGGAGGTGACGGTCATTTGCGCGTAGCGTGTGACTGTCACCTGTGATGAAGAACATGCCGCAAGAGTTAAGGAAAGAATGGGGAGTAGAATTTTTTTCATGATGTTTCCTCCAAAAAGACTTCCGAAGTCTGAGTCTGATCAGATCGTCTTCTCTTTATAATCACATAACGTAATGATCGGGCATCGCGGGCAGTTGGGTTTTCGCGCCTTGCAGACCTCGCGCCCCAAACGGATGATGTTCAAATGCGCAGCGTAATAGGTCTCAGGCGGAAAGATGGACTCAAGATGCGGGTGCGTCTGTTCCACGGTCATTTTATCGGGGCGCAGACCCAGGCGGCCAGTGACACGGTAGATGTGCGTATCCACTGGAAAGGCGGGCATGTTCAACGAAAAACACAAGACGATGGCGGCAGTCTTGGGTCCCACGCCGTTGAACTTCGTCAGCCAGGCGCGCGCTTCTTCGATGGGCAGACCCGCTAAAAAATCCAGGTGGAGCGAACCGCGTTCTTCGGTAATGGCGCGCAGGACCTGCTGCATGCGCGGGCCTTTTTGGTTGGCAAGTCCTGCTGGCCTGATCGCATGGATCACATCCTCTTCTTTTGCGTCACGCACCGCTTCCCATGTTGGGAATTTGGCGCGCAAGGAATTGAAAGCGCGGTCACGGTTAAGGTCATTTGTGTTTTGCGAAAGGATGGTGGAAACCAGTTCATCAATGGCCGGCAAGGGGTTGCGCCAGATGGGTTCGCCAAAGGCCTTAAAAAGTGTTTTATGGATTTGCAGTGCGCGCTTTTTCAGGCCGGTCATTGGAAGCAGCCCTGTTGAAAGGATGAAATTGATTGCAGCGTTTTCACTATCACTTCGCGGTGTTTATCAGGGATGATATCTTTGAACAAGGTGGCAGTCTGTTTATAAAGTTCCAGTGAGGCCTTGCCGCGCATTCGCCAGGCAGGGATATCGGCTTTCACATCCATGCCAAAGGAGAGGCGAAAAGCGCGGGTCCAAGAATGATCGCTTCCAAAGTTGGACTGCACGATTGAAAAGTACGTGTTTTCAGATTCGATCATCAAGCCTGCCTGCACCGCCACCGCAGCAGTCATATTCTTGAACAATCCCCAAGATGCGTACAACACTTTCGACTCGTTTTCCTACAAAAGCCCGCTGATAACCTTATGCGCTTCCTCAGCGCAAGCCATCAACTCTTCAACGGCGTATTCATTTGCGGCATCCTGCAAGTCTGCCCACTTGAAATAAATTGCGGCTTGTTTGAGTTTGGCAAGCTGCCCTGTCTCATCCAGCAGGATTTGCATTTGGCGCAAGCCGGGCGCCGCCCATATTGCGCTTTCAGGCTTCTTTAGCGAGTCGTATTCATCCCGCGGCCGGATATATTTGAGGCTGATCAGTTTCCCTTCGAAGATGCGAAGTGTATATGAGGCACCGGGCAGGGTATCAACAAAAATATCCATATCTACATCGCTGTGCTGGTTATGTTCGCCGCGCGAGTTACTGCCGGTAATTGCAATGCCAATGACGCCCGGCTGATTCAACCGGGCAATGAGGGATTGGATGAAAGGGTCTTTGAGAAGATTCATGTAAGATTGAAAACAGGTTTAGATTTTCCAGTAATGAGACCGGCGTAATTCTTCAATGTTTTTACGGGACCAAATTTCGCAAGCGATTTCAACTGTGATCCGTTCAAGGCATTCAACTGGCGCAAGATTTCAAGCGTCACAGCGGGGCGCACACGCGAGCTGGATTCCAATGCATCGTTCATACGCGAGGCGTCCCCGTCTGTTACCTTGATGGCAATACCAACGCCTTTTTCGCTGTACACGCCGGGCATGAGACCGATGATCTGAAATCCCTCTGCGCCGCGTTTGGCGATGATCCTGCCTTCGCCGATCTTCATGAGTTCACAATCGAACTCGCCATAATTACTGATCATTTCGGGATACGCCGTCATGGCGGTTGTGATCTTTTTACAGGCAGTCCCGCGCACTTTGCTCAGGTCACGCGGATCGCAAATGCGCGCCATGCCGAGCGCGGCATTGACCAATGGGACGGCGAAATTCGGCGCAGAACATCCGTCAATGCCGCGCTCGATTTTGTCCAGTTCAATACCGCACAGTTCAGAAAAAGTTTTCAGGATTTCTTTTTGAATGGGGTGATCAAGGTCGAGATAATTTTCGAGAGGCAGTCCTCGCATTTTGGCGAAGGCCAACATGGCAGTATGTTTGCCGGAACAGTTATTGAAATTGGAGCTTGGCGTGATCTCCTTTTTTATCACCTGTTTTAACTTGGCTGCATCGCCGGGCATATGTGGGCCGCATTGCAGGCGGCTTTCTTCAATGCCGATCTTTTTCTGCATGGCTGTAACCGTATCCAGATGCATCTGGGCGGTCTCATGCGATGCGCACGAAATGGAAAGTTCCTTCTGCGTGAATCCAAAATGTTCCACGCCGCCTTGTTCCACGAATGGAAGCGCTTGAAACGGTTTGGCGGAGGAACGCAAAAAGGCGACCGTGTCAGGGTCGCCATATTTGTGAATGAGTTTGCCGGTTGAATCCACAACTGCGATGGAGCCGAAATGGGTCGCTTCAACAATCGAGCCGCGTATCAATTCAAGCAGGGGCTGTGCTGAAGTCATTAATCCTCATAAGGCTGGGTGGAGGCATGGTGATGACGGGAATTGTAATGAAGCAGTCCATAGCGCAGGCGCTGGGCAAATTGTTTTTGACGCGCGGCCGGGGATTTGAACCATGTCAAAAGGGAGGCAACCAGTTTCTCGGTCGCGGCAGGATTCGGTTTCTTCGCAGCGATCTTGTCCAGTTTTTCGTTGACGTGCTTGAGAAAGTCGAATTGCGATTTTATGGTGTTGGTGGTCACAATTCCGCCGCGGCTGCTGATAAAAGTATAGCCTTTAAAGGAAGGTCCAAGCAGCAGGTTCAAGGAATCAAGCCAGGCCTTAATGTTTGAACCTGCCAGAAAAGGAGGCTGGTTTTTCAAAACCGCGTCCCCAACGAAAACGATTTTTTCTTTGGGCAAATGCACCCAAATGGAGCCATTGGACGGGCCGGGATGATGCTCAAGATAGACGGGCGTCTCGCTCCAATGCAGGGTCATTGAATCTGAAAAGGAATTTTCGGGCGGCGCCCAACGGACACTGCCAAGCCCGGCAATGGATTCCCAATCTGCGCCGGTCTCTTCCCCCTGCGCTTTGAATGTGCCTGGGCGGGTGCGGAAGGTGTTGGCGGTCTTTTCGTGCGCGATGACGATGCAATCCATGGCGCGTGCGCCCAGCGTTCTATCCGGATGTGCATCCAGATTGATGAGCACACGTTCCATGCCGCCGCCCAGATTCATCAATGCGGCGCGCCATGACCGCGCATCTTCTGGGGATGGGGGCGCATCAATTTGAATGAGGCCGCGTTGTGTAACGATCACGCCCAGCGTGACACCGGGATATTGGTCTTCGATCAGAATGTTTTTGGTTACTTCCTGCATGGCGCTCCTGGATAAAAGGGGAATAAGGAATTTAGTTCAATGATAATCGAGTGAAATATTTTTTACCCGCCTATTTCATGGTTAATCTGCCGGTTTGCCGCGTCAGTTCGCCAGTTAGTTTCTTTTTTGCCACAGGCAGGGTGAGCCAGAAGGTAGCGCCATTTCCAGGGCTGCTTTCCACCCAGATCTCTCCGCCATGCCCATGCACTGCAAGCCGGCAAAAAGCCAGGCCAACCCCCAGTCCGCCAGGTCTGTCCCTGCCACGCACACGAGTAAATTTTTCAAAGACTTTTTCCTGGTCTGCGGCGGCAATGCCGCGTCCATTATCCCGCACCCAGAACTTCACAAAAGCGCCATCGGAGGTTTGAGCGCCGATCTCAATGCGGCCTTCCAACGGCGTAAATTTAATCGCATTTTCGAGCAGGTTAATGAATACCCGATGGACCATATCCACGTCCACCCAAATGAGGGGGAGTATGCCTGGTGTTTTATTCTCGACCGTTTGCTGTCGTCCGCCTGCTGCGGGTTCCACATCACGAATGGCTTCACGAATCAAAATGATCGGATCGACTGCGTCCTGATTCATGATCTGCTTTCCCGATTCAAGACGACTGATATCCAGAAGGGAATTCACCAGGCGCTGAATGCGGGTTGTGGAATTCTGGGCGATGGCAAGCATAGCATTAAGCGAATCATCCTTAGACACCAGATCGCCCATCATCTCAAGACTCGAAACGATATTTCCAAGCGGTGAACGCAGGTCGTGATAGATCATGGAGGTCATGTCCTCACGCAAGGCATCCAGTTCTTTGCGTTCGGTAATATCCCTTAAGATCCATTGGAGCGAGTCGGTTACTTCCAATTCCACACGGTGTACATACACCTCAATTGGTATTGGGTCGCCAGCCTGGCGATGCAGGCTGGATTCATAATTACATTCCGGGTTGCCTTTGAGTGCTTCAAAATTCAAACCTGTTTTATTCCAATTGATTTCATGCAACTGGTCCATGTTCATGGTATGCAATTGCTCAACGCTATATCCGCTCAATTTCACAGCCTGTCGGTTCGCTTCCAGAACTCTGCCCTCCCAGTCCGTGATCAAGATCGAATCAACACTATCTTCAAACAATTGACGGTAATGCTCGTGTGTGTTCTGCAAGCGATCAAAAAGTTCGGCGTTTTGGATGGTAGTCCCTGCCAGGTTTCCCAACCCGGTCATGACGATCATCGCATCCGGATCAAACGAACCGGAAACAGGATTGATCGCCTCCAGCACACCGATAACCTTTCCTTGTGACTGGATCGGAGCAATGGCAACAGCCCGCATCTCGATTCCTTCGACCTTGTCCGCTTCACTATAACCCGGGTCCTGGGTGAAGGCCGGTATCACCAATCCATGCCCATTACGCGCCACCAGTCCTGCAAGCCCATGACCACTAAGGATGTGCCTGCCTGTAATCTTGCCGGAGTTTTGTCCTGCAGCCGCCTGGAAAATCAGGTCATTGGTCGTATGATCTATCAAAGCCAGAGCCACGGTTTCCACTTGCAGAGCCTGCATGGTCTGGTTAAGGATGCGTTCCCACACAGCGTTCATCTCCAGCGATGAATTGATCGCCGCCGCACTCTCTGCCAGGGCAGTCATCACACGCGCAGTGCGCTGGCTTTCGGTGTACAGACGCGCGTTCAATACCGCTACGCTGGCCTGGTCAGCGATGGCTTGCATCAATTCCAAATGTTCTTCTGTAAATCCATTGGGCACCGAATGATCCAACGTCAGCACACCCACCAAACGCTCCCGCGCCATCAGCGGCACGCAGATCACAGATTTTGCGGACGTCTTGACAAACGAATCATCTTCACTGTGCAACCAGCGCGCGTCCATGCTGGTGTCTGGAATTAATGTCGGTTTACGGTGTTGCACAACCCATCCTGCAAGTCCGCGTTCCACTGTAAAACGAAGCTGCTCCATGGTATGTTCATGGATCTCTTTCCCATAAATAATGGTGGCATCCACAGGCTTGCCCAGGTCATCCATTACAACGATACTGCCACTCTCCCCCCCCACATGTTGAATGGCGGCAAAAAGCAGGCGTTGTAAAACGGTACGCAAGTCTAAGGCAGTGGCCACCTCACGGCTAACGCTGATTAATAGTTCCAGAAGGGAGCGGGTACGATCTTCAACCATAGTCCATATAAAGTTAAGTATAGTCCGTTTGGTACAATTAATCCATGTCCCTTGACCTTGATCGAATAAAAGCCCTATGTTTTGATGTGGATGGCACACTCAGCGATACAGACGATCTGTATATACGGAAAGCCCTGCGTTTTATTCCACGCTTTATTTTCAAAGACCCCGATTATTTTGCCCGCCGCTTGGTCATGTGGATAGAAGCGCCCGGTAACGCCCTGCTCAGTTTAGCCGACAGGCTCGGCATTGACGATGAAATGGTAGCTATCATCGATTGGCTGTCCCGCCATCGTCAACACTCCTCAAATGAATTTCTGCTCATTGACGGAGTGGATGAAATGTTGAAACAATTGCATGGGCATTATCCCATGTCAGTGGTCAGCGCAAGGGACGAAGGCGGCACACTGGCTTTCCTCAAAAAATTCGACCTGCTGAAATATTTTGACGGTATTGTCACCGGCTTGTCTGCCGAACATACGAAACCATATCCCGACCCAATCCTGTTAGCCGCGCACAGAATGAACACTGCCCCTGAAAACTGCCTGATGATCGGCGACACCACAGTGGATATCCGCGCAGGCAAAGCTGCCGGCGCTCAAACGGCGGGCGTGCTGTGTGGTTTCGGTGAGGAACCCGAGTTAATGAAAATGGGGGCAGATGTGATCCTTGAAGACACAACAAAATTACTTGGATTATTGAAATACTAATATCATGGGATTTGACGCGGGATGCTTTTGAAAATCAGACTCTCCTGTTTCTGGCGGATGGATTTTTTGTTCTTTCCTGTTTAAAATTACCAGGTACAGCGAATGTGACATTGTCGAAATACTCAAACAATAAGGAAACAAAATGCCTCCACGCCCTCGATATGAAATGCCGGTTTTTTTCCGCGACGCCCTCAATGCGCGCGGATTGAGGGATGCCTGCCTTGCCCGCCCGCCGTATCAACAGAATGATTATATTGGCTGGATCACGCGTGCAAAACTTGAGACCACAAAACATAAGCGGTTAAATCAAATGCTAAATGAATTGGAAAAGGGTGGCGTATACATGAAAATGAAATGGAACGATAAGTAGGTCGGGTTTTTAGCCTGGCTTTCCTTTTATACGGCAAAATAGAGAAATGACCCAACAAGACATCCTCCAAAAAACAGTTGAATATATTAATATTACAGCGCAAAGTCAGGCTCAAAGCCGCAGTCCTCGGCGGCTACTGGAAAACTCCTGCGCCGGGGACGGCGCAGGGAGCAACTTTGCGCTGTAATATTAAGCAGGACTTCAGAAATGATTCCTCTGGACATGATTGGTGGCACTCTATTGTTTAGGAAGAATGTTGTTATTATCTGCGATTGTGTCAAATAACACTATAGTTCATCTTGACTTTACCACCACCTTATTTTTTCATTAGAAAGCCGTGAAAACATCCCCGAAAAACTTTGCAAATGGCTATAATCTTTTATAATTGGTTTTCACAAAGGGCACAAGGCGATTTGCGATAAACCAATATAGAGTTAATGAGGAGATTCGTATGAGTATAAACATCTTAAAAAGGAATGGTCAATCTAAAAAGTGGGCAAAAGCAGGCTTTTTATTCCTGCTGGTGATGTCCTTGGTACAAGCCTGCGGAACGCCAAGAATCCCTGAGGGGGCGAGGATTATCGAGGATACTCCAACAAGAAATATTCCAACAAAAACTCCCTATGTAACAGCAACCATCCCTGCGGGATCTGTTCTTACTGCAACTGCCTCCGCCCTGCAGACTCATACAGGGGCTGTTCGCTTTATGAGTTATAACATTCAATACGGTGGACAGGATAAACTACCTCAGGTCATGTCAATTTTAAAGGCATATAACGCTGATGTCCTTGCCATTCAGGAGGCGAATGGCTGGGGTGCAGATGATTTTGAGATTGCAAACCAGTTTGCCGATGATCTTGGCATGGAATACATCTATTGCCAGGCGGATGGCGCCTCAGTTGATAAAAACGGCAATACATATGACCTCGTATTATTTTCCAAACTGGAAATTAAGAACTCTGAAGTTTTTTCAAATGTCTCCAATTGTCTTATTCGGGCAGAGGTGGTTATGCCGAGCGGGCAGTCCGTACAGGTCTTTGCCACTCATATTCGCTCCAATTTTGATGAGGTCGGATGCCAGAATGTTGAAAATATAGCAAAAGCAATGGCAACTTATGTAGGCGGCCGGGCAATCTTAATGGGAGATATGACCATACCTCCCCCAGGAGTGATTATGGGCTATCCACAAAGCCAGATCGCATGCCCGCCTGTTCTCGAATCCGCAGGTTTGTCTTTCTTTGCAGATGTCAGCCAGGTTGACCATGTTTGGGTTACGCAAGCCATGCTTGATCTTCAATCCTATAAATTGCCCAACCCAAGCACCGAACCGCTTGTGCCAAAGAATATCATCAGAAACACATCCAATCATTCTCCGTTGGCTGTTGATTTTTATTTCCCATAGATGGACGAGTTTTAAAAAACATTGTTTGGTTCGGGTGGTCTCTGCTCTGCAGCAAGAAGACCCCTTGCGACTCGATGGTAATAAGCAGCGTCCCACGCATTGTGCAGGGGACGCTGTTTATGGACAAGATTGCGATTTTTTTCGACAGGCAAAACAAAGATCTTTTGAACTGGGATGCCAATCCATCAGAAGATGTTTTAATACGGAATTTTTTAGGCTTCCTCGCGATAAAAGCATAGAAAATTTAACCATACACATCAAAAAGTGTATTTGTGGCAAAATGTGGGGATGGACCAACAGGATATCATCCAAAAAACAGTCGAGTACATCAAGCGGGAATTTTCAGACGACTCCTCAGGGCACGACTGGTGGCACATCTATCGCGTCTGGAAAAATGCCGTCACCATTTGTGAGCATGAAAAAGCGGATATGTTCATCGTGCAGCTCGCCGCACTACTGCATGATCTTGACGATTGGAAGTTTAATGAAAGTGTAGATGAAACTCCGCTGCGCGCTCGTGCTTGGCTTGAATCCTGCTCCGTGGATATTCCCACCGCTGAGCTGGTCTGCGGGATCATCACGCATATCTCATACAAAGGTGCAGGTGTGGAAAGCAAAATGGACTCCCTAGAGGGATTCATTGTGCAGGATGCGGACAGGCTGGATGCCATCGGCGCAATTGGGATTGGACGCGCCTTCGCGTACGGCGGTTATAAAAACAGAATGATATATGATCCGGACTCGCCGCCCCAAATGCACGCCAGTTTTGAAGAATATAAAAACAGCAGCAGCGCCACCATCAATCACTTTTATGAGAAGCTGCTATTGCTAAAGGATATGATGCATACACCTACTGCTAAAATAATAGCGGAGCAAAGACATGCAGTGATGGTGAAATTTCTAGATCAATTCATGAATGAATGGGAAGGTAAAGATGTAAGTGACAGACCTCTTTAAGGTGACTGTCACTTTGTTAGTTTGAATATTAATGAACTCTCTGACTCATACACCAATAAGTGCATAACCGAACTGCGCGTTGAAATCGCGAGGCTTCGCAAAGAAGTTGCCAATTCGTTTTCATCACTCCCAGGCGGGATCGTCACGATCAAGTAATCGTAGCCCACACCGTTGCCGGCGCTCCATTCGCTGACGCAGTTCACATCTGCACAATGTTGAAATGCGATCAACTGGTCATACCATGGAAAGAATCCGGCGCCCAAGGTCCATTCCAACCCCTGCATGGTGGTTGCGCTGTATTGATTCGTCAAGGCGGGGAACCATTCCTGCAGCGGGTCAGACATTGAAAACTCGCTACCTGTAACAAGCAAAAAAGTTTTTTTGCCGTCAACATTTGACCTGACCCAGTCAACCATCTCAAGATCATCGGCTTTCAAACTCGTATTGATCAATTGAAAATCAAAGATGCTTGCGACCAGAACGAAATAAAATATCAGGCCAAACAACAGGATTTGAATTTTGGGCTTCATAAACGACGCATCAACCCTTCGATCAAACTCAGGGCAGGCCTGCTCGCTGTCAGCGCGGCTGATCCATGCAAGGAATTTTAGCAACCCCAACCCTGCCAGCATGGACAGCGCCAGGAAAGCAATGCCCCCTCCGCCGCGAGGGTCAATGAGATAAGCAAGCATGGCCCATGTGATCAAAAAGAATTCCCGATGTTTGAATGCAGCCCAGAAACCGATGAGCGCAAATAGCAAAGTGGGAATAAATAAAAAATCTTCAAGCCCGTCAAATTTTAGGATGCCAAGATAAGACTCGAGAGTCCGCTGGCTGGTTTGGCCTGCGGAAATGAATGGTTGCAAGCCATAACGAGTTAGCACGGTGAACCACCAGGGCGCAGTGACCAAAGCCACGCCGAGACTGCAGAAAAATGCTGAAACGAATCCGCGTTTGGAGAAGCCATAAAAAATAAAGATTAGAGTCCCTCCCAACACCGCATGGAATGCCGTTTGTGGGTGACTTAATACCGCTCCCGCCCCAAACAGGATCATAAAGATAAGTTCCCTTGTGTTCTTGTTCTTAAATAATCGCATGGCTTTACAAAGAAAGAGCAACAGGAAGAACGCGCCAAACGAGCGCGTGATTCCGCCGCCCATCACCTGCCAGAGAAAAGAACGCGGCGAAAGCGCAAAGACCAGCACAGCCAGTGCGGCAGACATGCGTGAGCCGAGAGTCTGTTCAGCGAATTTGTAGAAGAGAAAAATGGAGATGGTGTTGATTAATGCCGGCAGGTAAAGTAAAACCCATAGTTCAGAAACATCCAGGAGCCCGGAAAGAAGCGCGGCGATATAAAACCCAAGTGGCGGATAGGCGAAGGGAATATCTGCAACGTTATACGTCGTGAATTGCGGCAGGATGTAGTGATTGGCTTTCAAGTCGCGGATCATGGTGTAGAACATGCCGCCGTCGTTGAGTGGAAATCCGTTTGAGGCGGCAGGATAAAAGCGAATGATCGCGCCAAGCAGCAAGGCAGTAAAGAGTAAAAGCATGGGGAAGTCGAGTTTGCGATTCACGTTTGGGTTTCCTTGAGCGGGAACGTTTTATGGATTTTAATGCTTTATCCCCCGGTTTGGGTGAGCCTTGACAGGACGTTGTTTTCGCTGATAATTATGGCAATCGATGAATTAATGGCTGTGACAGAGGAAAGTAAACTGGCAGAAGCCGCCAGAGATGCGTAACGCGCTGTGCGCGTGCTGAAAGTTACGCTCGACAGAACCCAGTTGAAGTTCCCTCTCGAGCCGTTCGTGTGAATATGTTGAACGATAAACGTTTAACGTTAGTAGCGTGAACCGCAACCCATGCGTTATTAGGAAGCCGATGAATGTCGGCGCAAAGTGCGTCGCGCGCGCGATGAATCTGGGTGGTACCGCGAGAACTGCTCTCGTCCCATTATTTGTGGACGGGATTTTTTTATTTTGTATCTATGTCGTTGCGAGGAGCGCTCTTGTTCTTCGCGACGAAGCAATCTCCTACACAGTTGGGGATTGCTTCGTGGCGCTTCAGCGCCACTCGCAATGACGGGATAAACTCTGGAGGTACGTATGTTGGATAAATTGAAGGAGATCGAAAAAGCCGCGTTGGAGAGTCTGGCATCCATTAATAACCAGGTTGCCCTGGAGGTGTGGCGTGTTGCAAACGTGGGACGCAGTTCGCCGCTGATGCAGGTCTTTGCTGAATTTTGGAAACTCTCAAAGGAACAGAGACCAGTCATCGGCGCGGCCGCAAACCGTGTCAAAGTGGCGTTGGAATCTGCTTTGGAAGAGAAAACTCAAGCGGTGAAAAATGCCGCGCTGGCAAAATCCCTCGAAGAGGAAAAACTGGATGTGACCTTGCCGGGGCGGATAGTCAAAATCGGACGCTTGCATCCATCCACACAACAGTTGCGGCGTGTGCTGGCAATTCTCGCGGAGATGGGCTTTCAGGTGTACACCTCGCGCGAAGTGGAGACCGATGAGTACAACTTCCAACTGCTGAACTTCGCGCCGCATCATCCCGCGCGCGATATGCAGGACACGATTTATATAGAGGCGGGTGATCGTGGTGACAATCCGATCTTGCTCCGCACGCAGACCTCACCCGGACAAATCCGCGCGATGCGCGAGTTTGCCGCAATCAATCCGAAAGACCCGCCGCCAATTCGCATCGCATCGCCCGGCATGTGTTTCCGCCATGAGCAGATCACGGCGCGCTCTGAAACCCAATTCAATCAAGTAGAGGGACTTGCTGTTGGCAAAGGAATAACTTTCGCTGATTTGAAAGGCACACTCACGGATTTTGTGCGCCGTATGTTTGGTGCAGGAGCAAGACTCCGCTTCCGCGCTTCGTACTTCCCGTTCACAGAACCCTCCGCTGAGGTGGATGTTGAATGTTTCGTGTGCGGCGGCAAGGGATGCCAGGTCTGCAAGAATTCAGGCTGGCTTGAAATTTTAGGCTGCGGCATGGTGCATCCCGCTGTTTTGCAAAATGGTGGTTACGACCCAAAAGTCTATTCAGGCTTCGCTTTTGGCATGGGACCCGAACGCCAGTTGATGCTGCGAAACAAGATCAACGACATCCGTTACTTCTGGGGCAACGATGTGAGATTTTTGGAGCAGTTCTAGTGAAGAGAGCAGAGAAACAGAGAGAAGTGAGTAGGAAAGGAGAATGAGATGAGTATTCAAAGTTTGAAAAGGTTACAAGTTTGGGTGCGGGCAAAGGATTTTTCCATCAAGATTTATAAACAGGTTTTGCCTCTGCTGCCTCCGGAAGAAAAATGGAACCTGAACCAGCAACTCCGACGGTCATCATTGAGCGTCTCAGCCAATATTGCTGAGGGATATGGGCGTTTTTATTATCAAGATAATGTCCGCTTTTGTTATAACGCGCGCGGTTCTTTGGAAGAAACCCTCAGTCATTTAATCTTTGCCTTTGAAATAGATTTCATCCCTGACGCTCTCTATAAAGAATTAGAAAACGAAGGTGAAGAAATTGACAAAATGCTGAACGGTTATATAGGCTATCTCAAGAACAGCAAACAGGGACTTAACGAACCTGGCGCTAATCACTCAATTCGAGAAGAGACCGAATTGTATGATACTGTGTCGTTGAAAGATTCCAACGATCCCGACGACACTACTCTCTAATTATCTTTTCTCTACTCTCTTAGGAGTATTACTTATGAAACTACCAATATCCTGGCTAAAAGATTTCATTGACCTCGATGGCTTGACCGTCGAAGATATTGCGCGCAAACTTACCCTCGCTGGGCTTGAAGTGGATGAGATTTTGTACGTCGGTTTGCCCATGCCTGTTTACAAAGAAGGCGAAAAGCACGAGTTCAAGACCAATGGCATCGCATGGGATCGTGAAAAGATCGTCGTGGCGGAAATCCGTGAAGTAAAACCGCATCCCAACGCGGATAGATTAACTTTGCTGGACCTGTTTGACGGTCAGCAGGAACAGGTTGTCTTAACCGGCGCGCCGAATATCTTCCATTTGAAAGGCTCGGGAAAATTCGACAAACCGATCAAGGTCGCGTATGCCAAAGAAGGCTCGACTCTATACGATGGTCATGCCGAAGGCTTGCAGTTGATGACGCTCAAACGCACCAAGATCCGCGGCGTGGAGTCATATTCGATGGCATGTTCCGAAAAGGAATTGGGCATCACCGAAGAGCATGAGGGCATCCTCCTCCTCGATGACGATGCGCCTGTAGGCATGCCTCTCGCCGATTACATGGGTGACGCGGTGCTGGATATTTCCATTTTACCGAACATGGCACGCAATGCCAATGTGATCGGCGTCGCGCGTGAACTCGCTGCGTTGACCGGTCATGAACTCAAGAAGCCAACCATTAAATTCAAAACATCCGGTGTGTCTGTTGAAAATTTAGTTGAAATTGAAATCGAGAATTCTGAACTTAATCCGCGTTTCGTGGTTGGGTTAATCCGGGATGTCGAGATCAAGCCGAATCCCTACACAATCCAGCGCAGACTTAAACTTGCTGGACAGCGTCCCATCAACAGTATCGTGGATGCGACCAATTACGCCATGATCGAACTAGGTGAGCCGTTACACGCATTCGATTATGATGTTCTCAAAGAACGCGCACAAAAAGCTCGCGCTGAGCGGAGCCTTGAGAGCAAATCGAAGGGCGCAGTCGAAGCGAAGATCAAGATCAGCACCCGCGCTGCAAAAGACGGCGAGAAGCTCGCCACACTCGATGGCATTGAACGTACGCTTACCTCAATGAACGTGCTTGTTTGCGATGAAAAAGGTTCACTCTCCCTCGCAGGTGTGATGGGCGGCTCTGAATCTGAAGTGACAGACAGAACCAAAAATGTTTTGCTCGAAGGGGCGGCATGGAATTTCATCAACATTCGCAGAACTGCAAAACAGCACAATCTTCCCTCCGAAGCCTCCTTCCGTTTTTCGCGCGGCGTGCATCCAGCCATGGCAGATCAAGGCGTCAAACGTGGGCTTCAATACATGGCAGAATGGGCTGGCGGGGTAATTGCGCCTGGGCTTGTAGATGAATATCCGCTCAAACCAAAAGATTCAGTCGTTGAAGTAACGCCCAATGATGTCAAACGTCTGCTCGGCATTGAACTCAACGTGGAAGAAATTTCCGCGCTGCTCACACGCCTTGAATTCAAATGCAGAATTACAAAACACGGACTGCGTGTTACGGCTCCACCTCATCGCATGGATATTGACGAGGGCGTAATCGGTCTCGCCGATGTGCTTGAAGAAGTTGCACGAAGTTACGGCTACGACAACATACCCACCACCACCATGTCCGATGCGCTTCCGCCGCAGGCCGGCAATCCCGTTCACGAATGGGAGGAACATCTGCGTGACCTGCTGGTTGCGCTCGGCTTGCAGGAGGTCGTTACGTATCGCATGACCTCGCCCGAACGCGAGGGTCGTCTTGTTTCGGGTCAGAGACCCGAAACAAATGAAGCACAGGACTACGTCCGCATTGCGAATCCCATCGCGCCTGAGCGCAGTGTTCTGCGAAAAAGTCTGCTCACCTCGGTGCTTGAAATCGTAGAGAAAAACGCGCGTGCTGAATCCATTGCGATGTTTGAAATCGGTTCGATCTTTGAACCCAATAATAACGACTCTTCGACAGCCCTTCGACAAGCTCAGGATGACAGCTCAGAGCGAGGCTTACCGAACGAGCCGCGCAAACTCGCCCTCGTGATGACAGGTGCCCGCCTCGCATCTGCTTGGGACGTGAAAGACTCGCCCGCCTTTGACTTCTTCGATATGAAGGGACGCATCGAACTCCTTTTGAGCGGGTTGCGCCTTGCAGACATTTCCTACACTGAAGCAGACCCTTCCGCTAATCTCAAGGCGGCTCATCTGCACCCCGGCAAAGCCGCCGAAGTCAAAGTCAATGGACAGGTCGTGGGCCTGTTCGGTGAACTGCACCCATTTGTGAAAGAGAAATTTGAGTTTGGCGAGTCAGCAGTCATCGTGGCTGAATTTGACCTTGACCTCCTGCGCAGGCTGCCTCCCACCTATGGCATAAAATCCATGCCTGAGACTCCGCCCATTTATGAAGATATCGCCGTCATCGTGGATGATTCAGTGCAGGCGTCTGCTGTTGAAAGCCTCATCAGGCAAACAGGAGCAGGAACCGTCACGGATGTGCGCCTCTTTGATGTCTATCGAGGAGATCAGGTTGGGGCTGGTAAAAAGTCGCTTGCCTACAGTCTCACATACCAATCAGACAAAACGATGACAGATGCCGACGCCGCTGCGATCCGCAATAGGATCGTCAAACGGCTGGAACAAGCAGTCGGCGCGAAGCTGAGAAGTTAATGGTTGAGAGTCGAATACGTATCAAGAGCAGAACGAATAGGATGAAAGTGATGCTTGCTTCCTGCTTTCATTATATGTATACTTAGGCAAACAAATTAATCAAGGAGATGAAACGATGGATGATAAAACCAAAGGCATCATTGCCACGATTGCTTCAGCCCTGCTTTGCGGATGTCCAGGCTTGTTCATGTGTTTCTTTGGCGCGACATCTGTTTTAGCCAGTATGACGCCGGGCGCGGAGATTGACGTGTTGGGAAGCAGTGATCCTGCATCCGCAACGACAATGGGGATTGTGTTTTTGTGCCTTTCCATAATTTTTATCGCCATCCCCATTGCTGTCGGCTTCTTCATGCTTCGCAAGAAACCGCAAACCATGCCCGCCAGTGACGAACCGCTTCCGCCTGCTTCCTAGGTTTAAAAAAATTCTCCGAGTTTTGCTCGGAGAATTTTTTAATTTACGATAATGGTCAGTTTGAGGGGACAAAACCAGTTTTTCCCAACAGTTATTTTCCACTCTGTCTTATAAGTTCCCGGTTCAGCAGGGGCCTTCATCTTGACTGTGAGATCAATCATGCCGCCGGGCAATACCGAGGACGGCAAATCATAGATGGAAGCCTTATGAATTCTGTCGCCGCTCGAATAACGATAATCCGTATCGGATGAAAACCAGGCATTTTTGCCTATGTTCGCCACCTGCCAGGTCATGTCAAATGCGGCGCCTGGCGAAAACGTGCTGTCGTTTTTTGGATTTTGTAAAATGATCTGACAATCATACTGCGCGCTTGAACTGCCCGGCTTAACCATTGTAGGAAGAACAGTAACGGTAGGGAGGAGAAAAATGAAGGTCGGTGTGGGCGTTTCGGTAGGCGTATGCGCCGGCAAAGGAGTGGCCGTGAAGGTAAGCGTGGGCGGCAGCATGAGTGCAGTTTGGGTCGCCGCCGCTCCAGCGGTTTGGGCGATCATGGTGTTGATCGAATTCGGGTCAAAGGTGGGTATCGGCGCAGAGGCAGGCGCAAGGGTTGGCACGCAGGCCAGCACGATCCAAGTGATGACCAAAGCCACAAACGCCCTATAATTTCTCCGAATCATGTTCTTTCCCAAAATCTTTTATTTCACAATGATGGCTGTGTAAGGATAGCAAAGCTGTCCTTGCACAGTCCAGGTCATCACCTGGAAACCTTTTTCATCCGGAACGACCGCATCTAGGTTGATTTCGTATTTCGCATTGGGTTTCATTTCCACAGGGATCTCGACGACTGTGAGGTTTGTCATTTTTGGGCCGCTGAAATATTTCACATCGTAACCAGCTTCCCATGTCTTTTTGCCGGTATTGACGATCGTCCACTTGATGTCAAATTTTGCGCCTTTGTTATATTCGGTATTGTCCCTTGGTTTGCTGTTGATGATATCACAGGCGTAATCCGCTTGATATGACGTGCCGCCGCTGGAGGGCGGATTAACTGGAAACGCTGTGACCGTTGGGATGATCGCGGTCAGTGTCGGGAAGGCAGGCGGTGTGTTGGTTGGCGCCTGTGTAGCTTCAGCAGTGGGTGTAATTAATAAGCTTTGTGCGGCAATTGTTTGCGCCACAGAATCTTCAATCTGCTGTCTGGCTTCCAGGGTTTGCGCAACAGCGGTATTGACCTGCGATTGCATATCCACAGGGCTTTGACCGGGCAAACAAGCGGTCAATATTAAAGCCAGGGTGACAAGAACGAACATGGTTTTACGCATAGTAACCTCCTTTATGGAAAGGCCGGACAGGGTAGTATCTCTGATGGAAACCTGTCCGGTTTCCTGATAGGTTAATCTGATTCGCCGGAACCAATTCCGAGCGGTTTCCACTTGTTTTCATCTTTCAACCGATGCTGAATACCATCTCGGTTGTGCAGTTCGTCAAATCCTTCCGGCTTGATGAACATTTGATCGCCATCAAGCAAACCAGTGAGACCCGTCTGACCGGGTTCTGGGCGCTTATTCTGACAGAACTTGCAGGTCTTCGGGTCGTGTGATTCATACTCGGTCGGCTCTTCGTAAGTCGTCACATAGCCTTCATAGTTGCGCACGATGACTTTGTGATCTGACATGCTCAGCATGTAGTTCGGTGTGACAGGAATCTTACCACCTCCGCCGGGCGCATCCACGATGAATTGTGGAACGGCGTAGCCGGAAGTATGTCCGCGCAATCCTTCGATGATCTCAATGCCTTTTGCAACGGGCGTGCGGAAGTGACCAGAACCTTCAACCAGATCACATTGATACAGGTAATATGGACGGACACGAATGCGAGTGAGCTTTTGAACGAGTTCACGCTGCATGTGGACACAGTCATTCACGCCCGCCAGCAAAACAGATTGATTGCCCAAAGGGATGCCCACGCGAGACATACGATCACAGGCCTCGGCAAGTTCCTTTGTGATCTCATTCGGATGGTTGACATGAATATTCAGCCACAGTGGATGGAATTTGGCGAGCATGTCACACAGCTCTTGTGTGATGCGCATCGGCATAAAGACCGGCACGCGTGACCCAATGCGGACTATTTCAATATGCGGGATCTCGCGCAAACGAGTGAGCAACTCCTCCAGGATTTTTGGAGCCAGCACAAGCGGGTCACCGCCGGAGAGAAGCACATCGCGCACCTGTGGTGTGCGTTTGAGATAATCGATCTGCATCTCAAAATCCTTGCGGTTGAAGGTTTGACCGGGGTCGCCGACAATGCGCGAGCGCGTGCAATAGCGGCAGTACGAGGCGCACTGGGTCGTTACCAGCATGAGCACTCTGTCAGGATAACGGTGAACAAGCCCCGGCACGGGAGAGTGGCGGTCCTCCGCAAGCGAGTCCTCCATCATGGATGTGAACGCGTTCAGTTCCTCCGCAACAGGAATGATCTGCTTGCGGACGGGGTCATTTGGATCGTCCGGGTCAACCAAGGAAATAAAGTAAGGCGTCACATCCACGCGGAACAATCCCTGCGTTTGTAAAGCCTTGCGCTCGCTGTCTGTGATGGGTAAAACCTTTTCGATATCTTCCGCCGTATTCAAGCGGTTACTTAATTGCCAGCGCCAATCGTTCCACTTTTCATCTGGAACATCGGCGTAAATGGGCGCACGTTTTGAAAGTATGGGGGTGGGCATGGTTTTTTCCTCCGAAAGTTGAACTTTTAAAATTAAACAACACACAGACCAATGCGCTTGTGTGGAGGGTCATGATCGGGCCGAAAAAATCCAGCAAACTTTAAATACATCAATATCATTGTAAAAGCAAACGGAAAGCGGGTCAATGTCATTATTCTTAGGGAGTACAATTGGGTCATTTAAAGGAGCAAATATGGCACTTGAAGGCAACCACGGCTATTGGGGTGATCTCCACCGCCCCGGTCTCACTCCCAAACAGGCTGATTTCAGCATTATCGGCATTCCATACGATGGTCTTGCCAGCGCGCGAAAAGGCGCGGCACAGGCACCAGAACGCCTGCGATATTGGTCGCGTCATTTGACTCCTTTTAGTGAAGACAGAACTCGTTTGAAGGATTTAACCGTCTGCGATCTGGGTAACATAAAGATCACGCGCCCCGAATCGGACTTCAGCCTGGTACGCCAACGGATAGCGACTCTACCCAATATGCCGATTCTTCTGGGCGGAGATCACTCTGTAACCATCCCCATTTTTGAGGGACAACGCGAACGTTACAAAGACCAGCGGCTGGGCGTACTATGGGTAGATGCGCACCCTGATTTGTGCGATGAATTTGACAGCTCAAAACTTTCTCATGCATGTGTTCTGCGGCGCGGCATCGAATTTGGAATCGAACCCCATGATATTTGCATGGTCGGCTTGCGCTCATGGGAAGATCAGGAAATTGATATCATCGAAAACGGCGGCGTGCACGTTTACACCGCCGCTGATACAGCCGAGCGCGGCATCAGAAAAGTAGCGGATGGCGTCCGCAATATCCTCAATGACTGCGATGCAGTTCATATCTCACTTGATATTGACTGTCTTGACCCATCTGCTGCGCCGGGTACGGGTATCCCAGAATTTGGCGGATTAACCTCGCGTGATGTTTTGAATCTGCTCAAATCCATGCAAGGACTTCCGCTTGTTGGGTTGGATGTCGTTGAGATCGCGCCACCGCTTGACCTATCTGAATCCACAGTCTTTGCAGGCTTGAAAATTATCATGGAATACATCGCTGTCATAGCGCGCGCGAGACAGAAATAAGGTTTAATTACATTATGAAAATCAATCTTGATGATCTCGAAATAACCAACAACGAATCGGAAAGACGTTTTGAAGTATCGATCAACGGTCTGCTTTCAAAACTGGACTACCTACAGGATGAAGATACTTTTGTGATTACGCATGTGGGAGTCCAGCCCGAGTTAAGAGGGCTGGGCGTGGCAGGGAAATTAACCCAGGCTGGTCTTGAATTTGCAAAGTCAAAATCCTTGCGTGTGATTCCCATGTGTTCCTATGCTGCGGCCTTTATTCGCAGGCATCCAGAATATGCTGAATTGACCAAATATCAAGGAAATTAGCAGATCCTAGAACCGCTCAAGCCGCCGTCCTCGGCGGCGAGGACGCCGCGAGAGCATAAGAAATTAACAAATTCTCGGCAGCATTTCCCCGGGTAACATATCCACTAATCTTGTTCCCCCGATCGAGGTTCGCATTCTAACCTGTGATTTTCCAATTCCGATCACTTTTCCAATTATGGCGGCATCCCCGCCATAATTTATTCTCTTCATCGCCCCCAAAACTTTTCCGGCGTCAGTCTCTTTTACGAACGCCACCAACTTCCCCTCATTCGCCACAAACAATGGATCAAATCCCAGCATCTCGCACGCGGCTTTCACGGCTGGTTTGACTGGTAATGCCTGTTCATCAATTTCAATTGTCACATTGGATTGCTCTGCAATCTCAACCAGTGAAGTCGCAAGCCCGCCGCGCGTTGGGTCGCGCAAGACGTGAACCTCCCCCGCGTCCATCATTGCCTCCACGAGATGATTCAACGGCGCAACATCGCTTTCGAGAGTCGTTTCAAATCCCAAATCTTCACGCGCCGATAAAACCGCAATGCCATGATCGCCAATCGTCCCGGAGATGATAATTACATCTCCTTCCTTTGCGTTCGCGCCCGAAATGTTTATTCCATCCGCGATCTTTCCGATCCCCGATGTGTTGATGAACAACTTATCCGCACCGCCTTTTTGTACAACCTTCGTATCGCCTGCCGCGATATAGATTCCCGCTTCTTTTGCGGCTGTTTTCATCGAAGCGATGACGCGCTGTAACACGTCGAACGATAAACCTTCTTCGATCACGAAGCCGCAGGTCAGGGCAACCGGCGTCGCGCCCACCATCGCCAAATCATTCACCGTTCCGCAAATGGCGAGTCGCCCAATATCGCCGCCAGGAAAAAATAATGGGGAAACAACATGCGAGTCAGTCGTCAATGCAAAGCGTTGATTATCAATCTCCACCACAGCAGAGTCGTCCAACGACCGTGGGGCGGCTTTTCCTAATTCGGGCAGGAACAACCTATTGAGCAGATCGCGGCTCAAAGTCCCGCCTGAGCCGTGACCGAGCACCACCGTGTCCGTCCGTCGGACCGGCACCGGGCATGTATATCCTTCAAAGTCAAAGTTATCGGCCATAAGTTTCCTTTGGGTGGGTACGAAGATCAGTATACAAGTAAACAGGTATACAAATACACAAAACGCGAATATTCGTGTCTACATGTTTACGTATCTACTTGTCTACATCTTCCCGATGATATTTGTAATACGCCGCGCAGGCGCCCTCCGCAGAAACCATCGGCGCGCCAAGCGGGTTTTGCTGCGTGCATTGTTTTCCAAACGCTGTACATTGCGGCGGCTTTTTCAGACCCTGCAAAATTTCACCCGCGATGCACAGCGGCGACTCTTGCGTAAAAATGTTCTGGACATCGAATCTTTTTTCGGCATCGAACATTTGGAATTCGCGATTTAATCCCCATCCGCTTTGCGGGATGACCCCAATGCCGCGCCATTTTCGATCCACGGATTCAAACACGCTTCGGATCGTCCTTTGAGCTGATTCGTTTCCTTCAAACTTGACAGCCCGCTGATACTGATTCTCCGCCGTTGCATTCCCTGATTCCAATTGTTTTATTGCGGCATATAAGCCATTCAACAAGTCAATCGGCTCGAAGCCAGTGACGATAATGGGCACATGATATTTTTCCGCGATTGGCGGATACTCGTGAAATCCCATCACCGCGCAGACGTGTCCCGCTGCAAGAAATGCCTGCACGCGATTCATCTTTGAGCCGAGTATGGCTCCCATCGCAGGCGGCACGCGCACATGTGACACAAGCACAAAAAAGTTTTTGATGATTTTATTTTTTGCCTGCAACACAGCCATCGCATTTGCGGGCGCAGTTGTTTCAAACCCGATTGCAAAGAAGACAACCTGCTTATCAGGATTCGCTTCCGCAATTTGAACTGCTTCCAAAGGCGAATAAATCACACGCACATCCCCACCTGCCGCGCGGACAGCGAATAAATCCTTCGATGAGCCTGGCACGCGCAGCATGTCGCCATAGGATGTGAAGATAACATCGGGTTGGGAAGCGATTGCAATCGCGCGGTCAATTTGCTCGAGCGGTGTAACGCAAACGGGACAGCCAGGCCCATGCACCAGTTCGATTTGCGGTGGAAGCATGGCATCCAAACCGTGATGCAGAAAAGCATGAGTCTGCCCGCCGCAGATTTCCATGATAACCCAGTTTTTGGTCACGATGGATTTTATTTCGCGGAGAAGCGACTTTACTTTGGCAGGGTCACGGTATTCATCAAGATATTTCATCGTTTATCTGCTCTCGGCGGCGTCCCCGCCGCCGAGGACGGCGGCTTGAGCGGGTTAAGCCTTATGTATATATTTCATTCTCAAACTCTGCCACTTCCTTGATTAACTTCAAGGTTTCCTGCGCCTCCTCTTCATCCATTAAACTAATCGCAAAGCCGACATGGATGAGAGCGTAATCCCCAACTTTGGCTTCGGGCGTATAAGCGAGACATATTTCCTTGGTAATTCCGCCAAAATCAATTTTTGCCATGCGAAGTGTATCCCTTTGGTAAATCTCAGTTATTTTTCCCGGGATGGCTAGACACATATTAATAACCTTTCTACGTCATTACCGCTTCGACTGCGTTCGGACAGTATATCTGTCCTCACTCCGCTCAGCGCGAATATAATTTGCAATCACAGCCTGACCTAACGACAAGCCCCCGTCATTGGTTGGGACCTGTTTATGAAAATACACGATAAAGCCTTCCTGTTCCAACCCATCGCGCACAAGGTTGAGCAAAATCTGGTTTTGCCAAACCCCGCCAGAGAGGGCGACTTCGTTCAGGTTTGTTTTGGTCCGCGCACGTTTGCTTATGTCAACTGCAATTTCGGCAATCGTTTTATGGAAGCGTGCACCGATCATGCCAGCGGATTCTTTTCCGCGCACATCCTCGATGATTGAATTAAGTAATTCTTTCAAGCGAATCATGTCACCTTGAGCATTGCGAAGGGTCTCTGTTTTCGTTTGCGAGCGACTCTTCTGTTGCTCCACTGTTTCAGAGTGACACACTTCAATAAAATATGGATATGCCTTTGCAGATGAAACAAACGGTTTTGACAGCACTTCCATTTCGATGGCAGCTTGTGCTTCATACGTGACATCTGTGCAAACGCCAATGAGACTTGCCACTGCATCGAAGAGACGCCCCATCGAAGATGTGAGCGGCGCGTTGATTTTCTTGTCTGCTTGTTGTTTAACGATTTCGATGGCTTGCTTGTCGATATTTTTCAAGAACGGTAAATCATCGAGTTCAATGTTAAGAGCGCGAGCGTATCCCACTGCAATTCTCCAGGGATGGCGGATGGCAGAGTCACTGCCGGGGAGGGGTAAATATTCAAGGTGAGCGAACCGCTCAAAGTCCGCGTAAGAGGCGAGTAATACTTCCCCGCCCCAGATCGAGCTGTCTGTTCCATACCCCGTTCCGTCGAAGGAGAGTCCGATCAATTGCCTGTTATCCAAACCATTATCCGCCATGCAGGAGGCGATATGCGCGTGATGATGCTGGACTCCAACCTGCTGGTTATCCGAACGTTTTGCATATTGCGTGGTGAAATAATTGGGATGCAGATCGTGAGCCAAGATCTCAGGCTGCACGCGGAAAATATGTGAAAGATGTTGAATGCCTTGCTCGAACGATTCGTATGTTTCGGCATTTTCCATATCCCCGATGTGATGACTGAGAAAAGCATAACGATCACGTGCAAGACAAAAAGTATTCTTGAGTTCGCCGCCCAGCGCCAGTGTGGGTTTGACTTCGAACAGGAGGTGAATGGGATAGGGAGCATAGCCGCGTGAGCGGCGGAGGAAAACCATGGACGATGGACGATTGACCGTGGTTTTCTTTACATGGTCAATCGTTTGTGGCCTATGGTCGATCTTTACAACCGAATCATCGCTGCGTATGTGAATATCACGATTGTGTAGAAGGAACGCATCTGCAAGAGGCGAAAGCCGTTGAAGCGCATCCAGATTATCGGTGGCAATAGGTTCTTCGCTGAAGTTGGCGCTTGTCATAATCAAAACTGGCGGAACAGGTTCCTTCATCAACACGGGATCAGTTTGATTTATTAGGAGATAATGCAATGGTGTATATGGCAGCATCACTCCAAGAGTATCCATATTGGGGGCGATTGCATCGCAGACCCTAAAGGTCTCTGAGACCTTGAGGGTCTTCTTTGTTAGAAGAACAATTGGTTTTACGTGACTCGTTAATAGATCGCGCTCGCCATTATTAACTTTACAAATTGATTTTATTGTTTCCAAATCCGAAGCCATGAGCGCAAATGGCTTGCCCACACGCCCTTTACGAAGGCGCAATTCTTCGACCGCTAATAAATTTGACGCGTCACATGCAAGATGGAATCCTCCTAATCCTTTTATTGCAATAATATGTCCTTCACGCAGCAGGCGGCGGGTTTTTAAAATGGCCGAAGTGCGATATTCGATGGTGGATATTTGGGATTCGGGAGTCGTGATTAAGAATTTGTTTGATAGGTTTTCCACCCCCGATTCCCGCTTTCCAATTGCTGCTTTCCGCAATTCAACAAACGGACCGCACTGCGGGCATGCAACAGGCTGAGCATGGAAACGCCTGTCCAATGGGTTATCATATTCGGCGCGGCAGAGATCGCATAGCGGGAAATCCACCATCGTGGTGTTTGGGCGGTCATAAGGAATATCTTTTATGATCGTGAAGCGCGGTCCGCAATTCGTACAGTTGATGAATGGATGGAGATAACGCCTGTCATTTGGGTCGAACAACTCACGCTCACAATCGGGACAAAGGGCTGTATCGGGGGAAATGGGTTGGTATTCACCTATGATACAAGTCGAAGGTCGAATGTCGAAAGTAGAATATTCGAAGTCCGGCGATTCGGCTTGTACGTTGATGGAATCAATTATTGCCAGCGGAGGCGCTTCAATCGCAAGACTATGTATAAAACTTTCGATCTTTGACTTTTGACCCTGTACTTCGATCTCCACTCCGCCCGATGTGTTGCAAACCCAGCCACAGAGACCCAGCCGCATTGCCAGTCCGTACACGAACGGACGGAACCCGACCCCCTGCACAACGCCTGTGACAGAAATATGTTTTGCCATAACTATACCAAGCACGGTCATAAATTGCGGTTTTCTGCGGCGCGATTCGCGGGGCTGAAGCCTGAAGCCGCCTGCTCAGTACTATGGAAGCGCTCCGCGCTGGCCGCTGGCGCGACGAGTCCGCTTTAGCGGACTTCCATGTACTGAGGCAGGGATTCATCCCGCCGAATCACCATTGAACAAAACCGCAATTGGTCTCCA
>Ga0082335_1003216_pt1 | contig 27458 bp, 24 predicted proteins | sample Subgrocontami58m_FD_72375 | JGI IMG/M metagenome (GOLD analysis project Ga0082335, IMG submission 72375) | Subsurface groundwater microbial communities from S. Glens Falls, New York, USA - GMW37 contaminated, 5.8 m (SPADES assembly) (version 2) ...
AAACGTCCTATGAGGTTTTAGACCACCTGGATGCGGCGCTCTTCCTCATGAGCGCCGACGTTCCCATCTCGCAGGTTGAGAAAGAACTCCTCGATACGATAAAAGGTTCTACACAGAAGATATTCTTCGTGTTGAATAAAATTGATAATCTAACCTCTAATGAGATTGAGGAAATTTCTGCCTTTAATAAACACGTTTTGGAAGAGATGGGGTTTACCGTACAGGAAATATTGCCTATCTCAGCAAGAGAGGCGCTAAAGGCAAAAGTAATAAATAACGAAGTCCAGCTTTCGCAAAGCGGGCTATTGAACCTGGAAGAGGCGCTGAATCGTTTTCTTTCTTTAGAAAAAGGGAACATTGTCCTCAACACGACCATATCTAAGATAAACCGCATTACTACACAAAAATTATCACAAATAGCCATTGAGAAAAAGACATTATTAGCCTCCGGGGAAGAATTAGAAAACAAGATTGTTACATTTCACAAACTTGTCGCAAACCTGAAACAGGATAAAGAAGATATCACCTATCTGCTTAAGGGCGAATCGGACAAGTCGTGTTTAAAAGTAGAGGAGTTGTTAAAGACACTTGAGGAAACAGAAATACCCAGGATAAAACGGTGTCTTCAGGACTTTTTTGACAAAAATTCTGGCACCAATCCCACCACACTAAGGGACGAGATGCAGAAGGTTATTAAGGAGGAGATCATCAAGGGATTCGATATCTTTAGAAAAGATTCGGAGATGGTAATTACGAATAATATCCAGGAGACCTTTAGCCGTTTTACAAAGCGTTCTAACAACGTTATACAAGAGTTTAAAACAGCCGCGGAGATACTTTTTGAGGTGGCAATGGACCCGTTTGAATTTTCTGTAGAACTGACCAAGGACAAAGGTTTTTATTACATGATACAGGAATATACGGCGCCAACCGATGAAGAGGTCAAGTCCATTTTACGCACCTTTCTGCCGAAATCGATGAGCAGGAAGATGGTTTTGAACGAGCTGCTGGAAAGGGTGTCATCCGATGTAAGCCGGAATTGCGGAAGGGTACGATACGACCTCACATCGAGGATTCGCAAGACTATTGACCATTATGCGAAACAACTGCAAAATCTTGGAAGCGACCTTATTTCTCAGATTGAACATGCTATACAAAAGGGACAGGAAAAACGAAGAGCAGGTAGTGAGTCTATACGAATCGAACTTGAGTTCCTGGAGAGAAAAACCAAAACCATGGAAGAACTTAAGGAAAAGCTGACGCATGTTTGGAATGCTGTTAATCTGGCGGAGGTAAACCCAAGATATATAAGAACGGTAAGGCGGCGTTAATAAATAAAGGTAGCAACTCGGAGAAGTATTGGCTATGATGTCATGGTATGAAATTCATTGCTCCGCTACAGCAGAAATTTGCAACCGTCTGGCCTCTTCTGGATGAACGTACCCAACGCATTGTGGCGGCCAACGAAGCGATGATCTTTGGCTATGGTGGAATTTCAACCGTTAGCAGAGCCAGTGGATTGTCACGCAAGGCTATTGCCCATGGTATTCAAGATATCAAGAACGGTTATTGTCCTTCGGAGAGACATATCCGTCGTGTTGGTGCTGGGAGAAAGAAGATTACAGCGAATGATCCCCAGCTTCTGGATGCATTGAACCGCTTGATCGAACCCGAAACGCGGGGCGATCCTGAATCCCCCTTGCGCTGGATATGTAAAAGCACGCGGGCACTGGCTGCGCAACTGACAAGGCAACAGCATCCGATTAGCTATGTGAAGGTCGCCCAACTATTGCACGAGCAGAACTACAGCCTACAAAGCAACCGTAAGACCGAGGAAGGCGAAGACCATCCTGATCGAGACGCGCAGTTCCGTTATATCAACGCTCAGGTAAAGAAGGCTTTGGCCGCGGGTACACCAGTTATTTCAGTGGACACCAAGAAAAAAGAACTCATCGGCAACTACGAAAATGGCGGTCAACAATGGCGTCCCGTAAGAAATCCCACCCCTGTGAACGGGCACGATTTCCCGAATCCTGCAGTGCCTCGCGCCTATCCATATGGTATTTATGACTTGGGTCGTAATAAGGGCTTCGTGAATGTAGGCACTGACCACGACACGGGTGCGTTTGCGGTGGCATCCATTCGTGGCTGGTGGCGTTTTGAAGGTCGGCGCTTGTACCCAAAAGCCAGGAATATTGCCATCACGGCCGACGGCGGGGGGAGTAATGGTTCACGACTGCGATTATGGAAATTGGAATTACAAAAGCTTTCTGATGAAACTGAGATTTCACTTTCGGTATGTCATTTTCCTCCGGGCACCAGCAAATGGAACAAGATTGAACATCGGATGTTTTCATTCATCTCATCGAATTGGAGAGGGGAGCCGTTGCGGGATTATGAAACGATCGTGAACTTGATCTCAAGAACGACCACGGCGAAGGGCTTGAAAGTGACCTGTCGCTTAGATCGTCGAAAATACCCAACTGGACGGAAGGTTTCGGACGAGGAAATGGAGAGCGTAAACTTAGAGCGCAACAAGTTTCATGGCGATTGGAATTACATCATTCGACCCAATTCGACACATTGAGTTGATACCTTTATTTATTACCGCAGCCTTAGCGAGAAAGACAGCTCCCATGCCACCGGTACCTATTAGCTCAAGTATTTCAAAGTCTCCGAGTTTTTGACCAATGAGTTGATTTTCTAGATCATCTTCTTCCCCATTACCTGTAAGACCAGCGAATAAATTGTTGATCTTTTCAAAATTCCTAATTCTTTGTCTAATTTTTCCTGCCAAATCAGGGTATTTCTTCAGTATTTCATCCAAATCGGGATTTTGACCCTGCAATTTAGAGACAATAAATTGTTGAACAATTTCGTCTAGCTTATTCATATGCTTTGCTTAAAGCATTAAGAGCTCTTCCCAATAACATTCTTGCAGCATCAGGGCTTTTACCAATTTTTTCACCTATTTGCCCATGTGAAAGACCTTCAATCTTTGCGAGAAGAATCACCTCCCGATATTCAGGGTTCAATCGTTGCATTGCCTTCTCAAGTTTTTCCTGTTCCTCTTTTCTGGAAACTATTCTACTTGGTGTTGTAGTGTCTGCAGGTTCAATTCCAGGAACGAATGTGCCATTTTCCGATTGACTACTATCATTGAGTGGAACTTCTTTTTTGATATCACGCTTTTGTGCATGTAATTTATCTATGTTATCACGAATTTTATTTTCTGCGATACGGGATAACCATCGTAGGAAATCTCCTTCATTTCTGTATGTAAAATCCCCTAAATCTCGAAAAGAACAGAGTAAAGCATCCTGTACCAAGTCCATAGACTGCATTTTGCTCCTAAGTTCGCTGCCCATGCGAAGACGTACAATTCCCAAGACACGCTCGCTATAAATCCCATATAGCTTATTTTCTGCTTCTTTATCGCCTGATTTTGCCCTTGCCACCAGACGACGAGTCTTCGGGTTTACAGATTCTGCCATATTTTCTTAATCTCCTTAAAATATGTGATTTACAGGGGTAATAATAGTTGATTCTGAGAATAAATCAATAAATTTTGTTCGTTTTCCTATAATTTCACGCTTTTAAGAAGATGAGTGATGAAGAACAAGAATTGTTTAAAAGCATGCATCAGAAAGGAGGAGAAAATTATTTACAAGAAAAAACAAAAAGAGTGTTCGGTTTGATGAATTTATTCGCTTATAGAGGTAATGACCTGAAAAACAATAATAATTTCAAATTTCGAAAGGTGGTTTAGCGTGAGATTCAAAACTTTGACAAATTCAAATTTACAGCAATTATTGCGAGAGGAAGAGGCTAAGTACATTGATGGTTTTCCAACAAGCAAAGAGTTTCATATGTATTCCAATTTTAGGGAGAATCTTTGCGTTGCTCTATCTGAAAGATATTCAATCTATTCTCTAGAGGAGAGAAATTAAAATGACAATAAATAATATTAATCCTAATTTAAGCACAGACAAACTGGTATCAGAAATACTTGATCAAATTCGTAAAAAACTTCTAGATCTGACAGGAAGAAATAGCTTGTTAAACTATAAATTTCCTAAAAAATCGATCAGAATAATCAATAAAGAAGTTGCCAATATTTATCTTACTCTTGTAGAGAAAGATAAACCAATGTACTTTATTCCCCTCCCTGAAGAAAAAGAAATAATTGATTCGGAAGAACAAAAGGCAAAAGCAACACAACTAACATTATTAAATAGAGAAAATAAAGACACGGAATATCACGGGCAATCGCCAGATTTTGAAGAGAATAATAGCATTTATGAAATAAATGGGGAACAACTTCAAACTGGTTATAAGCTGGAAAAACTGGAAAGTATACTAAGAAAAATGTCGTCTGATTCCCGGCTGGCACTTGAGGAAACGGGGATGAATTTGTTGTATTTGGCGATTGGTTTTTTATCCTGGACTGACAGAAACACTGAAAATGATAGCAATGAAGATTTTTTTAAAGCACCATTACTGCTAATACCAGTCAAAATTGAAAAGGATATACTCTATAAGGACTCGCAATACTATAGCTATAAAATTAGCTATCAAGGAGATGACCTTGAATACAATATATGCTTAGCTGAAAAATTAAAACAGGATTTCGATATTGTCCTTCCTGGCTTAGATTCTGTGATCAGTGATGACAATGGTAATGATGACATTGTTTCTGATTTTAGCCCAGACAAATACTTTGAATTAGTACAAAAAGTAATAGGCAAGAAAAACAATTGGGAAGTGAATAAAGAGGTGGTACTAGGTTTCTTTCAGTTTTCAAGACTTCGAATGTATAAAGATTTAAATTGGCAAGAGAATAGAAGTCTTCTTGGTAATGAAATTATTGAAGATTTGCTATTAGGCAAACAGACTGAAAGTCCTGTATCATCGAGTTTTGACGACTATCCAATAGACAAAGACAAAAAGGCCTCGTCGATTATTCCTGTACTGGATGCAGATAGTTCACAACACAGTTTCTTGGTAAATGCCCTTGAAGGCGAAAATCTTGTTTGTCAGGGACCTCCTGGAACAGGAAAATCTCAAACAATTACAAATCTAATCGCTGCAGCACTCGGTGAAGGTAAAACTGTTCTTTTTATGTCAGAAAAACATGCGGCATTAGATGTAGTAAGGCGAAAATTAGAAAAGGTAAATCTAGATGATTTCTGCCTGGAACTCCATTCAAACAAGGCCAACAAGAAGTTACTCTATAATGAATTAAAAAAGAGATTAGATCGCAAGTTTACTTACCCAGACGAAATTGTGAGTAAAACAAATAAACTTGAAGGCATAAAAAGAGACCTTTATAGATACATAGAGAGTCTCAACGAAAACATTGATATAATACAAGAATCTGTTTATGAGGTATTTGGCAAGGTTTCTAAATATCATCAAATGCTTAGTAAAACAGTACGATTGCAGGAACTAAAACCCCTTGAAAATATAGATAGAGACGGTATTAAAACAAGAATTAATATACTTGATAGCTTAAAACGTAGTGTTGCTCAAACAGGCCATTTATACAAGGGAACTTGGAAGGGATTTATTCCAAAAAAATATGCTATTGGTGACGATGATTTTATAAAAGATATACTGTTGAATATTATTAAGTATATAGGGGATACAGAAAAAGTAATGATTCAATTTGAAAACATATCAGGTTTAAAACTCAATCATTCTATTGGTTTCATCAATTCTGTAACAACGATTGATACTAAAATTCTAAAAAGCGTTCCATGCGATGTAGTAAATGGAATAATAACAAGTATGAATCCAAAGTGTCATGAGGAAATTGAACAGTTTATCGGCTTATTGAATTCATATAATGATTCAAATCAAAAGAGCACAATTGCACTTAAAAATACTGAAAATATAAATACTCAAAAAGCACATGATTTATTGTCAAAACTAACCAATGTAGTCAATACTTTTGGCGAAATTGCAACTAGTAAAAACTTAGAATTCGTGAAGAATATGGCAGATAAATTGATGACGATCGCCAAGAGTATTAATGAGGACATGCAAAAGTATAAAATTATAAGCATAGATAAGAGTAAATCATTTAAGGAACTTGAGAAAATAATTAAAATTATACACCATTTGAAGACCTGTCCTGCCGAAATTAAACGCGTGAGTTACGATAGATGCTTAGAAGAGCAGGCACTTGATATATTCAACGAAACACGCATGCGCGGAAAAGATTTAAAAGAAATAAGGACTGCTCTTGAAAAAAGCTACTACATTAATGATATTCCATATGCGTTATCTACTTCATCTGATATGAATTTGAAACAAATAAGTATCACATTAAGAAAGAGAGCAAAAAATAGTTTCAAACTCTTCTATTCCGACTATCGTAAGGCAAAGGATCTCTGTAAAGGTTTTTTAAAAAACACTAAGAATTTTCTGAAAAAAGATTTCTTTTGTCAATTAGGGGAACTAGAAGAATATCTTAATAATTCAAAGTCGTTTCAAAACAATTTAAAGGCGCAAACTTACTTTGCAGAGCTTTTTAACGGAGAAGAAACAGATTGGGCAAAAGTGGAAGCTGTTATTATTTGGTATAGAAAGCTTGTTGAGCTATGTGGTTCAAAGAAAGAAGCGATGTTATATGACAAAAACAGAGTAAATATCGACACATTACCAGAAACAGATACTTTTGTAAAACAGTTAGAGGCATTCTCCTCTACCTATGAAGAATTTTTGAATTGTAGTTCCGGTTTAAAATATTCTATAAATAACCCCAACCTAAATGATATCAATTTCGAAGAAATTCCTTGTCTTTTGAAAAATATTTCTGAAGAAATTGGACAGGCACTTGAAGACATTGGCAGCTATCTCTATCCTGATCATTCGTTTCTCAGTGCTAGAGAGAGTTGCAAATATCTTATTCAATCCCATAAATTACAGGAAAAAATAGAGACCTACGAAGAGGTTAAAAATATTTTAGGCGAAGACTTTAACGGTGTTAGCACCGATCAGGTTACTATTTTGAATACTTTAAGCTGGCTAGAAGACATGAAGAAGTCTTGTCTGCCTATAGAGATAAAAGGATATCTAAAGAGCTCTTTGCTACACGAAAAAGTAGCGGAGGTTCTAGTTTTTATACAGGAGTTAATAGAATCCGAAAACGATTTAAATTCAACTTTAAGTGAATTATATCAATATGGCGAGATTAATAGTAAAGACTTCTACGGATGCTCAACAGAAGAACTTGATTTAAATGGCATGAATAATAAATTCAGGCTGTGTATCGAGCAAATTGATCTACTTCAGCCATGGTCTTCTTATATTAAATTACGTGATGATGCAGTGAAACTGGGGCTGGAATGTATTATAGAAAAAGCGGAAAGTGGAGAAATTGAATTTGAAGAAATAGATAGCCACTTTAATTATGTTTTATATAAAACTTTTGCTACTAAAATTGTTAATAACAATCAAACCCTCATGCATTTTACTGGTAACGAATACGAAGTTCTCAGGAATGAATTTGTTGAAGCTGATAAAGAAATAATGGAACTTCAACAACAGAAGACGGCATACATGATTGAAGAACTACATGTGCGACCTGATGGAATAAAAAAAGGAAGGGTGAGCCAATGGACTGAAATGGGTTTGATAAATAATGAAGTTCTAAAAAAAACAAGGCATATTCCTATTAGAAAGTTGGTTGAAAGGGCTGGAAATGCATTGCTTGCATTAAAGCCTTGCTTTATGATGAGCCCTCTATCTGTTGCGCAATATATAAAACCAGGCACCCTTACATTCGATCTTATAATTATAGATGAGGCTTCTCAATTAAAGTCCGAAGACTCTCTTGGTGCTTTGGCAAGGGGAAAACAAATAGTGGTTGTAGGGGACAGTAAACAGCTACCTCCTTCCTCTTATTTCGAGCATATAGGAGAGGATAATATCCCAGATGATGTTGACCCTCTTTCTGGCACGGAATCTATTCTGGATGTATGCAGCCGGACATACAACTCTCGTATGTTAAAATGGCATTACAGGAGTCAGCATCAAAGCTTAATTGCATTCTCAAACAACCGATACTATGACAACAGATTAATTGTTTGTCCATCGCCATATGACGACAATGCATACTATGGCATACGGTATACATATGTTAAAGGAGCAACATTTCAGAGTGGTGATGGAGGCGGCAGAAATGTTATGGAAGCGGAGGCTGTTGCGGAAGCAATAATAAAACATGCCAAAGAGCATCCCAAATTGACTCTTGGTGTTGGCACAATGAATATTCATCAAAAATATGAAATTGAAGAACGGTTAGAAAGAGCTACTAAAGCTGATCCAGTAGCAAGAGAAGCAGTAGAAAAGTTGAATCAACTAAGTGATCCTTTATTTATAAAAAACATTGAAACGATACAAGGAGACGAAAGAGATGTAATCTTTATATCGACTACCTACGGACCAGATTCTGAAACTAAAAAGGTTTTTAAACGTTTCGGACCAATTAATTCAAAAGGAGGAGAAAGAAGGTTAAATGTACTATTTACTCGTGCCAAGGTAAGAATGGAAATATTTACCTCTATGTTATCTACAGATATATCATTAGATCATAATTCATCGCAGGGAGCTAGAGATCTAAAAGATTTTCTGAAATATGTCGAAACAGGTTCTCTGCCAGAAAATGGGCGTCTCACTGGCAAAGAGCCAGATTCAGATTTTGAAATCTCTGTAGCAAATGAGATTAAAAAATTAGGATATACTATTTCTTATCAAGTAGGTGTTTCAGGCTTCTTCATAGATATTGGCGTTCATAATCCAAAAGACAATAAAACTTTTATGCTAGGAATAGAATGTGACGGCAAAACTTACCATTCATCAACCTCCGCTAGAGATCGGGACAGAATAAGGGAAGAGATATTGCGTGATCGTGGTTGGAATATCTATCGCATTTGGTCGACAGATTGGTTTAAAAATAGAGTAAATACAATTGCTAAGCTAAAAAATGTATTACAAAAATTCTCTGATGGCCAGAAAATAGATTCGGGCAACATATCGAATATCAGTAATCAATCTAAAATAGAAAATGCTATTCATAATGAAGTCTCAGCGGAGGCTGTTCGCGAAAATAAAATTAACTCAACCAAAACACCAGAGGCCAATAATCCCTCATCTAGTAATCGGTTGGAGAAAGAGTCTTATAATCCAAATAAAGAGAATAATAGGCTACAACATGCATTGGATTGGTGTGGACAAAACAGGACTAAAAACAACCTTCTGGTTAATATGCGGGGTGCAGTATCCTATTGTAAAAAAGATTTGTCCATAAAATAGGGCACAGGCGGGATATTTATAAATAGATTAAGAATGGTGGTTTTTTCTTAAAACTTTTTTGAAGGAGGCATAAACTATGAAGAAACTAATCGAATATCAATCCGTATTCTAATCGGTAAACCTTAGATAAAAGGAGATTAAGCCATGAAAAAGGTGTTGTTGGTTGTTTTATTGTCTTTGTTTGTTTGCTCTATCGCACATGCTGCTAAGTTTTCCGGCAAATGGGGAGGTAAGTTTCCTTATAGCAATGGTGTTATTATGAATTTAAAACAGAAGGGGAAATCCATTCAGGGCAAAATTATATCGAGTAATGGCAAATATAATGTTCAGGGGCGAGTTGATGAAGATGTTGTAAATTGTACAATTATGTTTGTTAAAAACGATTGTGAAGATTGTGAAAATAGTTATAGTGCTACAATGGAATTAACTGACGACAATACATTATTATTAATTTTCGATGGAGTCGATTGTTATGGCGGTTCAGATGACGCAGGAGAAGCGGAATTTACACGATACTAAATCAATCAAGAGCAAATGACAAAAACAATTAAGGGATAGGTGATCGAGACCGAAAAGCCGACTCCAACGGCCTGCCCTTAATTCTTACCTTTGGAGAGTCATTTATTGGAGAGATGACAGATGACAGAAGAAAAGAATGAGCTTATTCTTGCTTTTAGAAGCTACAGTTGGATTATTTTTAATACAAATCCTATTACTGAAAAGCTAGGTCTGTGCAGAAGAGTAGTCCCGACTTATATTAAAAAAGAAGTCGATGAGTATAAAGAGGGAGAGTGTACCAGATACTACATTGAAAACAAAATAAAACCTCCCGATATCCTTTCTTCTATTTCTATTAATCGGTTGCTCATACAGCTTGTTCAAAAAGGGATTCCACTATATAAAGTCGGTAACAAAGAAATCTCTTGCGTGGCAGACATTAAACGTTTATGGAATGCGGCAGGAGTGACCCGCACTATTTTAGAATACAAAGAACTCTATCAAATTGCGGCTTATCTGCAACCGCAAAACCTGAAAATAGAAAAAAACCTGATGTTAAAGCTTGAACCAGAGAAACAAAGTTTACCAGCAATAAAGCCAGAGACAGGGAAGCAAAAAATACTATCGGTACAATCGGTATCTTCTGCCTATAGTTGGTCTATCAATATCGGTAAATCGGAAGTACTTTCTAATGGAAAACGTATTGCTAAGTTAACTGGTATTCTATTCAAAATATTTAAATGCCTATACAAAAATAAGGGTAAGTTTGTCAAAAACGAAATATTAGAAAAGTGTTGGGATAATAAACCGGATTATGAACATTTTCTAGTAGATACAATGAATGGATTGGAAACTGAGCTTAAGAATGGATTAAAAACATTTGAAGGAATAAATGTTCAAGGGAAAATAATCGAATCTAAAAAGACCGATAAGAGAAAAATTACTGCATACAAACTACCAATCTAAGATATAAAATACCCATCAAACACACTTCATTAGCCGATTTTGGTTTTTACCTACATAAACCGAAGTCGGTTTTTTTGTTTCTACAATCCACTATTTAAGCCATTTCTGAAAATACCTACATAAACCGACATCGGTAACTTTTGCATTCATTCACAATTACGACCATAATTATTGTAGTTATAAAATTCACAAACAATTTTCAAGGAGCAGTTATGGTTGTAGGTAAAGAAGGTTACAGGTTCATTCAAGGTCTTATCCCTGTGAAGATGCACAAGGAATTAACCGAAGCCAGTCGAAAGTTAGGACAATCAAGGGCAGAAACTCTTAGGAATGCAATCGAAGCGTTTTTGAAAAATCCTTCCTGCAAGTGTGAGGGCGCAAAAAATGCAGGCAATTGAAAAGCCTGATATTATCAGCATCATTGAAAAGGAAGGCATTGAGCTACGGCAACGTGGGCAGTATTTCTGGACATGCTGTCTCCTGCATTCAGAGAGAACAGCAAGCTTTGCGGTCAATCCAGAAAAACAGAGGTTCCACTGTTTCGGCTGTCATGTCGGCGGGGATGCGGTTGACTTCATTATGAAATTGAAGAAGGTTTCCTTCCCGGATGCTCTTGTATATTTAGGCATTTCAAGCAATGGACAAGTCAAAACTAATCCACAGGAAACCAAGAGACGTGATGTGGTAAATAAATTTCGAGAATGGTGTTCTAACTATGCAAAATATTCAAGTGAGATGTTGCGGTTGTGCAATAGGCTTGATGCGTTTGTAAAGATACCCGATGACTTGGAACTTAAAGGGATTGGGGAAATGTACCTGTTAAGGGATGTATATCAATATCACTTGTCTATATTGAACAATAGAGAAGACGAAACGAAGTTTAAATTATACGAAGAGGTATGCTATGGAAACAGAAATCGGAAAAACTGAATTTGATTTAAATGTGTCTCTTGATGAATTGGAAAAAAGAATATCACGAAAAGAGACTGAGAAGGTACCACTAAAAATAGCAGGTATTAAACTTACAAAACTTAGTGATCTTTTCCAAGAACCCGAAGAAACGACAGCGTGGCTGGTTGATGGGTTATTGCCTTCTGGTGGTTTTTCTGTAATGGTGGCAAAACCAAAAGTAGGGAAATCCACAAATGCCAGAACTCTGGCTTTGCATATTGCAAGCGGTAAATCATTTCTTGGCAGGGACGTGAACCAAGGCGTGGTTATCTACTTAGCATTAGAGGAAAAGCGGTCGGAAGTGAAAAAACATTTTCAAGATATGGGTGCTAACGGTAACGAGGAAATCCACATTTATACTGGTGGAACTCCTACCGATGCCATTAAACAAATCAGGCACGCCGTTGAATCGCTTAAACCTTCACTTTTGATAATTGACCCACTATTCCGTTTGACTAAAGTAAAAGACGGAAATGATTACATTCAAGTCACGAATGCCTTAGACCCGCTACTGCGTATAGCTAGGGAATTAAAAACCCATGTTCTATGTGTTCATCATTCACCTAAAGGACAACGTGACGGCGGCGATTCTGTGTTAGGCAGCCAGGCAATCTTTGGAAGCGTCGATACCCTCTTAATCATGAAACGGTACGAGGGGTATAGAACTATTCAGAGTATCCAGCGTTATGGGGATGATCTACCGGAAACCATATTGAATTTTGATAAGAATACCAGAACTGTCACTATTGGTGATAGCAGAGAAGGTGAAGATTTATCCAGAATTAAACAAGAAATATTGGTCTTCCTGGGGTCGCAAAACGAACCCGCTACCGAACCGTTAATTGTAAAAGAGACAGAAGGCAACACCGCATTAAAACGGAAAGCAATAAGAGAATTGGTATCATCTGGAGAGGTGAAAAGGGACGGAAAAGGGGGGCGGGGAGACCCGTTTAAATATTCTCGTATTCTCGTACCAGACATATATGTAAAACAAGAATACGAGAATCCAAAACCGACTGGAAACCCGCATGGTTGTGAGCCGTATTCTCGTACCGAAGATTTTACAGGTGTCGGGAACAAGAAAAGCGAGAATTCAGGCAAAGCTGTTCCGGATACAAAAGAGGTTATTACCATAGACGATTTTGAAGTCGTGGAGGTTACTGAATGAAGTTTGAAGTTGTGGAAGATTTTAAGATCAAAACCACATCAAAGGGCATTATTGAACTCAGTCGGGGGCAGGTAATTGAAATAAGTCCAGCGCAGGCGCAGAAATTAGCGGATAAGATTAGACCTTTGCCACACATTGACCATAGCGGGACGTTGATTATTCCTTTTAATTCACCACAGAGATACTGCTGGTGGCAAAAAGGTCAAAGTATTCGTGACACTTTAAGGGAGCTTGGGGCTTCCGATGAAATTTTAAAACGGTATAAATCACCGTATAGCGATAATTAGTTTCACAATTTTATTTGAAAGGTATTTATGACAAATTTAAAAGTTGTTGACAATAGTAATGGACTACTTACTCCGGGGCAGGCAGCGCAATATCTACAGGTGAAACTTAGCACAATCTATAATTGGAGCATGAGGCGAATATTGCCGGTTTGCAAACTTGGGAAGTTGAACAGGTATCGAAAAACTGATTTGGATAATTTTATCAATAAGAATATGACTGAGGTACAAAGACCGTGAATATAACTCCATCAAAAGCAATCAAACTAGAATGCAAATCGTGTCTGTGTGGCGTAAAAAGCGTAAGGTGCGGTAGCGATATTTGCAAATTGAACAACAGGACACTATCACACTTGAAACGTATCAAACTACACTGTCTTGATTGCGTGGAAACAAGGCAAGAGGTTAAGGATTGTACAGGTAAATTACTTTCTGAAAATAGGCTTTGTTATTTGCATCCATACAGACTTGGACATAATCCGAAGAGAAAAGGTATCGGGAATCGTTTAGGCAATCCTAAATTTTTACAAAAAACGCTAACTCACGATATGGTTTTAGCGTCTGGAAATTGATTCGAGTGTATTTAAAGAGGTTTTATACATAGAGGTCAAAAGATGTTATTAAAAAGCCCTGTTAATTGCATAGGTGGAAAATACTACTTAGCTGGCTGGCTATCTGAGATGATACCAAGTCACGTCCTGTATTGCGAGCCATTTACAGGCGGGGCAAAGCTATTCTTTGCAAAAGAACCGTCACCGATAGAGGTACTTAACGACTTGGATAATAATTTGGTTAATCTTTATCGGTGCATCCAGAACGCTGAAAAGAGACAAAAACTCATAAACATACTCAATGAAACACCATATTCAAGAAGTGTATTCCAAAACTGGAAGTATGGCGATGAAATGACATTGAACGATATTGAGAAGGCTGGACGGTATTTCTTCTTGTGCAAGGCATCCTTTGCGGGGGATGTCGAAAGAGGTGGTTTTGGTATCCCTTCAAAGGGAACAGGCAGGAATCCAGCAAGAACGTTCCGAACGGCGATTGATAGCCTTGATATTATTGCGGATAGGCTTAAGAATGCGGTTATCGAATGCCTGGATTATGCCGATTGCATCCAGAGATATGACAGTCCAGGCAGCTTGTTTTTCTGCGATCCCCCTTACCTGAGCACGGAAGACTATTACGGCAAGGGATGTTTCACATTGGAAGACCATCATAAGCTTGCAGGACTGCTACACAATATAAAAGGGAAGGCAATGGTCACGCATTACCAAAATGACTTATACGATGAATTGTATCAGGATTGTCAACGCTTTGAATACCAGTCATTCAAAGGTAGTTATAAATCCGAAGGTGAATCAAAGCCAAAAACAAACGAGGTGCTTTATACTAACTTCAGACCATTAAAAACAAGGGGTTTATTTAATGAAAATATACTGGTGTGATATTCTTTTTTGGGTAATGTCCTTTGAAGCGGCGCGGGCTGTTGGATGCTGTGGCCGGAGTTACAGTGGTAGTCAATGAGTATGTTTTTGGCGATATTCCTGGTAATATGCAATGCCAAAGCCAACACAGACAATTATAAGCGTAAGCATTAAAAAAAGACTGAGTGAGTCCATATTATTCATCCTTTCTGGAAAACCAGAAACCGACAATAAAAAATACCATTGATAAACTTATCCCTAGTATGACGTGAAGCGTGTTAAGACCTTTAGGTGATATTACACTACCAATTATGAAACCTGTATATGTAAGTTTTACAAGGTCATATAAAAGCTTGGAAATATCTTCTCTCTGTTTCTTAGTCATACTATTACAGAATAATATCAATTTCATCAATACACGTCAATATAAAATGGAAATGGTAAAAACAAGGGAAGTTTTTTAAATACAGAATGGAGGATTTGAAAAATGACTGAAAAGAAAATTATCAATCCAGTACTTGACAAAATGGTTGATATAAACGAAATATGCAACAGGCGGAGGAAAAACATAAAGCTGGGAGATATTCTCAGGCTTAGTAAAAGAGATTTGTCGTATCGTGAAATCGGGCTAATTCTTGGCTGTACAAAACAGTCAATTGGAAAGAGGATTCGAGACTGGGATAGAAGTAAACTAAAGTAAAACAAACCTTAACCGCTTAACACTAAAAAGGACAAACAGGCATTCTTTTGCCAGGAAAAGATAAAAATACCCGTTAACACATAAAAACACTTGACAATGTTTTAAAGGTACGGTAGTACGTACGTCAATGATAACAGCGTGGACAGACGCTAAAGATATATGCCTGAGAAATCGGGCAACAAGAGGCAACGGTTGAAGGTGCTGTCCCACTTTCAGCTTGTTGCCTTTTTTATTGAAAGGATGGTAAACAATGGCAGTAAGATGGAAAAGGTATCATCCTCTGTGTAAGGGGAGGCGGGAGCCTGGGGACAGATACGGAAAGGTCATCCAGGAAGGCATTGAATGCGAAGGCAAGCGGGGTAGTTATTGTCCTGAAGATGCTCCCAGAGATTGTGGGGCGTGGGCTATTGAGTTTCGAGACCAGCACGGTATTTGGAAAAGTATCATAAATCCGGGATTCACAAAAATACAGGCTAAAGAGGCATATAACGAGATAGTCAGAAACATTCAGAGAGGACTTTTCGACCTTCCCATGTTACGGAAAATGACAAAGGTTACTGTGGAAACATATTCAAGAAAATACCTCGAACATATCAAGGGGAGCGTCCCAGAGAACACCCTTGTAAATAGGCACACGGCTGTAAATGCCATTGTAAGGCATCTAGGGGGCATTGAGGTTTCCAGGTTAAACGTTGTCTTAATACAACGTTTTTGCACGGATGTTATGCAAAAGGATACTGTGAAGCCTTCCACAGTGAATCAATATTGCTCTATTTTAAAGCTTATCCTTGATATGGCGGTGCAAGAAAAGGTCATTAATAGCAGTCCCATGCAGGGATTTAAACGGTTAAAGGTAGACGAAAGCAACAAGAGGTCATTAACAAACGAGGAAATAAGAGAAATCCTTAATGAATCTGTACTACCTATGAGCTGGGAGCGTGTTGCGATCCTTACCGGCATGTTTACAGGTCTCCGACTCATGGATGTTATGACCTTGAAATGGTCAAACATAGATTTTAATAACTCAATGCTTACGGTAACACCACAAAAGACGAAGCGGACTCTCTCTTTGCCGCTATCAAACTTTTTGATAAGTGAGCTAAAGAAGTATAAAGCATCCGCAAACAGTAAGAAGGAATGCCTATTCTATGACGAGGAAATAAATCATCAAACAGCGGTTAGGTTTAGCAATCATTTTATAAAAGTGTTTAGGGGGATGGGATTATTCGGTATTTCCTTTCATTCTCTACGCCACACTAACGCAACAAAGGTTATGGAGGTCATACAAGACGTTTCCATTGCATCGAGGATGCTGGGACATAGCAGTCTAAGCACTACCATGAGCTATATTCACCAAGACTTGGACGCAAAGAAAGAAGCCGTTGAAAAATTCACAAATCATATGCTGGCTTTAACAGAGTACGAACCAGGTACGAACATAAAAACAGCATAGCCGTATATGTGTGTTGTAAGTGTTCAAGGGATAAAATCTTATTTCCCGATGCAAAATTCTGAAAATATTTTAGATAAAATATCTTCTGTTGTAACCTCTCCCACAATCTCACCGAGGACATCTATTGCAGTACGCAGGTCTAAAGCTACAAATTCATAGCTTTCATTATTGCTTACCGATTCCATAGTTTGTTGAATTGATTGAAGCGAGCGCTGCAATGCCTCTCTTTGACGCACATTAAAAATCGGAGCGCTACCCGAAAGATTTACACGACCTCCCAGGACACTCTCCACCAAGGTTCCCTTCAGCCTTTCCAAACCTTCACCTGTCAAGGCGGACGTATGTACCAAGGGATATTTTTTTAACTCTGCTGGTAATTCGGGGAAAGAACTACTTTTTAGCAAATCACATTTGTTGATTACAATAATTGCATTGCCAGTTAAATCATCCAGTTTCATTGCCCTCAATTGTTCGTCTATATTAAAGTTGCCATCAAAGACAAGTAATATTACCTGGGCCTTTTTCAAGGTAGATCGCGTCTTTTCCATCGCTTCGGATAAAACAACCTCTTCTGAATCATCCATTCCAGCAGTATCCATCAGTTTAAAACGAATGCCTCTGATTTCTAAAATGTCTGCAATAACATCACGTGTCGTTCCTGGTATTTCGCTAACAAGAGTCCTCTTTTTCCCTAGTAATGCATTGATCAGGCTTGATTTTCCAACATTGGGCTTGCCATACAAAACGGTGTCAATTCCTTCTTGAGACACTTTGCCGGTTTCCGGCTGGATCAGAAGCTGGGAAATATTCTTTTTAATTACCTCCAGCCTGTTCATGATTTCTCTTGCAGAAATGAGCTCGATATCCTGATCAGAAAAATCAATCGCTGCCTCTATATACGAACAAAGGGAAACCGCATCGTCCTGGATACGCTTGATCTGCTGTGAAACACTTCCTGTTAATTGTGCAACCGCCACCTTTAATTCACCATCTGTTTGTGCTCGGATGATGCGCATAGTAGCTTCGGCCTGAGTAAGGTCTATCCGGCCATGCAAGAATGCACGTTTCGTAAATTCGCCGGATTGTGAAAGCCGGATATTTCTCTTTACCTGAATCCCCTTTGATAAAATAGAAGACAAGAGCATTTCCAAGACCATTGGAGATCCCAGAGTATGGATTTCCACCACGTCCTCTTTTGTATAAGAATATGGTTGTTTCATGATATACAAAACTGCAGGGATATTAATCCCTTCTTCCACGATATGAATATTCCCCGCTATGGACGTATATGTAGGAACAACCTCTAAATCAATATGAGCGGTGGGTATAAAAAAATCTTTCATGCACGGGATAGCTTCAGGACCACTGATCTTAATGATCGCTTGAAGCGACCTGCCAGACGGAGAGGAAACGGCAACAATCGTGTCCTGAATTTCGGGGGACATAAGTGAAAAATAAATAATTTGCCACAGAGATCACTTAGGACACAGAGTTATAAAGAAACGCCAATCGTTTCTATTTCCTCTGCGGCCTCGGTGTCCTCTGTGGCGCAATACCTGACTATTTGATTTTTACCTTTTTTAAGGATCTTCGAATTACCAGACTCTCGATAATGCTGAATATAGTGCTCGTAGTCCAATAAACTGTGAGTCCTGAAGGCATGTGATATAATATAAAGGCAAACATAATGGGCATGAATGACATCATCTTTTGTTGTGCCTGCGCCTGTGAGTCGGCTGCAGGAGCCTTGGGCGTTAGCTTCATCTGTGCAAAAGAAGCCCCTGTCATAATTAAAGGCAATATATTGAGGGCATTCCCGAGGAAAGGAATGGTGAACGGAAGGAGCAATAAGGTATCCGGCCTTGAAAGATCGTTAATCCAGAACATGAAAGGAGCCTGCCTCATTTCGAAAGAAAGCTGTAAGGTACGGAAGAGCGCAAAAAACACTGGAAGCTGTAACAACATCGGTAAACAACCGCTCATAGGATTAGCTCCGTGTTTCTTAAATAATAACATCTGCTCTTTTCCCATCCTCTGTTTGTCGTGTTTATATTTTTCCTTGAGTTGACTAACCATAGGCTGCAATTGCTGCATTCTGAACATAGAGACCTGACTCTTCCTCGTCAGTGGGAATAGGATAGCCTTAATGATGATGGTTAATATAATAATAGAGATACCATAATTAGGAATCACCCGATGAACGGCATTTAAAAAAGCAAGAAGCACCTTGCTTATCGAGGTAAGCCAGCCGTAACTGAGAAGGGTGTCTAACGTATCGTAGTGTTCCAGAACATCCTCTTTTTTCGGTCCCATAAAATAGAGATAGCTGTGTTTTACAGACTGATGCGGTGGAATTCGAAACTTGTTCGTTTGTAGAGAAACCATAAAATCGCCAGTATCTGCCTTTTCATTGGAGAGAGACCCCATTGCATCAAATGCCTGGGCATTCATGGATGCCACCGAATCAACAGGATTTAAAATCGTGGCGAAATACTTGTTCGTCGACCCGGCCCAAACGATGCCGACAGATTCATTCTTGGAAGGAAATCCTTTAGGTGCAGTCCGTATTAATTTGGTCTTTTTGTTTCCCACATCCACACCGGCTACGGCTGCCATGTCAGTGGAAGGTTCGCCTTCGTGAGTAATCATGGAAGATGCAATAACATTGTATGAAAGTAAAACCTCAGTATCAGTAGTATTTTCTATGGCAATATCCATATTTACATTGTATTTATGAGAAGGCAAATCGATCGTTTTGATAATATTGATTCCCTCCTCCAATTTTGTGGTAAATACAATCTTGTTGGCGCTTTGTTCAAGGATATTATATCGCTGTCTCTGAAAATTTGTTTTTTGAGCAAAGGTATCGACGGCGAGTGGATGATATTCCGTATAAGTACCCTTTAATAATTCCAGAATATCCTTTGCCTCTGCATCTTTAAATTGTTTGAGCTTAATGGATTTGAGCGCCGCCCCCTCATTTGACCAAACCATTTTCAGGAGTTCATTTTCAATAGTAACTTCTTGTAACGGAATCGCTGTCTGAGGCTGTATGGGTTGGGTTGACGGTTTTGATAGTGGCTGTTGTTCTGCCGCAGCCTTCATATCTGCTTGTTTCTCCGAAACAACCTCCTCTTTCATTTCTTCAGCGGGTTTAGACTTTTTTGGAGAAAACATGGGTAATATAAAGGGGTAATACAACAACATAACCACCCCACAAATGATAATTGCGATAATCGCTTTTCTATCCATTAATTTTCCTTTTTAGGTTCCTCTGGCAATTCTGCCTCATCAATAAGCATAACGGGGATCTCATCTTTTATTGGATATCTTCGGCCACATTTTGTACAGACAATCCGATCATCTTCCAGTCTGACATCTGTCTTGCAGAGCGGGCAAGCAAGAATATCTAACAATTCTTTAGAAATCATAACAACCTCCTCCAGATAGAGGACAATACGATAATGCAGAAAGCCACAAATCTCAAGTTTGAAATTCCTATACCCTGGCTGAGCACTCTACAGAATAATCCAGAAGTGAAAAATCTTAACAAACTATCACAACAATTTCAAATCAAAATTATTCCTGGCAATTTCAAACACTGTCTAACAATGCCACATTATTGAGGGATATTTGAATATCTGCGTAGTTAATCGGTTGTTCAATCTTTATCCTGTTCAAACGAACAAGTTCAAGCAAGGCTAAAAAGAATCCAATAATCCGATTCCTTTCACATATTCCCTTAAAAAGATCCGTAAAGGATATTGAAGTATGGAGATGCACCGCTTGTAAAACGCCATTCATATATTCTTGTATCGGCGTATCATCATAAGTTACTTTCGTGGGCACATTCATCATTGTTTGCTTCATGAGCTGTGAAAACCTCTGTAAAAGGTCCCACATACTTGCACCCTCCAGGGGGAGTTCATGTTCTTTGTCTTCTGTTTCAAGGGGAATCTCCCTGTGTATGCGAAAACACCTTTTTTCCCACTCGGCAGCCTTAGCAGCCAGGACAAGGGTGCTCTCCTTGTACCGCTTGTATTCCAGCAATTGTTTCACCAGAGACAACCGCGGGTCTTCCTCCTCTTCTTCAACACCTTGCATCTCTGTGCGTGGCAAAAGCATATACGATTTAATGTACATGAGCGTGGCTGCCATCACCAGGAAATCACCCACAATATTCATATCCAGGGTTTGCAATGCTTCCACATACTGTAAGTATTGATCCGTAATCCGTGCAATAGGAATATCGTAAATATTTACTTCCTCTTTTCGAATCAAATAAAGGAGTAAGTCAATGGGTCCGTTATAAATGTCCAGGTCTACTTTATATTCGCCTGTCATTACTTTTCCCCCATAATAAATTTTTCTTAATTCTGTATAAACTTTTAGTCCCCGAAGAACTATCGTATTATACATCGACTGCTAAAGGTCGTTACAAGACGGAATATTATCTATCTTCGGTTAAAGTCGCAAACCCGTAAATAACTTGAGAAAGTAATGAATGGGTGGACCAAGTATTATGCTTAAAATCGAAATACCCGCATAATTTCCCAGAATAATCAGCCCCAGCAAAATAAACGGGCTGTAACGTTCGATTCCCTTATATTTCACCGCCAACCGATAGGGTAACAATCCCTCCAGGATATGAGAGCCATCCAGAGGGAATAAAGGAATCATATTAAAAAATGCCAGCGATAGATTCATCATAATTCCCGTGAGTAATAAATTAAACACAAAGGCAGATATGTTTATCGGTATAAATGAAGTACCACGCAGGAGTTGAAAGATTACGCCAAATAAAAAAGCAGAAACAAAGTTGGATGCAGGTCCAGCAAAAGACACAATCACGTTATCCCGACGGGGGTTTCTAAAATTATAAGGATTTACGGGAACAGGTTTTCCCCATCCGAAATGGGCAAAGACAAAACATAATGCCCCAATAATATCAATGTGGGCAAGAGGATTCAACGTCAAACGACCTTGCAGTCGTGCTGTGGGGTCACCAAATTTATTTGCTGTCCAACCATGAAAATATTCATGAATGGTCAGTGCATAGAGTATTGCGGGAATTGAGATGACTAAATTATTTAGGTTCACAAATACGTATATTCTCCCTTTGTATTTTAATTGCGGGCATCTTAACACAACAGAAATAAGTTGTCAAGCCCAGAACACTTAATTAAATCTTTACCACTGATGATACCTTTCTTTTCTCTTGAATATAAAAGAGATGCCCACTATAATCAATCAAACAACGCATGAAAATTTAACAATTCCATTTCAAAGATACGTAATTTATTGCATGCAAAAAAAACCGACACAAGAAAAATTTTTGGCCGATATTGCCTTTGCAAAAGATGTGCTATTACTCGAATCGGAGGCAATTAAAAATCTGATCGACCGTCTGGATCATACTTTTCAGAAGGCTATTGATTTAATCTTTACCTGTAAAGGCCGGGTAGTAGTTACGGGCATTGGAAAGGCGGGAATCATCGGTCAGAAAATTTCCGCTACGCTGGCAAGCACGGGGACGCCTTCCTATTGGATTCACTCATCAGAGGCAAGACACGGCGACCTCGGTAGGATCGTTGCGGAGGATGTCGTCCTGGCGCTTTCCAACAGCGGAGAAACAGAGGTTGTTACACTCTTGCCTTTTGTAAAACAGATGGGGGCGAAGGTGATTGCTATTACAGGAAACAGTAAGTCTTCTCTGGCGCAGCATAGTGACGTTGTGCTTGATATTGGAAAGATTGAAGAACCGTGTCCGCTAGGTCTTGCCCCATCAGCAAGTTCAACGGCCATGCTCGCCCTGGGTGATGCTTTAGCCCTTACGATATTCAAGAAACGAAATCTCAGTAAAGAAGACTATGCGTTCTATCATCCGGGCGGAGAACTTGGCAGAAAATTACTTACGGTAGAAATGGTTATGCGCAAGAATGAAGCAAATCCCGTGGCCAGTGAAGAGACACCGTTGCTGGACGTTATAAGCATTATGACGGAAACAGCGGGCAAGCCCGGCGCTGTGAGTATCGTTGATAAACAGAATAAACTGGTGGGATTCTTTACTGATGGTGATCTGAGAAGACATCTGGAAAACGGTATATCATTTTTACATGGCAGCGTGAAAGAGGTCATGACGCAATCACCCAGGGTCATCAACTCCCGCTGTCTGGTAGCCGAAGCATATAAGATATTGAAAGAGCATAAAATTGATCAACTTCCCGTGGTTGACGATTCCAATACGCCCATTGGCATTATAGATGTGCAGGATTTATTGGAGGTAGGATTCTAAAATTTTCCTGTTGGACGCTGATGAACGCAGAAAACACGGATTTTTTAAATTAGGATGCAATAGGTAGCGACTTTTAAGCTCCCCTCTGGAAAGAGGGGCTGGGGGGTGTGTTGCGGAAAACTTACACACCCCTTTATCGTTCGACTGACCCTTCGATAGACGCAGGATGTAGTGTTGTGCATGGTGAGCTTGTCGAACCATCACGACGAAGTCCCCTCTTTTTAGAGGAGAATCCAAAAGATTGAAATTCCTGAATATTAAATTTTCAAACCCCTGCTATGCGGCGCAAATCTGCGTCCTGACTTAATGAAAAACATAAAACTAGTTATCATAGATGTTGATGGTGTTTTAACGGATGGCGCTATTTATATTGATTCCGAGGGACGTGAAATAAAGGCATTTCATGTACTGGACGGCACAGGCATCGCATACCTCCACCGTGCCGGCATCAAGACCGCCATTATCAGCGGCAGGACATGCAAAGCGGTAATCCATCGGGCAACTGAACTGGGTATTGAGGATGTATACCAGGGGGCTAAAAACAAATTAGATGCCTATAAGGAAATACTGCAGAAGTACTCACTCCGTGACGAAGAAATATGTTACATCGGCGACGACCTTATTGACCTGCCCATACTGTATCGTGTCGGATTTCCCGTTGCGGTTGCCAACGCCACCCCCCTTGTAAAACAGCACTCGGCCTATGTCACAAAGGTAAAAGGGGGATGCGGGGCGGTACGAGAAGTCGCAGAAAAAATACTCAAATACCAGGACAAGTGGCATCTCATTATGGAACGGTATCAAGATTCTCCTAAATAACGAAGCATTTTAAACCGCAAAATTTTTTCTAACAATAAATTTATTTATAGTAAACACATCTTTATTTTCATAACAATATGACCAAACGAAGATACATACTTATCGGTATTCCGGCAGCATGCGTACTCGCCATCATTGTATCACTGGTAATATCCCAGCCGCGAAAGTACACAAAAAATCAAAAGGAAAATCTCACTGCAAAGGAAAGTCCTCAACTACCACGGGAGGCGCATGGTATAAGCAATAAAGATTCAATCACCCAAACAGTCCAGAATCTCTCTGTTCCAAATTACGATGAAAAAGGGAAAGAAGTGTTAGTTATGCGTGGCAAGAGTACCTATCTGCTGAGTAATAATATTTATAAGATTATTGAACCAGAGATCGAGGTCATGGACTCTGCAAATACTGAAAGTGGAACGCAGTCTGTGTTGATTACCTCTGACAGCGGGGAAATGAACAATACCTCGAATGAAGGTTATCTCTCAGATAATGTGGTTGTTCATCTCGATCCTGAAACCCAGCTCAATACTGACTATCTGAGGTATTTACCCGAAAAAAATTACGTGTATACAGATGATCCCGTTACCATCAACGGAAAAGGCGTAAAAATTGTTGGACAGGGCTGTGAGATCGACCTTGTCAATAAAAAGATGTGGATCAAAAAAGATGCGGAAATGGAGATGGACGGCGTCAAAAACGACCTCTTTTTCCTGTCTAAAGACAATGTTTCACAAAACGATGCTCAAACTTCTTCAGAAGACACAATACATTCTGGAGAAACCGGTACGAAAGAAATACCTCTCGAAAAAACCTTCATCCGGTCAAGCGGTCCACTTATATTTGATAGGAATACCGATACAAATATCATGACCTTTAACGACAATGTTGAGGTCAAGAAAGGCAGTTCGACGGTTTTTTCTGACAAGCTGGTTGTTTATCTCGACCCGGAAACGAGACAAACGAAACAGGCCATCGCCAGTGGAAATGTACTTGCTTCACAGGGAACAAAAATCGCCAAAGGAAGTTTTCTCACCTGGGACGTTAATACTCAAAGTGCAATTCTAGAGGATGCTCATAAAGCGGAATTTGTCAAGGACGACCTGAACATTGATGCCCTGAAAATGATTTTCTATAAAGATGCGAACAAAATAGACGTTCCGAGTTCCGGCAGTTTGATCGCAAAGATTAAAGGAAAACCAGATAAAAAGAAGACCGCGGCTGCTAAAGATACAGCCGAAAACAATATCAGCGTAAAATGGGAAGGGAAAATGAATTTCCAGGACGAGACACGAGAGGCCAGTTTCGAAAAGGGCATCGAGGTCAAAAGGGAAGAGTCCACCCTGCTCTGCGATAATCTGAATGTAACATTTAACGATTATGATTATAATCTGCAGACTTTGAATGCCACCGAAAAAATCCATATCATCGATAAAAGAGGTACCTTGTTCAGCGAGGCTGTGGGAGACCAAGCTACCTGGGATGCAAAAAATAAACTTACCGTCCTGCGAGGGCAGCCATTCGCAATACTGAGAGAAGGAAATAAAAGGCAAATTCTTGCGCCGCGTGTGTTGTTTTATGAAGACAGAAGTAGTGTGCTCTGTGAGGGCAACGGGAGTTTATACGAAAAAGGGGATGAAACCCTTTCCAAAGAAGATGGTGCAGAATCTGATATAAAGGTCACCTGGTCTAAGAAAATGCTCTATAATGACGAGCTGAAAAAAGCCAGTTTTTACGGCGAAGCGCAAGTTACACAAGGCGGACAAAAGTTGAATGGCGACCAGATTGATACTTACCTGAACACTAACAAAAAAATAAACAAAATCATTGCAACCGGTAATGTGTATTTTTGCAGCAAAGGTCTGGATGGCAGTGAAGGACTGGGATCGCTCCTCACCTGGGATTTGATTCAAAATGTAGCCCTGCTAACAGGCAATCCAAAGGCAGAATTGCGCAAGGAAGGATCAAGGACTTTTTCAGAAAAGGTTTATTTTGATATGGCAGGGAAACGAGTCACATGGGAAGGCAGACCACACTGGCAGCTCATCAGCAAAGAAAAAAATTAAATGAATAAAAACACGCGATATTTGCTATCCACTATTTTATTTTTGATGTTCTTTTCGCCTACCTCCGTTTTTGCGGAAGACGCAAAAAGGCCTGAAATCATTGCCCACCATGGCGTATTAGAGGACGTTCCGGAAAATACCTTTGCCGCATTAAGGATGGCCGTTGAATTAGGTGTCGATGGAATTGAAGTCGACATTCGGCAAACAAAGGACAATCAGCTCATCCTGATGTGCGATGAAACGATTGATAGAACAACTGATGGGAAAGGACGTGTTGACCAGTTGTTATATGCTGAAATACAACAATACGATGCCGGTTCATGGCGTGGCGCTGAGTTTAGGAACGAGCAGGTACCGCTTCTTTCTGATGTGCTGAAATTTTGTAAAATGAATAACCTTAAATTGATCTTGAATGTCAAACAAACCTGCCTGGAAAAACAGGTGCTCGGCCTGGTAAAGGCAGAAGAAATGTCCTCACAAGTATATTTATGGGGAACTCTGCGAAATTTCAACCCTGAAGATGCCGAACTCTTTGGAAAGGAACTTGTTTATGTATCTCCGGAAGAAATGATCGAGGAAAAACTAAATCGTATCCACGAAGAAAAGAAATACGTATTCACAACCCTAATCAATAACGATGATAGAAAGCTGTTAAAAAAATGGGTGAAGATGGGAGTTGATGTCATCCTGGTAGATTATCCAAGCGTCGCCATGGACATCTTGAATATCAACCGACAAATAGTGAGCGGTAAAAAACCATTCAAAAACAGGGAGATTCATCGTCCACAAATTGAAGCAGACAATAATACTGCGTTTATTCAAGAAAAAGTAAATACCTTAGCGAAGACCATGGCAGACGATGACTCTGATAAGGCAAGGAATGCCGCTTTGGCGATGATGGTGCTGCCGCGGAGATACACGGTGTTACCTCTCCTAAAACTTCTTCAAAATAAGCATCCCCATATAAAACAAAATGCCGCGTGGGCGCTCGGATTTTGCGGTGATGAAAGCACGGCGGCATACCTACACTCACTCCTGAATGATAAAAATGTTGAGGTACGGAGGGAAACAGTGCTGGCTCTAAAAAGGCTGGGAGCAACACAATCAGTCCCCATCCTGATTGAAACATTAAGAACTGAAAAAGACCCTTGGGTAAAATATGATATTGCGAGGGCGTTGGGGATGCCTGGGAATCAAAGTGCGGTTTATGCGCTGATTAATGCGCTTATGAAAGAGAAAAACTGGCATGTCAAGAGCGCCTGCATTGAGGCATTGGGTCATATCGGTAGCGATAAGGCTATGAGCATCCTTTCCCATATTCTGATTACTGATGCAGGAGAAGATGCTGCATGGGCGCGCACAAAGACTGCATGGGCACTGGCCGAAATAGGCGAGAAATCCATTCCCCTTTTGACAAATGCCTTGAGGGATAATGAAGAATCAACGAGGCGCAGGGCGGGATGGGCGCTGATAAAAATCGGTAACCCGTCAGTAAAGTTGTTAATAAGTT
>Ga0082335_1003217_pt1 | contig 27455 bp, 23 predicted proteins | sample Subgrocontami58m_FD_72375 | JGI IMG/M metagenome (GOLD analysis project Ga0082335, IMG submission 72375) | Subsurface groundwater microbial communities from S. Glens Falls, New York, USA - GMW37 contaminated, 5.8 m (SPADES assembly) (version 2) ...
GCAAAAAATAATTTTTCTGATTTAACTTGCTCTATAAAATTATTCCACTTAGATATTATATCATTAAAGTCAGTATTACTGCTTAAAGTTGGGACAACAAATTCTTTTATTTCCGGAACAACAATTTCTTCTTTGAGTACTGGTCGCACATTAGAAACAGGAGAATTAATCTGTTTGGATGAAGAGCTATATTTTACTGAAGAATCAAGAACCATTTTTGTTTTTGTATCCGGATCGCTTTTATCAATTTTTGAAAGTAGTTCTGTTATGGTAGAAGATTTTTCTAAACCAATAAGATGACTTAGCGAAATTTCAATTTTTAATTTCTGATTTGAAGATGATTTAATTTCCCATTGAACTTTATTGAGAAACGCAAAAATTCTTAATAGATCTCCTTCTGAAAACTTACCGATATATTCTAAATATTTGTTTTTATATATCTCCGCTTCTTCTATCAGCTCACAATTTTTACGGACAACTATGGTCATTATATTTCTAAAATGTTCAATCAATCCCGCTATAAAATCTACATAATTCCACCCGTTCTCATAAATTTTTTGGGAAACATCAAAAGCAGCAGCAAAGTTTTTATTTAGAATTGATTCTGAAATATTAAAATAAATCTCTTCATCAATTAGATTAAACATTTTTGAGAGAATATTAGAATCTACATCCATTCCGCTGAAAGAAATTACTTGATCGAATAAACTCTGTGCATCCCGCAGAGCGCCATCAGCTTTTTTAGCAATAAGTGTGAGAGCTATATCATCAATCTTAATTTTTTCAGCATCTGCAATTTCTTTCAAAAGTTTTTTAATAACGCTCATTTCAATACGACGGAAATCGAAACGCTGACAACGGGAAATTATTGTAAGCGGAACTTTATGAACATCTGTAGTAGCAAAAATAAATACAGTATGTTCCGGCGGTTCTTCCAATGTTTTTAGAAGTGCATTGAATGATTCCGTAGTAAGCATGTGCACTTCATCTATGATATAAACTTTGTAGTTGCCTTTTGTGGGGGCGTATTTTACTGATTCTCTAAGCGTTCTAATTTCTTCAATGCGTCTGTTGGATGCGCCGTCTATCTCAATAATATCAAGCGATTGTGAATTGGCAAATGATTTGCACATTTCACATTCATTGCATGGCTCGCCATTTTTTGGATTCAGGCAATTCAGTACTTTGGCTAGAATACGGGCTGTAGTTGTTTTGCCTACACCTCTGGGACCGGCAAATAAATATGCATGTGCAATTCTATTGCTTAGGATTGCATTCTTCATTGTTGTAGTGATATGCTCTTGACCCACAACATCAGCAAAAGTTTGCGGACGCCATTTGCGTGCGGTAACTATATAATTCATATTCTATCTAAGCTAATTACTTCAAAAAAATAACCAATTAATAAATAACAAGAAACAAACAAAATTCAAATTCCAATAAATTGTAATAACTCATTAGAAATGTATTTATTTTTATTTTTTTTACAAAGGATATATACATTCTTAGCGAATTGATATGTCCTTTCTTCCAGATCAAAATATTTTGTCATTGAGGCTTTATTATTTGATATTGTTTGTTACTTGATTATTGGTTCTTGGTAATTAAAAACCAATTTAGTCATAATCAATTTACAAAGTTCTTCTAAGTATTGTTTGTCTATTAAATTAAACGCTGAAAGTTGATAACTATCTAAATCCAGCACTCCGAAAATCTTTTCATCTTTTATTAAAGGAATTACAATCTCCGATCGTGAACCGCCGTCACATACGATATGCCCCGGAAATTTATCTACATCATTAACAATAATTGTTTCCTTTTTTAAAACAGCACTGCCGCAAACTCCCTTACCAATATCAATTGTAGTACATGCTAACTTTCCCTGAAAGGGTCCGAGAAAAAGTTTTTCGTCTTTAAGAAAATAGAAACCAACCCAACTAAATTTATTAAATGAATATTTGAGAACAGCAGTTACATTTGCCAGATTTGAAATTAATGGTTCTTCGAAATTTAGAATAACATCAAATTGCTTAAGAAGAGCTTTATAAATCTCAGTATCGGTTTGAGGATTATTTATCGTTAATGTTTCAGTCATTGTATTTTTTGAAATTAATTGTTCTATTTACAGATCACAGGATTATTTCTCGAATTATTAACCTTACTGTTGCTGTGAATTTAAAATGACTAAAAGTGTGGGTCATATCAATGCATTTTTTATCCTCATATTCTCTTATCGCTATTTGAAAAGGAATATCAAATAGATTGACTCTTCTTAACCAAGGTATTTTTAGACGGTTGTTTATCTCAACATTTAGACTTGCAAGTGCATCTTCACCACTTGGTTCATTGTTGAATCTAATTTTATTCAGGTGAACAAATTTCTTGGTTTTGTTATCTGAAACTTTTAAGAGACCTTCTGTTATGCATATACCCATACCAGCTATTGTTTTCTTAAATTTTACTACATTCAATCTTTCCCGCAATTTGATTGGTCCGTATTTTTCTTCTATTTTTATATCGAGTGTTTCTATATAAGATTTGAATTCTTCTATCTTCTCTTCGCTCAGAGGATTTTCTTTTTGTGCGTTTTGAGGTTGAATGTAATTGTTTTTCTTATTGTTATCATTATAAAAGTCCATAGAGATTCTCTTTGAGCCTGATAAATAAATGTACTATGTTATTACTAATATCATTTCACTGCTTCTTTCAGTGATAATTTTGTCTCTTCTATCTTTAAAGAAAGTGGTAGCATATTTATACATTTGATTATCGGTTCTTTTTTTTGTTAGTTAATTTTTTTTTCTTTTGTGTGTTAAACACAAAAGGTAACGCCTCTTTAATAGTTTGTATAGGAATAATTTTTAATCCTTCTTTTACTTCAGCCTTAATTTCAGTTAAATCCTTTTCGTTTTCTTTTGGAATTAAAACGGATTTTATTCCGCTGCGGCTTGCTGCAAGAAGCTTTTCATTTAATCCTCCTATTGCTAAAACTTTTCCTCGCAAAGTAATCTCTCCTGTCATTGCAACATCATTACGAGCCGGTTTATTGCTGAGAGCAGAATACATCGCTAGAGCAAGAGTAATTCCCGCGCTAGGTCCGTCTTTTGGAATCGCGCCTTCCGGTAAGTGGATATGAATTTCTTTTCCTTTTGAAAAATGTGCATCGAGACCAAAATCTTTTGCGTTAGACCTCAAATAACTCAACGCGGCTTGTGCGGATTCTTTCATCACATTTCCAATTTGTCCTGTGAGAGTAAGTTTTTCTGCACCTGTCATTACAGTTGCATCAACTTGAAGAATATCACCACCCACGCTTGTCCATGCTAAACCGGTAACACTTCCTATACGTAATTCTTTATCAGCTTTTTGAGTTCTAAATCTTGGAACACCAAGGAACTTTTCAACGAGAGCAGTATCAATAGAAAATTTCTTTTTAGATTTTTTCTTGTTCCCATTGTTGGAATGAGTGATAATTATTTCGCGGGCAGTTTTACGAAGTACGGATGCGATCTCACGTTCAAGATTTCGAACACCGGCTTCACGTGTATAATCCATAATTATTTTGGTAATCGCCTCATCTTTGAATTCAACATTATATTTTTCAAGACCGTGAGCTTGAATCTGTTTAGGAATGATATGTCGTTTTGCTATCTGAACTTTCTCATGCTCAAGATATCCGGGTAATTCAATTATTTCCATTCTATCCTGTATAGGAAGCGGAATATTGTATCTAACATTTGCAGTTGTAATAAACATAACTTGAGAGAGATCATAATCAATATCCAGGTAATGATCATTGAATGTATGGTTCTGTTCAGGGTCAAGAACTTCAAGCATGGCGGATGACGGATCGCCCCGGAAATCCATGCTCATCTTATCTATTTCATCTAGAAGCATTACAGGATTTATTGTCTTAGCGCGTTTCATTGATTGAACTATTTTTCCCGGCATAGAACCGATATAAGTTCTTCTATGCCCACGTATCTCAGCTTCATCACGAACGCCGCCTAGAGAAATGCGGACAAAATTTCTACCAATCGCCCGTGCAATAGATTTTCCAAGTGAAGTTTTTCCAACTCCCGGAGGACCCACAAAACATAAAATTTGTCCGCGCATATTTTTAACAAGATTTAAAACTGCAATGTGTTCAACAATTCTTTCTTTTGGTTTATCAAGACTGTAATGATCTTCATCTAAAATTTTGCGGACGTTTTTTATATCAAGATTGTCTTTTGTTTTGATGTGCCAAGGAACATCAATAAACCAATCAAGATAATTACGGATGACGGTTGATTCGGGTGAACTCGGAGGAGTTTTCTTAAGTTTATTGAATTCTTCGATTGCTTTTTCATAAACACTTTTTGGCATCTTGGAATTTTTAATTCGCTCTTTAAGTTTTGTAAATTCCGGAGATGCTTCATCCTCTTCGCCAAGTTCATCCTGCAAAATTCTGATCTGTTCCTGGATTATAAATTTGCGCTGTGTCTTTTGAATATTTTCTTGAACTTTCCCTTCGATCTCTTTTTCAATTTTCAAAATTTCTATTTCTGAATTAAGAATTCTAATAATTTCGTAAAGCTGATCTTTTAACGAAAATTTCTGAAGTATTTTCTGCTTAACTTCAATTTGCTGATTGATGTTTGCTGCAACGTAAAATAATTTTCGGTCGGGTTCGTCAATATTATCAAGTGCATTTACAGCTTCGGGAGGAATTGCCTTATTTATTTTTACATACTCTTTGAAAAGATTTGACATTTGCCTCATCAATGCGTTCTTCTCCCGCGGGTCTTCATCTTTCGGAGTAATAACTTCTATCTCGGCTTCGTAGAAATTTGTTCTATCAGTGTAAGAAATAATTCTTCCTTGAATTACTCCGTCAACTAAAATTTTAAGTAAACCGTTTGGCAGCTTTAATATTTGAATGATTTTTGCAATGGTGCCTTCTGTATAAATATCTTCTTTAGTCGGTTCTTCTACATTAGATTTTTTTTGAGCAGCAAGAAAAATATACTTCGAACCATCGAGCGCAAAGCTTGCTGCTTTTATTGATTGTTCTCTCCCAACCAAGACGGGAAAAATCATGTACGGAAAAATTACATTATCACGTAGAGGCAGAACAGGTAATATGTGAGGAATACTGTCTATTGTTGAGTAATCGTTGCTTGTCTTACTAATAATTTCATCCATTAAAATTAATTTCTCCACTGTTTTAGTTAATCTTCAAACAAATATACCAACAAATCAGTGGGCTATCAAGGTAAGTGGATTGCACGTGAAGGAAAATTATCCTCCAATTTCCAATTCATGATCATAATCTTGTTCTTACTCCTACTTAAAAAGCAGATCAAGATTATGAACATGAGCATGAGCAAGATTAACGGCAAGAAATGTTTTATTAGACTATTTTTGCTTAAACAATTTATTGATAATAATGATCAACAAAGTAATTCAAATAGCAAAAGAAGCAGGAGAAATTATACGCGAGGGTTTCGGGAAAAATTTTTCGATTGAGTACAAAACAAACACATCAAACCTTGTAACTGAGATTGATAAAAAATCTGAAGTATTGATAATTGATTTTATTAAAAAAGAATTTCCAACTCACTCAGTTCTTGCAGAAGAGAGCGGCGCGCACGGAACAAGTTCCGAATATCTTTGGGTTATTGATCCTCTTGACGGTACAACAAACTTCGCACATGGATTTCCAATGTTTGCCGTCTCAATTGGCGTGCAGAAAAACGGCGAGACAATTTGCGGTGCTGTTTATGATATTATGAGAGATGAAATCTATACATCTGAAAAAGGAAGCGGTTCTTTCCGTAACGGACAAAAATTAAATGTAAGCACAAACGATGATTTGCAGAAGAGTGTTCTTGTTACCGGATTTCCGTACAACATAGCAGAAAATCCCGATCATGCATTTGAAAGATTTATTGCTTCATTAAAAGCAGCGCGAGCAGTCCGCCGACTTGGTTCTGCTGCGATTGATTTTTGTTATGTTGCCTCAGGTGTCTTCGATGCATTTTGGGAAGTTCATCTTCATCCTTGGGATGTTTGTGCCGGAAAATTAATTGTTGAAGAAGCCGGCGGTGTAGTTACAAATTTTTCAAATGAGATAATTAATATTTACTCAAAACAAATACTTGCAACGAATTCTTTTGTGCATAAAAAGATGATGAAAATTTTGAGCTTGTATTAAAGTGTATTTTTTTTAGATTTAATTTAGTAATTACTAAATATTAATTGGAAGGGGAAATGAAAACCTTTTTGAATATCAGTTCAATAATTTTGTTTTTGTTCTGCAGAAATTATTCAGCACAGACAAATACTTTATATTTTTTTGATGAGAAGTATGGATGGGCTATATTAAATAATAATGCGCTTTATTCAACGACTAATGGCGGTTCTTATTGGGGAAATATTTTCAAATTTAATTTTAGAGTTCGTACATTTCTATTTACATCGCCAACTGATGGTTGGCTTATAAGAGAACCTTTTCAGTCGGATCCATCCCAATTATATTCTACAACTGATGGTGGTAAAACTTGGAATGAAGTAAAAATCTTTCCTAATCATTTTTTCTCAAATATATTTTTTCTAAATAAATCAACCTCACTTTTGTTTACACAACCATTAAATAAGATGGGAAAAATTTTTCGAACAACTGATTCTTGGAATTCTTCTGTAAATGTATTCGAATCAACAAACGATGTACCTGGAAGGAAAATTTTTTTTGTTGATCCTCAAAATGGATGGGTATTAGGTGAGTTAATGATTATTAGAACTAAGGATAGTGGGATTACTTGGGACATTTTGCCACTCAGAGCTAATCCAATTAGCGGCATGGGCGCTACAAGGTTTGAAGGTATTCAAATGTTTAATAAAACGTCTGGTATACTAGCAATGAGTACAGAGATTGAAGTTCCCTATGGATCGTTATACTTAACGGAAGACGAGGGAGTAAATTGGAAACGTTATGGAGGTAGTACAACTTTTAGATTTGGAATAACGAATTTGTATTTCACAAACAAAGATACAGGTTGGGTTTTTTCTGCTGGTAGTGGGGGAATTATATGTTATACTACTAATGCAGCTGCCCGATGGGATACATTGCAAACAGGCATTAATAATTTTGTATTTGTAAGTAAGAATAAATCTTGGGGTCATGGTGGCGACAAAATATATTTCAGTAATGATGGATGGAAAACTAGACAATTACAATTGTTAACTAATGTTGAAGAAGAATATTTATTACCTGAAAATTTTTCACTATCCCAAAACTATCCCAATCCATTCAATCCAACTACAAAGATAAAATTTTCAATACCAGCAGTAGAGACTCGCCGCGGCGAGTCTCTACAACATGTAACTCTAAAAGTATTTAATATACTAGGAAATGAAATTGCAACCTTGGTTAATGAAGAAAAACTTCCCGGTAATTATGAAGTAACAGTTAATGGAAATAATCTTGCAAGCGGAGTTTATTTCTATAGATTGACTACGAAGAATATTATCCTTAGCAAAAAAATGATATTAATTAAATGATAAGAAATCCGAGATTACTTTCTTCGTAACAATACTATTCATAAAACGTCCAATGAAATATAAAAGTTATCAATCTTGTTTTGGAGTAATGTAATTTATTATTTTAACGCATCCTATCCTGTAATAACAAAATTAAGAGAGAGAAAGTGGAAACAAAAAACGCAGATTTATCATCATTAAAAATTGACAGAAGCCGGAAAAATGTGAATCCCGAACAGAAGGGAAAGCTCATTAAAATGATTGCGACAGGATTAGCTATTACAATTATTTTACTTGTCATTGTATTTCTATTTAGATCTTATACAAGTCCGGCAATAGAAGTGAAGATGACTTATGCAGCGATGCAATCATCAGCGCAAAGCAGCGCCATATTAGCAGCAAGCGGATATGTCGTTGCACAAAGAAAAGCGGCAGTTGCTTCAAAAGGAATGGGGCGTTTGGTTTATCTTGGAGTTGTTGAGGGCGATAAAGTTTCGGTTAATCAAATTATTGCAAGATTGGAAGACAACGATATCAAAGCTCAACTTGATCAAGCGAAAGCAAATTTAAAACTTAGTCAAGCAGATCTGAATGATGCCGAAAAAAATTATAATCGCCAAAAAGATTTATTAAGAACCGGTTCTGTAAGTCAAATGGAATTTGATGCCGCCGAATCAAGATATAATAGAGTGCTTGCATCAATTGATGTAGCTAAAGCATTAGTTACACAATCAGAAGTAGCTCTTGAAAATACTTTGGTGCGCGCACCGTTCAACGGAACTGTTCTTACAAAAAATGCGGATGTCGGTGAAGTTGTTGCACCAATGGGTGCAGGCGTAAATTCTAAAGCCGCCGTTGTAACTATGGCTGATATGAATTCTCTACAAGTCGAAGCAGATGTAAGCGAATCAAACATTGAAAAGATCGAACCAAATCAGAATTGCCAGATTACTCTTGATGCATACCCCGGGCGCAATTACGCAGGTTATGTTGCTAAGATTGTTCCTACAGCAGACCGCGGTAAAGCTACAGTAATGGTTAAGGTTGGATTTAAAAGTTACGATAAACGAGTTCTTCCGGAAATGAGCGCGAAAGTTCTTTTCCTTCGTGAAGCAATGAAAGAAGAATTGAAAGAAGAAAAACCAAACTTGGTAGTTCCTAAAACTGCAGTCGTTACAAGAGGCGCTCAGCAATTTGCTTTCAAAGTTCGTGATGATAAAGTTGTTCAAGTTGCTATAACAACCGGGAAAGATTTTGGTTCATTCATTGAGATAACAACCGGATTGGAAAACGGCGATGAAGTTATTGATAATGTTACTGATGAAATTAAAGATGGAGTGAAAGTAAAAATTAATAAATAAAGCCCCACCTAAATTCTCCCCGAAGGGGAGGACTTTAAGTGGTTAAGAAATTATTTTGAAAAGGAGTATTGAATGAGTGCAATTATTCAAGTAAAAAATTTATCGAAGTCATATTGGCGAAACAGTTTGGAAATTCCTGTTCTTCATGATATCACTCTTGATGTTCAAGAAGGAGAATTTCTTGCACTGATGGGACCTTCCGGTTCCGGTAAAACAACATTGTTAAATTTAATAGCCGGAATTGACCGTCCGACAAATGGAGAAGTAACAGTAGCAGGAACGGACATAGCAAAACTTGGCGAATCAGCTCTTGCAAAGTGGCGTTCATCGAATGTTGGTTTTGTTTTTCAATTTTATAATTTAATTCCTGTTCTTACCGCATTTGAAAATGTTGAACTTCCTCTTCTTCTTACAAAACTTTCCAAATCCGAACGAAGAAAGCACGTTGAAGCGACATTGAATATTGTTGGGCTTGGCGATAGAATGACTCACTATCCAAAACAACTTTCCGGCGGACAGGAACAGCGTGTAGCAATTGCGCGTGCTGTTGTTACGGATCCTGTAATTCTTGTTGCAGATGAACCAACCGGCGATCTTGATAGAAAATCTGCCGAAGAAATTCTCACATTAATGGAACGGCTCAATCAAGAATTCAAGAAAACGGTTGTCGTGGTTACGCACGATCAACATGCAGCAGAAAAAGCAAGACGTCTGCTACATCTTGATAAAGGTGATTTGATTTAGGGGGTGTGAGATATGATTCTTTTATTAAAGAAAAATTATTATGATACATTTCATGAACAGAATCGAAGCGGATGCGGGATTATACATTCTCACACCCCCTTGAAGGAGCCGATATGAAAGTTTTAAAATTAATTTTTAAGAACGCACTTCGGCACAAGCTGAGAACGTTTCTCACAATTCTTGGAATTACTATTGCAATCATAGCATTCGGTTTGTTGAGAACTGTGGTTACTATTTGGGATTCAACTGTTGATGCAACAATGGCTAACCGTTTGGTAACCCGTCAGTCCGTTTCATTCATTTTTCCACTTCCGTATGCTTATAAAGAAAAAATCCAATCTGTCCAGGGTGTTACTAAAGTATGCGGTGCAGTTTGGTTCCAGGGAGTTTACAAAGATAAAAAAAATTTCTTTGCAAGAATGGCTGTTGATGATAATCTCTTCGAAGTTTATCCCGAGTTTTTATTATCGAAGGAAGAGTATGATGCATATAAGAAACAAAGAAATGCATGTGTAGTAGGTGCTTTGATTGCAAAGCAATATAATTTTAAGATTGGCGATCAAATCGTCTTAGACGGTGATATCTTTCCGGGCAGATGGGAATTTGAAGTGCGGGGAATTTATCAACCGAAGAATAAGAACACCGACGCAACACAAATGCTTTTTCACTGGGACTATTTAAATGAAAGAATGAAAACCGAAACTCCGGCTCGTGCAAATGTAGTATTCTGGTATATGGTTCAGATTGATGATCCAAATCGTTCGGCACAAATTTCTAATCAGATTGATGATATGTTCAAAAACTCAACAGCGGAAACAAAAACGGAAACCGAAAAAGCATTTACACAAGGTTTCATTTCTGCTTCCGGTGCAATTATTACTGCAATGAACTGGATGTCTTTCATGATCATCGGAATAATTTTGTTGGTTGTTGCAAACACAATGATAATGTCTGCACGTGAAAGAACACGTGAGTATGCAGTATTCAAAACGCTTGGATTTTCAGCGCTTCACTTAACCGGTTTGATATTTGGTGAATCAATGTTGATAGCATGTCTTGGCGGAGGATTGGGTATAGCTCTTACATTCCCAGTTGTGTCGGGATTTGAACAGGCAATGCCGAAAGGATTTTTCCCGTTCTTCTTTATTGAACCGATCACGATTGTTCTTGCTGTAACGGCAACGCTATTGGTTGGTTTGCTTGCTGCAATATTCCCAATTCAACGTGCACTTGGAACAAAGATCGTTGATGGATTTAGGTTTGTAGGTTAATACATACTGAAGGAGCGTAGCGACTGAAGTATCTCTTACTCAATTGCGTTAGAGATTCTTCGCTACGCTCAGAATTAAAAAAGAGAGGATATTATGGCTGTTCCATTCAAATATACTATAAGAAGTTTGATAACAAGAAAACTTACAACATTAATTACAGTTGCAGGTATTGCGCTTGTTGTGTTTGTATTTGCCGCTGTACTAATGATGGCTTACGGTGTTGAAAAAACTTTAGTCGCAACGGGATCAAAAGAAAATGTTATGGTGATGAGAAAATCTTCTCAAGGAGAAATTTCCAGCATCGTTGATGGTGAAACACAAAATGTTGTACGGACGTTTCCTTACATAGCGAAGACAAACGACGGCAGACAAATAATTTCCGGTGAACCGGTAGTGATAATTAATCTAGAAATTAAAAAAGGCGGAATGAGTAACATAACTGTGCGTGGTGTTTCGCAATTAGTTAATACTTTACGTCCGCAATTGAAAATAACCGAAGGAAGAATGTTCAATCCTTCTTTGCGAGAATTGATTGCCGGTAAAGCAGTTACAAATAAATTTGAAGGCGCACAGATCGGAAGTAAAATAAAATTTGCGGGTGATAACTGGACCGTTGTTGGTTTGTTCGAAGCAAATGGAAGCGGATTTGAATCCGAAGTTTGGGGTGATGCAACACAGCTTCTTACTGCATTTAATCGTAACAACGCAGTTTCTACAATGACGTTAAAGTTGGATAATCCGGACAACTTCGAAAAATTCCAAAGAGCATTTAACGCAGACCGACGTCTTCAACAATATGAAGTAATGACCGAACAGAGATTCTTTGAAATGCAATCGGAATTTCTTGCTATGTTCATTCGAGTCCTCGGAACATTTATTACAATAATATTTAGTTTCGGTGCAATTATTGGCGCAGCTATTACAATGTATGCCGCAGTTGCTAACAGAACAGTTGAAATTGGAACAATGCGCTCACTTGGTTTCAAACGTAGAAGTATTCTCTTTGCATTTTTAAGTGAATCTTTGCTGATTACATTGATCGGTGCCGCTGTTGGATTATTCTTAGCATCGTTCTTGCAATTATTTACTATCTCAACATTAAACTTTAATTCTTTCTCTGATTTATCATTTGCGTTTGCTCTTAACCTTTCAATAATAACTTCATGTTTAATTTTCGCAATTGTTATGGGATTGTTGGGAGGATTCTTACCCGCTGTTCGTGCTTCAAGATTAAATATTGTTAGTGCATTGAGAGGGGGATAGTTTTAATCTTGATCATGCTCGTAATCTTGTTCATGCTCTTGCTTTCATGTGAAAGATTAAGATTATGATTAAGACGATTAACTAAACACCCTCAAATAATTTCCGCTCAATTCTTTTAAAGAACAAAACCAAAGTCAATAGAAAAACCTGCGCCGCTTAGATTTTTCTTTGTTCCTATTATCTCGCTGAAATCACCTATAACGTGATATGAAATTTTCGGACCAAACTTAAACCACGACACCACGAACAGATCTACTCCAATTGATGCTTGTCCACCGAAAACTGACTCGTTGACAGTTTCTGTTGTGAAAAGAAGTTTTGTTCGGCTTGCCGATCCCAAATATTGACCCAAAGCCAGACCGGCATAAAATCTTCCGACCGATCCCAAAGCAAGTCTATCGGGATAATATCTTACCCCAAACAGAATTGGAATAATCGCATTAGCTTGAACGCCATTATACTTTATAGTGGCTTCTGCACCAAATACGCCCGCGCTAAACGTTAAAGCCCATTCATCGTCAAACCAATAACCGTAGCTCAAACTGCCGATAAAACCGGTTTTGGCTTCAACCCCAGCAGGATTTGAAATTACAGTTGTCCTCGAGTTTGTTTTGAATCCGCTTTCGAAAAAGATTGTGTGTCTGCCTGCAAGATTAATTTTTTCGGTTTGTGCAAATGATGCAGTCTGAAATGCGAATAGAGTGATGATTGAAAGAACGATGATTCTTTTCATTGACGCCTCCATATTTTTTATTTACGATCTATTCACTTTTCTATAATATACATTCTACAAAATAATTTGACAAGCAATTTTTCTGCTTTTCACATATCAATACTTTTCATAAGCTCATTTGCGATATTGGAACTTTCAAGCCGCATGATGCTTTCTTCAGCATTTCCGAAGCTTAGCAGATTTATACTTCCATACCAAACAATCCGTTCGTCAAGAACTGCAAATTTCTGATGTATATTTGATTTGAATAATAAATTGACGCCTTCATTTTTCAAAGCATCTAAAGTATGCTGCAAAATTAACCTTTCTTTTTCTTCGAAGTCTTCACATGGTCTTGTCATAATAATTACTTTAACATTATTACTTACCGCGGTCTTTAGATATTGAAGCATTTGTTCAACCCGTCTTCTTGTAACAAAAGGACTGACTATAAAAATTTCCCGCTGTGCATTTACAATTAGAAAAATAATTTAACAAGAAGATCACTTTTGTAATCGCGGTCTTTCACTTGCTGCAATTAGCAGTTGATGGCAATAACCAGAAACAAAATTTCATTGAATCAGTTTTCTTCTTCGTTCTGTTGAATTTTAATGGTATCAGACACGAGTTAAACTTTGGCAAATCAATATAATTATACTATATTGAAAATATTAGAAAGGTTTGTTATATGAAGACAAGCGTTATTTACACCTCGCCAGATATTTTGAGCGGCATGCCGGTTTTTCGGGGTACGAGAGTTCCAATTAAGAACTTGTTTGATTATCTTGAAAGCGGCGATACAATAGAGCACTTCTTGAGTGATTTCCCGACAGTAAAAAAAGAGCAAGTTATTGAAGTTCTTGAGTTGGCTGAACACTTACTAATATCTGACGTTGCAGTTGTATGAAAATACTTCTCGATGAATGTCTGAATTGGCGTTTGAAAGGAGAGTTTGAGTTGCATGAAGTGTTTACAGTGCAAGAATTAGGGTGGTCCGGAATTGTAAACGGAGAATTAATAGCCAAAGCTTCGGAACATGGATTCGAAGTTTTTGTAACAATAGACAAAAATTTACGTTTTCAGCAAAATCTTAAAAAACACAGTTTAGTAATGGTGGTTTTTCAAACGCGCCTCAATCGTTTAGAATACATTCGTCCTTTGATTCCGATTTTGCTTAAGAAACTTCCGGAAATGGTTGCGGGCGAGGTTTATGAAATCAGCTAAAAAGTTCACTGTGCCCCGGTATATAACATCGGCGATAGTGGTTTTATCCATCCCCCTCATTAATCATTTATAAGGACTGACTATAAAAATTTCCCGCTGTGCATTTACAATTAGAAAAATAATTTAACAAGTAATCTTCCTATTATAATCATGATCAAATCAAATAGGCTTAAAACCCCGGAAGTTTGAATTTCATAGTTACTTCGCCGGTTTCACGATTTACGGTTATTCCTTTTCCTTCCGTAATTAAGTGTGTAGATTCTTCAATCAATTCACCGGAGTCTTCAGCTTCGTTTACAATTTCTTCCGGAGTTTCTGTTGGCGATTCTTCAATTGATATAGAAGATTCTTTCATTTTTCTTATCCTTTAGATTCACCTATTTTAACAAACAAGAAATCAATTAAAGTAATATGATAACACCCAAAGAAATTTTAAATAAGCAATTCGGATTTAACGAATTCCGTTTTCACCAGCAGCAAATTATTGAATCAGTTTTAGCGAAAAAGGATACCGCCGTTTTAATGCCTACCGGCGGCGGTAAATCGCTCTGCTATCAAATTCCCGCATTGCTTTTCGACGGGCTGACCATCGTCATTTCTCCTTTAATTGCATTAATGAAAGACCAGGTGGACGGACTGCGGTTAAACGGAGTGGCTGCCGCTTTTCTTAACTCCACTCTTTCTGCAAATGAGCAAGCGCAAGTGATGAACAACATCCGCAATCAACAATTAAAACTTCTCTTCATTGCCCCGGAAAAAATTTTCATCAACGAACAACAGTTTCTCAATTTCCTTAAACCGTTAAATGTTTCTTTGTTTGCCATAGACGAAGCGCACTGCATTTCTCAATGGGGACACGATTTCCGTCCCGAATATTTACAGTTAGCCGTTTTGAAAAAACATTTTCCCGCAGTTCCCATTATTGCATTAACGGCAACTGCCGACGAACTGACGCGAAAAGATATTCTGGAAAAGCTCAATCTGCAATCGCCCAAAACATTCATCTCCAGTTTTAATCGTGAAAACATTCACTACTACATTGAGCCAAAACGAAATTGGTTTGAGTATTTGATGAAATATTTAAATGAGCATAAAGAAGATTCGGGTATTATCTATTGCCTTTCCCGCGCATCAACTGAATCGCTTGCCGATGATTTGACGGAAAACGGATTTTCGGCAAAACCGTATCATGCCGGATTAGAAAAGCAACTCCGCGATCAACATCAAGAGTTGTTCATCAAAGACAAAGTGAAAATTATTGTTGCAACTATTGCTTTTGGTTTGGGAATTGACAAATCCAACGTCCGGTATGTCTTTCATGTTGATTTGCCAAAAAATATTGAAAGCTATTACCAGGAAACCGGCAGAGCGGGGCGAGACGGAATAAAAAGCGATGCAATCTTATTTTACGGAAGAGGAGACCTCGTTAAACTTAAAAAGTTTTGTGAGATTGAAAATAATCAAGCGCAAAGTAAAATCATGTTGGACAAGCTGAACAAAATGTCGCGGCTGTGCGAAACGCAGACTTGCAGACGAAAATTTATGATGAATTATTTTGGCGAAGAGTACCCCAACTATTGCGGAAGCTGCGATGTCTGTTTGAGCAAGTACGAAAAATTTGACGGAACGATCGTTGCGCAGAAAGCCCTTTCTAGCGTTGCGCGATTAGACCAAAGGTACGGAGTAAATTTTGTTATCGATTTTTTGCGCGGCTCAAAATCGGAAAAGATTTTGGATTGGCAAATGAAATTAAAAACCTACGGCGTTGGCGCTGATATCGGCAAAGAAGAATGGCGGCAATATCTTAATGATTTGATCGTAATGGGTTATTTGGATCAAGAAGAAGGACAGTATCCCGTTTTGAAATTAACGGGAAAAAGTAAGCTCGTCTTAAAAGGTGAAGAAAAAGTAATGCTGGTGAAATCCGTTACGCGGAAGGAAGTTGAACAAAAAGAACAGCATTATGAAGTTGAATTATTGTCTCTGCTGAAAATTCTTCGCAACCGGTTAGCGGAACAAGCGCAAGTACCGGCTTATATTATTTTTTCAGATACAACGTTGATAGAGTTGGCGGCGTATCTTCCGCAAAATTTTTCCGAACTGAAAAAAATATCCGGCTTTGGTGAAATTAAATTACAGCGGTACGGAAAAGTGTTTTTGGATGTAGTGCTGAATTATTGCAAGAAAAACAATTTACAATCCCGCATACTGAATAAAACACCCAAGCGGCAAAGAAAAACCGGGACTTCGCGTTTGTCTGAAAAATCCGATACGAAAATGGAGAGCTTTGAATTATTCAAAAGCGGAAAGTCCGTTGCTGAAATTGCCGCTATTCGCAATCTTGCTGCATCAACAATAGAAAATCATTTAGCTTTTTATATTGAGAAGGGAAAGATCAAAGTAATTGAATTAGTCTCCCAGGAAAAGATACAGCAGATTGAAAAAGCAATTCAACTGCATGGAGATTTATCACTAAGCGTATTGAAAAATGAATTAGGCGAAGAGATTAGTTACGGAGAGATCAGATTGGTGATTAATCATTTAAAATTAGGAATTACAGATGGAAAACAGTAAAATTATTTAGTACCCTACCGGTAAAATCTTGACCAGAAATTACAAAATATTATTAAGCATTCTAATCTGCCGCGCGCAGACTAACTTTTATATTTTAATTATACATATTGATTTTTGTTTTTTAGTCTACTAAAACCAAAAATAATTTTCATTACTATCTTCATCAATAAATTCAAAGTTATCATCCCATTCCATCCTTTCAAGTTCTTTCTGTTTTTTTCTTTTATTTTTTAGTTCGATTCGTGATTTATATGATTTTCTGATTTGATTCTCTAAGTTTTCCGGAATCAATACTCCAATTATTTTTAGCTCAGTTATTGCACAGATAGAGTCCACACCAAACCATTTTGCATATCCTTTAATGATATTTTTTCCATTAAAAGTTTTCACCCATTCTTTTCCAGAATTCATCCTGCCTTCCCTGGTCATCCTTTTTCTACGAGGCGTACTGTTTTGTTTTTTCTTTTGATAGTTCAATTTATTTATATCATCTATCCTTCTTGACCAGCGGACTGCAAGGTTATGTTTTAAGACTTCTGGCTTTCCTAAACCTTCAGATGGTTTTTTCTGTGCATCAACGATTAGAGCTAAAATCTACACGCCCGTACAGCCATGAAATTTATTGTTGCATTTGTAAATAAAAAAAAACATATTGCATCCCACATTGAGCGGGGCTGAAAGTTAGGAATAAATTTATTCGCTCAGTGTCGTTTTCTTTTTCTATATCTAAACTAAAGAATTGTAAGACAAAAAGGGATTCGATAATTAATTTGGATTCCCACTCTGCTTACAGAATACAAGTCATTAAAAAATAAGAAACGTGCTCGCCTCGCTTCGCCGAAACGAACGCCGAAGCGGGCAACAACGCGTTAATTAACTAACTCATAAATCATAATAAGAGGAGCGTATGAGAAAATTAATACAGATATCCCTGTTATTTCTCATTATTTTACCCGGTTTTCTACTGGGGCAAAGCACTTTTAAGGTGAAGGGAAAAGTAACCGATGCTAAAACCGGTGAAGGATTAATCGGCGCATCCGTTGTTTTGAAAGTATTCAACGTCGGTGCGGCTACTGATTTTGACGGCAACTTTTCCTTTGAAGTTCCCACCATTTTAGCAAAAGGGCAAACAAGTGACTTAACCGCCAGTTTTGTTAACTATAAAAAACAAACTGCCAGCGTCACTGTTAACGGCTCTGATATTACTTATAACTTCTCACTCGAAGAAGATATTCTCCAGATGCAAACAGTTGTAATAACCGGCATGGGAGTTGCAATCGAGAAACAAAAATTGGGTGTTACTATTGGTAATGTATCATCCGATGCAGTCATCAACAGCAAAGCTTTAGATGTTATCTCTGCAATCCAGGGGAAGGTTGCAAACGTTGAGATTACATCTGCAAGCGGTGAGCCCGGAGCCGCAACTTATATTAGAATCCGGGGTTCACATTCAATTACCGGCGGAACTCAACCGCTAATTGTTGTTGACGGTTCTCCGGTAAACAACCAGGAAGTTGGAGTAAGTGTCGGCGGTGTTACTCAAATGAACCGGGCATCCGACATTAATCCCAAGGATATTGAATCAATCGATATTCTTAAAGGTGCCGCAGCTGCCGCCCTTTACGGATCGCGTGCTCTTAACGGTGTAGTTCTTATAACTACAAAAAGCGGTAAACCGGGAAAGCCAAAAGTTTCCTACGATGTTTCTTATACTTTTGACGACATAACCGCAGTTCAACCGCTGCAACAAAAATTCGGACAAGGAAGTGGTGGCGTTGCTAGTACAACATCTCCATTCTCATGGGGACCTGAAATTGCGCCTGGCACACCGGTTTATAACCACGAGCGCGATATGTTCCAGACAGGAAATACTTTTGACAACAACTTTACAATTTCCGGCGGTAACGAATGGACAACTTATTACCTATCAGCCGGAAAAACAGATGTAAAAGGTACTATATTAGGAAAATCGAGCTACGATAGAAATTCGGTTCGTGTTAAGGCATCTCAACGTCTTAGCGAAAAAGTAAACGTAATCGGAAACATTCAATTCGTTGATGTTACATCAGAACGAATTCAAAAAGGCTCGAACGTGAGCGGCTTGTTGTTAGGCGCCTGGCGTACACCGGCGACATTTGATAATTCAGTTTACATTGATCCGGTTACCGGATTTCACCGTTCATATCGTCTTCAATCACCTACAACATTAAAAGTAGGACGTGGTTATGACAATCCTTTCTTTATTGTTAACGAACACGTTAATGATAGTGAAGTCGGCAGAACATTCGGTAATATTAAAGTTGATTATGATCCGTTTGACTGGTTGAACATCAGTTATATATTGGGTCATGATTATACAAACGACGAACGCCGCACTGTGCTTCCTCCAAGTAGTTCCGGCGCACCAACCGGATCTGTAACACGCGAAAAACTGAATACACAAGAAACTGATGGTAACTTAGTAATTACCGCAAAACAAAAATTTGACTTTGCAGATATGAATGCAACATTGATGCTTGGTCAGAATTTGAACCAAGGAAAATATAATTACTTTGGTACAACAGGAACCGATATGGCTGTTTACGGTTTCAATCAATTGGATAATACAACTTCGTACGCTCCGGATGAATTTGAATCAGTTGTGCGAAGAGAATCATATTTTGGACAATTAACTTTAGAGTTGTACAACCAATTATATTTAACAGCCGCACTTCGAAATGACGGTTCATCTACTTTCGGCGAAAGTCAGAAACGCCACTGGTATCCAAAAGCCAGCGCAGCATGGGAATTTACAAAGTTAGATTTCTTTGTCGGAATGTCTGACTGGTTGAATTTTGGTAAAGTCCGTTTAGCTTATGGTGAAGCCGGACAAGAGCCGGGAGTTTATACTACTATAACAGCTTTTGGATCGAGTACTAGTGCATTTGGTGATGGCTGGGGTGCAAGCTTTACTTCGAACGCATATGGCTATGGTGGTTTCTATACAAGCGGTGGTAAAGGTCAAAAAAATATTCTTCCGCAAAGAACAAAAGAATTTGAATTTGGTTTCGACTTCGGACTTCTTGATGAGAAAGTTGGTATTGAGTTTACATACTACAACTCAAAAACAACAGATGCAATTTTCTCACTGCCATTACCGCCATCAACCGGATATACTTCCCAGGTACAGAATGCCGGAACAATTAATAACAAAGGATATGAATTAAGTATTACTACACAACCAATTAATATTAAAAATTTCAAATGGGATTTGGGATTAATCTATGCAAGCAATAAGAATGAAGTATTGGATCTTGCCGGAGCTGAATATATAAGTCTTGGCGGATTTACTAGTACTCATGGTTCTGCTAATCAAGGATATCCTTTGCCAATGTTAAGAGGATATGATTTTGTCCGCTTTGGCAGCGGTATTGTTTATAGCGGAGTTGATATTGATAAAACATATTCTGGCTGGAAATCTGGTGATATGTACATTCATACTACCGGTTATCCCGTGCAAGATCCTCAAATTCGCTTAATTGGCGATCCAAATCCGGATTGGACCGGAAGTATAAGAAGCTCATTCACACTTTTTGGCGAAATTGAAATCTCTGCTCTATTGGATATCAAACAAGGTGGAGATGTTTGGAATGGTACAAGAGGAGCTTTAGTATATTTTGGCACTCATGCCAATACAGCTGATAGAGGAGCTAAAATAACATTTCAGGGTTATGGACCGGGCGCCGGAAAAGAAGTTGTTAAAGATCAAGCATATTACACCGGTGTAGGTGGAAGTTTCGGCGGACCATCTTCTTCAGATATAGAAGATGGAAGCTATGTTAAGTTAAGAGAGATTGCCATAGCTTACACTTTAAGAAATGAAACCATAAAAGACTGGATCGGAATCAGCAGCATTGATATCCGTTTAAGTGCACGTAATTTGAAGACTTGGACAGATTATTCAGGTATTGATCCGGAAACTAATTTAACGGGTGGAACAAACTTGCGCGGATTAGACTATTTCAATAATCCCCAGACCCGAAATATTATTTTATCGCTGCGATTTAATTACTAGGAGGCCAAAATGAAAAAATATATAAACACAAAAAATCTAATTTTGGTCGTTGCTTTACTTTTTAGTTCACTGATTATAAGTTGCAGCGACTTTTTAAATGACCCTGATATACAGGATGATCCGAACAGAGCTACAACTGTTTCGGCTGATCTTCTATTCAATTCAGTACAAGTAAGACAATTCTTTAGATATGAAGGGCATCTTTCAAGAACCACATCAATCTGGATGCAACAGTTGGGAGGTGTAGACCGTCAATCCGAAGCTCTTGGTAAATATGTTTTTACTGAGAATGAATGGAATGGTGAAATGTCTGGAATTTATACTGGCGGGGCATTGATTGATATTAGAAATATCCGTGCTGAAGCAAAAGCAAAAGGTTGGAAAACCTATGAAGGAATTGCAAAATTCTGGGAAGCTTTTGTTATGGGAACTTCTGCCAGCTTATGGGGCAATTTACCATACTCAGAAGCTGTATCTGATGTTAAAACTCCACAACTGGATGGTCAAAAAGCAATTTATGACGCATGCTTGGCTCTGCTTGAAGAAGCTATTCTTGATTTAGGAGCTGCCACCACTGGATACAAACCACCAAACGATCATGTCTATGCCGGTAATAATGCAAAATGGATTGAAGCAGCTAATACATTAAAAGCCCGTTATCTGCTCCACTGGGCTGAAGTAAACTCCGGCAACTATGCATTAGCACTTGCTGCTATTCAGAAAGGTATTTCTGCAAATGCAAATAATTTCAAAACCAAGCATACAATCAGCGAAACGGAATCGAATGCAATTTATCAATTCTGGCGACAGAGAGATTCTTACATTCGTGCCGGTAAATATATGGTTGATCTTTTAAAGAGCCGCAGTGATCCGCGATTAGATAAATATTTTCAACCAGGAATTGGTTCTTTAGCCGGACAAATGGTTGGAGCGGCACCAGGCCAAGCTCTAACTGATGCATCTAATCTCAGTGCTGCTATCCGGGCAAACTCCTTCACGACTGATATTATGTCATTCTCCGAAGCAAATCTGATTTGGGCTGAATGTGCATATAAAGCCGGAGATGCAACAACAGCATTAACAAAATTAAATGCTGCACGTAGAGCTGAAGAATCCAAATGGAGTTTGGCAGCTAACTCTTTAGGAGTTGCTTCAGGTTTAACCGGAACAGCTTTGATTGATGCAATTATGCAAGAAAAATATATTGCATTGTTCTTGAATATCGAAGCATACAACGACTGGAAGAGAACAAACCGTCAAGCATTAACTCCATTTACCGGCGGTCAAATTCCAAGACGTATTCTTTATGGTGATGGCGAAAGAATTACAAATCCAAATATTCCTACACCATCGCAGCAACCGGCAAGAAATGCAAATGATCCGGGTGATGGTTATTAAAGAAGAAAGATGATTTCTTAAATGCTGTCTTTTAGTAACTTTTGTAAAACCCCGACTGAGTCGGGGTTTTTTATTTTAAAGACGGGAAGTCAAATTGAAAGTTAGAGTTTGCGGAAGTGTTTGTTTGTTCTCGACGTTGAAGTAAACATTCCAACTCAACTCTTTAGGAAGATTTTTATTGTAAGCAGAGACCATCCTTACGGCATTGATTGCACTTATCACGCGATTCAATATCAACGCACCAACAACAAAACGAACATTAGTATATGCCGATTTGCATGAGTTCCACGGAAAATTGAAACCGCCTAAAACTTACAGGAAAGAATATCAAGAGTTATTGAGAAAACAGATTGAAATATGGAATGGGAAAGAGTTTGACAATTTCAATAATATATCCATTTATCTTCATATTATTATTCCGGTTGCCTTTACACTTTGTACAAAAGGCAGATAAGAAAATTGATTTTCGAATTGATATAAGCTGAAAATCTTTGGATCGAATACTAGATCATTTTCAATCCCAAAATCATATACTTCATTTTTTATTTTTCTTTGGTCTTGCCAGTTTAATTTCTTTTCTGTTAGAATAAGGATATCGAAGTCACTGTCTTTGTTCCCTTTCGTAACTCTTGAACCGTAACAATAAATAGAAACTATTAAGAGACCATATTTTTCTTTGAGTAATTTCTTCAGTTTAGTAATTAGGTTAAGATCTTGTGCGTCTATTTTATTCATATTATCAATTCCTTACTTTTCATGCGAAATATACTTTTAATAAGTCAAAAATGGTATACGCATTATAAGTCTTTGGTTCACTCACATTTCACGGCAAATTGAAACCGTCAGCACATTAAATATATATGAGTCCACTCTAAAAAGCCTGCCATTGCGAGCGAAGCGAAGCAATCCCTTCGTTTTCAAATCAGATTCAAGGGATTGCTTCGTCTCCGGCTACCGCCGGATACTCGCAATGACTTTTTGGAGTGAATTCATTAATGGTTTATGATAGTATCAAAAAGATTTTACAAAATTAAAAGTTATCGAAGTCGGCAGAGTTGGATGATTATTCAAACCAACAGAAACATTCCAACTAACTTCTTGTGAAAGATTTTTGTTGTAAGCAGAAACTAATCTAACAGCATTAACGGCACTGATCAAACGGTTAAGTATTAAAGCACCAACTACAAATCGAACATTCGTGTAAGCAGATTCGCTTGAAGACCATAGATCACGGTACTCTTTGCGTTGATTATTATCGTTCCATTTCCAGTAGTATGTTGCCGTATTATAAGTTTTATCAAAACGGCGATCTAATTCCATTGCAGTATTATAATCCTCTATGCTTTGATAGATTCCTATGTTGGCAAAATATTCCGATTGTTTACCGCTAAGTTTAACTCCACCTTTTGATTCGGCAAATGATTTGTAATCATTCTCTTTCCATTTACCATAGATTTCAAATCCGGCAAACGCTCCCCATAAAACACCATCGGTAATTGTAAAATATTTTCCGCTATCATAATTTCCGGCATACAGTTCGCCCATTCCCGGCAATAATATAGAATATAAAATTGCCAACGCAGGACTTTTCTTCTGAGTGTCAGATACTTGATACTGGATGCTTGATACTGGATACTGGAGGATGGATGATGGAGGATGGATGACGGAGGATGGATGATGGTTGATGGAAGATGGTTGATGGTTGATGGAAGATGGAGGATTGCTAATAGTTAACTGCTGGCTGCCAACTGCTAACTGCCGACTGCCGACTGCTAACTGCCAACTGCTAACTGCCGAAAGCTGTTTTAATTCGATTAGACTTTTTGATTGTATAGTTTGCGCAAATGTTATTGATGAAATAAGCACAACTAGAGAGATAATGTTTTTCATTTTCAGCCTGCCTGAATGTTTATTAATTCATTAATTGAAATATTCTCTGTTGTACAAATATTTTCATCAACCTCCTTGATTTTTACCTTCACAAATTTATTAATTAATTCCTGATCGAACGAATGTTTTACACGGATATAATTTGATGAGAATCCTTTCAGCATTCCGTTACGATCTTCGTGTTCGAAAAGTATTGTTAATTCTTTACCAACCATCTTCTGATAGAATTCGTGTTTTTTCTTTTCACTCAAAATTCTAAGCATATTACTGCGCCGCTTTCGTTCTATGGGATCAACCGCATTTGCCATTTCAATTGCTTTTGTTTCCGGTCGTTCGGAATAAGTAAACACATGTAAATACGAGATTGGTAAATCTTTTAGAAAATCATATGTCTCAAGAAAATTTTCCTCCGTCTCTCCGGGAAAACCTACAATAACATCAACACCAATTCCAAGATCAGTTATTCTATTCTTTGCTTTATAAATTAGTTCTAGATAATCTTCAATGCGGTAACGACGCTGCATAAGTTTTAATATTTCGCTGCTGCCGCTTTGTAGTGGAATATGAAAATGATTACATATTCTTTCATCGTTCGCTGTCAAATCTAAAATTTCATCTGTAAGAAGATTCGGTTCTATCGAACTAATTCTGATTCTATAATCGCCTTCAACCTTCAACATCATCTTCAGCAAACTATAAAGATTATATTCATGATCACGAGATAATGAACTTCCATAATCGCCAACATTAACACCAGTTAAAATTATTTCTTTGTATCCTTCAGCTAATAGTTGTTTGAATTCGCTTATTACTTCTTCCGGACTTGCACTTCTGCTTTTGCCTCGGGCTAAAGGAATTGTACAGAATGAACATTTGTAATTGCATCCGTCCTGAATTTTGAAAAATGCTCTTGTTCGGCTATCCGCATCAGATGAATAAGAAGGATTGAATGAATCAAGATTTTCAGTTGGAGAAACATAAATACATGATAATTCTTTCTTCTCAAAATTTTCCAGATAAGAGAACAAATTAAATTTTTCATTACTGCCAAGTATTGCATCAACTCCATCTATCTTTGCGATCTCATCGGGACGAAGTTGAGCATAACATCCGGTAACAACAATAAATGAATTCGGATTATTTCTTAATGTGCGGCGAACAATTTGCCGGCATTCACGGTCTGCATTCTCTGTAACCGTGCATGTATTGATTACAAATACATCTGCTTTTTCTTTTTCATCAACAATACTGAATCCATGTTTAAGAAATTGCTTCCCAATTGTTGAAGTCTCGGAAAAATTAAGTTTACAACCTAATGTATGGAATGCTACTTTTTTCATGTTAAGTCACTTGTAATTTGTCAGTGTTCAATTGTCATTGGTTAATTGTCAGTCATCATTGATTATTCATCCTTGATTATTATCTAGGGCGAGAATCTTTCCATATTAATTTTTCATTCTTTCGTTCCAAGAAGAAATCTGTACAACGCCCATCTCCTCGTCCACTGAAACCCCCATCAGGTGCACATATTAAATTTCCATCCTTATCAAAGAGACTGCTAAATTGATCACAACACTGTGCAGGAAGGTAATATACTATTTGACCTTTATACTCATACCTCCAGATAGATTGTGGTGGATTTCCAACAGGTTCTCTTTCATATTCCCATATCAGTTTTGTGATCCACTCAGGATTTTGGTCTGGAGATGTTGAATCTAAACAACTACAAAATAGGATTAAACCTATGAAAACTAATGTCCTCATGATTTTTCCTCTATTTTATTTTCCATCATATCAAGTTTTCGAGAATCAAAAAAAAGAGCTGTATTCAATTCAAACATATAAACAAATTTGATTAAATACAGCCCAATATTAATTGCTAAGGGCTAGGTTTGCAATAAAAGCGTACACCCCTATTGATGGGCAAATAATTGTGTATTGATGATGGAGTTGGTTAGATTAATATGAAAAACTATTACCAAACACAAAACGTAAGTATCATGAAAAAAGATGAAGCTAAAAAAAATTTACAGAAGCACAGCGGTTGTACAACATAGGACTGAGTAAGGTGCAAATAGCAGAACAACTAGGAATAAGACGTGGAACGATTATTCATTGGCTATCTCAAGAAACATATGAGGACAAACGCGGATGGCAGAAAGAGAAAGCTCGCAAGTATATTGATGAGATGATGGGGAAGCGAATTTGCCAACTGAAGAGATGCCGCATTGAAGAAAACTATTTTGTTGGTGATGACTATGTGCAGATGGATTATGCACAACATTATCCACAAGAGTCACTTCCTTCGCTTTGGTTCATTAACAAGACCGTACGGAAAGCTGGACTACAAACACGTAAAGCGAAGCAACGTCGTAAAGGTGGTTCTGAGTACTTACTTTATCCGGTGCGATCAATTCGTCAATTGGGAGGTATTCATCAGTCAGCCGACTTCATCGGAAAAAAGTATATAGCTGGTCGCACCGAACCAATAAACATCTTTTCGACAAGTTATTACGCTCCGTTCAAATTGTATCAAATTAAGCGAATCGAAGCAGAAAAAGCCATTTATGCAATCAATGAGTTACAGCGCCAATGGAAAGTCTATCCAATTCCGCATCTTCTCCGCTTAGATAACGGTTTACAATTTCGAGGCACAGCCAGCGGCAAGAGATCTTTAGGCATGTTTGTAACCTTCTTATTGAACCTCAATGTGATACCACTATTTGGGTCTCCATCCAAGCCGTGGACTAATCCTCATATTGAGGGTCATAACCGGGTATTCAATGAGAAAGTCTGGAGTAAAAATTTCTTCACATCATTGCAGCAGATCGATCAAGAAAATGAACGCTTCAATCAAGAAAGTATTGCTTTATTCAACTACAAGTATGCTCAGAATATTGTTACCAGACAGCATCGGTGTTTGAATCCAACAAAAACAATTAATACCGATATCCTCGTTTCTCGAAAGAAGAAAAAGATTTACTTTGTTCGGTTTGTTGAATCGTTTGACGGTCAAGGTTCTTCGCACATTACAATTATGAATGAAGAAGTTTTTCTTCCAGAAAAGTATAATCACCAATTTGTTTTTGTCGAATGGAATCTTGAACAAGAAAGCTTATCTATCTTTTCAGAACATCAAGGAACCATAACTCTAATTGATGAACGCATATTCAAAGTTAATTTCTAGAGGGTGTACGCTTTTATACCAAAGTTAGCAGCTAAGAGCTAAATGCTAACAGCTTAAGCAGTGGTTTCTTTCTTTTCTTCTTCAGCCGGACGATTACTTTCTCTTTGCGACTGAGGTTTTGAATCCTCGTATAAATTAAAATCCGATGAATCGAATTTTTCTGCATCTGCCTGTTTCAAGTCTGCAACTGTAACTTTTTCCAACTTGAAATCGGAAATGAATTTTGCAATTTCTTCATCTGATTTTTCTTTTA
>Ga0082335_1003218_pt1 | contig 27455 bp, 28 predicted proteins | sample Subgrocontami58m_FD_72375 | JGI IMG/M metagenome (GOLD analysis project Ga0082335, IMG submission 72375) | Subsurface groundwater microbial communities from S. Glens Falls, New York, USA - GMW37 contaminated, 5.8 m (SPADES assembly) (version 2) ...
CATGCGGGGGGGCCACGACTGCGGCGGCGCCGACTGCGACAACAGCGTTTGGGGCGCGGCCGACGGCGACAACATCGTGTGGGGCACGGCCGATGCCACCGACAACATCGTGTGGGGCACCGCCGGTCTCGACGCCGACAACATCGTGTGGGGCACCGCCGATGGCGACAACATCGTGTGGGGCACCGCCGATGGCGACAACATCGTCTGGGGCACCGACGATGGCGACAACATCGTGTGGGGCACCGACGACCCCGACAACATCGTGTGGGGCACCACCGATGGCGACAACATCGTCTGGGGCACGAGCGACGGCGACAACATTGTGTGGGGCACGGCGGGATCGCTGGACCCGGTGTGGCTCCAATCCCCGGACGGCACGCAGACGCCGCTGAGCGGCAGCGACATCTTCGATCGGCTCAGGGACAAGACGCTGCTGAAGCTGCTGCAGTACGCGCCTCCGCCACCGCCGCCGCCGCCGGATCCGACGACGACCACGACCACGACGACCACGACGGATCCGGTGACGGGCGTGACGACGACAACCGTCACGACAACGACGACCACGACCGATCCTGCGACCGGCGTGACCACGACATCAGTTTCGACGGTTACCGTTTAGACGTGTAGCCATGGAAACAATGCCCTACAGAGAGGGGCTGGACCTGCAGGTCGTCCAACCCCTGTCCGACCAGGTCATTAGCACTGACTGGCGGCGCGGCCTCCCGGTGTTGAGTGGAAGCCGTGTCACCCTCCGCGAGCTGCGGACGTCGGATGCACCGTCGCTCCTGGCGATGCTGACGACCGAAGAAGTCTCGCGGTTCATCTCGCCGCCACCCACGACGGTTGAAGGCTTCGAGCGCTTCATCGCGTGGACCCTGCGCCAGCGGTCCGCGGGCGCCTATGTCTGCTTCGCCGTGACCGTCACGGGCAGCGACACGGCGGTTGGCATCTTTCAGATTCGCGCGCTCGAGCCCGATCTCGAGACCGCCGAGTGGGGATTCGCGATCGGATCGGCGTACTGGGGAACCGGCGTGTTCAAGGAAGGAGCGGAGCTCGTGGTGGACTTCGCGTTCGAGACCGTGGGCATCCACCGTCTCGAAGCGCGCGCCGCCGTCCGCAACGGTCGCGGCAACGGTGCGCTCAGAAAAATTGGGGCCGTGCAGGAAGGCATCCTGCGTCAGTCGTTTCTGCGAAACGGCGAATACCTCGACCAGGCGCTGTGGTCACTCCTGGCCGAAGACTGGCGCGGCACCACGACCGCATGGGAGGGACGTATTCACTGAACAACCAACACAATCGAGTACAGGACATGGCAAGGCAGGGCAGGACGGGCCGCAAGGCGACGCTCCTGCCCTCTGCCTATTCAGGGCGTGTTCAGTCGTGACTCTTGAGCGGTCGCCTGCACCGACACGCTGACCGTCACCTCGTCGCCGACCAGGAAGCCGCCCGTTTCGAGCGCGGCGTTCCACAGCAGCCCGAAGTCCTTGCGGTTGATCGTGATCTCGGTCTCGAATCCCGCCTTGGCGTTGCCCCACGGGTCCTTCGCGGTGCCGAGATAGGTGAGCGGCAGCGTTAGCTCTTTCGCGACGTTGCGGATCGTCAGCGTTCCCGTCACGTCGAAGTGTTCATCGTCTTTCTTCGCGACGCGCGAGCTGACGAAGGTCAGCGTCGGGTACTTGTCCACCGCGAAAAAATCGTCCGACTTCAGGTGCGTGTCGCGATCCGGTGTGCCGGTGTCGACGCTCGCCGCGTTGATCGTGAACGAGACCGACGACCGTTCGGGGTGCGCCTGGTCGAATTGAATCGTGCCGCTGAAGTCGGTGAAGCGGCCGCGGACCTTGGTGACGAGGTGGCGCACCTGAAAGATCGCTTCGGAGTGCGTCTTGTCGATCACGAACGTGGTGGCGGGCGTGGCAGTGGTCGTCATGTGATACCTCAATGGTGAATGAGTGAGCTAACCAACCAGAAGAACAGCTACCGATGCGCCGCGCGAATCGCATCGAGCAGCCGGATGAACGCGACGCGGTCCTTCGAACGCAGTCCCTTCAAGGAGTCCTCATGCGCGCGCATGAGGACGGCATCCAGCTTCTGCAGCAGCGCGAGCCCCTTGGGCGTAATCCAGCAGAGGTGCTGCCGGCGATCCCTGGGGCAACGCTGACGCCGGACCAGCTCCTTGGCTTCGAGCCGGTCGAGCAGGCGCGTGACGCCGGGCGTCTGCTCGATCATCCGATCGGCCACCTCGAGTGTCGGCAGGCCTTCGTCTGCCGCCCCGCGGAGGATGCGGAGGACGTTGAACTGCTGCACCGTGATGCCGTGCGGGTCCACGAGCGCGGCCGTCTGCCGGCGGACCAGGTCGGCGGTCCGCATCAGGCCGACGACCGCCTCGTGTGCCGTGGACTGGAACGGCCGGCGCTGGCGAAGCTCGTGCTGCAGGGCGCTCGTGGGCATGTCGGTGTCCATTAGATTACAGGTCAATAGTTGACATGTCAAGTATTGCTAGGATGGATGCCATGAATCACCAGGTCCGCCTGAAATCACGTCCCGCCGGCAGCCCCACGGCCGACAACTTCGCGATCGCCGACGGCCCGATGCCGGCCGCCGGAGAGGGCGAGATCCTTCGCCGCACGATCTACCTGTCGCTCGACCCCTACATGCGCGGCCGCATGAGCGACGCCGCGTCCTACGCCGCCTCCGTCAACCTCGGCGACGTGATGTGCGGCCACACGGTGAGCGAGGTCGTCGAGTCGCGCCACCCGGATTTCCACGCCGGCGACATCGTCACCGGCTACGACGGCTGGCAGCAGTACGCCGTGTCGAGCGGGAACGACCTGCGCACGCTCGATCCGAAGACCGTGCCGATCTCGACCGCGATCGGCGTGCTCGGCATGCCCGGGATGACGGCCTACGTCGGCCTGAACGACATCGGCCAGCCCAGGCCGGGCGAAACGGTTGTCGTCTCGGCCGCGTCCGGCGCCGTCGGCGCAGTGGTCGGGCAGCTCGCGAAGATCAAGGGCTGCCGCGTGGTCGGCGTTGCCGGCTCGCCGGAGAAGTGCCGCTACGTCGTGGACGAGCTCGGGTTCGATGCGTGCGTCAGCCACAAGACCGACGATCTGGTGCCGGCGCTGCGCGCGGCCTGTCCGGACGGCATCGACGTGTACTTCGAGAACGTGGGCGGCGCCGTGTTCGCCGCCGTGCTGCGCGTGATCAACCGCGGCGCGCGGATTCCGTTGTGCGGGATGATCGCGGAGTACAACGCGACGGGCAACCCGAGCGGTCCGAACCTGCGGCCGCTGCTCGTCCAGCGCGCGCTCATCAAGGGATTCATCGTCAGCGACCATTCCGATCGCGCGCCGGCGTTTCTGCAGGAGTGCGTGCCGCTCGTGATGAGCGGCCGTCTCAAGTACCGCGAGGACATCGTCGACGGCCTCGATGCGGCGCCAAAGGCGTTCATCGGTCTGCTCGAGGGACGCAATTTCGGGAAGCTGATGGTGCGCGTCTCGCCCGATCCGACGCGACGGTGACTGAGTGGTGGAGGCCTTCAGAGCCTGTGAAGGAATGCGACGTGTGAACGCAGAGCTCGCAGAGCACGCTGAGAAATCCTTCACTGAGCGGAGTGGCGTGTTAACATCTTTACGTTCAGCACAGACGGCTTTCTGAGGAGGAATTGTGATGAAGCGTTTTGTGTCCATTGCCGTGTTCGCGCTGTTCGCAGCGGTCACTCTTGTCGCCCAGGCTCCGAAGGGCTGGATGGTGCGCGCCGATCGCAGCACGAGCGCGTCGGATCCCGACGGCGCGGGCGCCATCAAGTTCGTCACGATGGGAACCGGTTTCCACGCCACCAACCCGCAGGCGGCCGTCTACTGGAACCCGGCCAACACGGCTACCGGGAATTACACACTCAAGGGCACGTTCACGCTGATGAAGCCGAGCGGCCACACGAACTACTACGGTCTCGTGTTCGGCGGACACGATCTCGAAGGTCCGGCGCAGAGCTACATCTACTTCCTGGTTGCGCAGGACGGGACCTGGCTGGTCAAGCGCCGGGACGGCGACGCAGCGACGTCGAACGTGGCGGCGAAAACACCCAGCGACGCCGTGAAGAAGCCTGACGCGAGCGGCAAGTCCACCAACGCGCTCGAAGTGCGCGTGACCGCCGACAAGATCGACTACCTCGTCAACGGGACGACGGTCCACACGACGCCCAGGACCGGGCCGACGGCCAAGGCCGACGGCATTTGCGGCATCCGGGTCAATCATCTCCTCGAAGTTCACGTGGACGGATTCGGCGTCTCGAAGTAGGCGGCCGACTGGCGTAGGCCGACCGGTGTAGGCCGACCGGTGTAGTGCAGGCCTTCAGGCCTGCCGTGTAGCCGTGTAGTAGTGCAGGCCTTCAGGCCTGCCGTGGCGCGCTGGCCGCAGCGGATGGTGCCGTCGCGGGCCTCCGCTTCCCGCGCCGGGAAGTCGGCCTCCGCTCGCAACCCTTCCGCTGCCGCGGCGACTACTGGCTGATTCGGACGACGATCGATCGCGCACGCATCGGCAGGGGTGATTCCACCCGCACGGATCACGCAGACGTGAGTCGCCACGGAAATCTCGCTGCGCCCGACTTCCTGCTTCGCACTGCCGTCGGCACGCTCAGAAGTCGGCCCGCGCCGACACCATCCGCCACGGCCAGTTGGGTCCACTCACGTCGGTGTGGCTGAATGGGTGTGAGCCGGACTCCGGCACCGGTGAGCCGGTCGGTCTTGCCGGCAAGATGGCGATCGACATCGCTGGCGGCAAGCACTCGTACGAGCTCGAGTACACGCTCACCGGTACTTTCTGAAGGGCGCGACGCCTACCAGCGCCAGCGGGCGGACACGCCGGGCCTGATGAGGATGGCTCCGAGGCCGCCGGCGTGCGCGCGGACCTCAGGCACAACCGCAAAGTGATCGGAGGCTTCAATCGCCGCCTCGGCACCGAGCGTGGCGGTGATGCCGTTTCCCGTGCTGGAGTACTCGAGCGTGGCGACGGAGAGCGTCGTCGCCGGTACGACACCGAGCGGCGAGGTCGAGAAGCTGGTCGAGGTCGAGACGGTCGCGAGCGTATAGGTCGCCGTCCGGTGCACGAAGCTGAGGCCGCCGCGGAGGCCGGCGTGGACGCGTCCTCGGGGCGGCGGGTGAAACCCCAGGAGCACCGACGTCGTGCTGAAGCGGCTGCTCGTCCGAGAGTCGTAATTCTGCGGGGCCGCCGTCGGGGTCAGCCCTCCCAGATTGCGGACCGTCACCGTCCGCACGTTGCTGATGGTCCCTCCGGTATCCACGCCCAACTCGAGACTCCACTCCGGAGAGAAGAAGGCCCCCAGACGAACGCCGCCTCCGCCCCTCACGCTGTCGGGAGGCGTGGTGACAGACGCGCCGGAATCGCTTGGCGACACCGTGAGCCGCGAGAATTTCGTCACCTCGGCGAAGAGGTCGCCGCTGACGTAGACGCGTGTTTGTGCCCGCGCCAGTTCGGTGCCGGCGAGGAACGCGAAACAGACAAACACAGCGCGACGCATCGATCCGCTCCTCCTACCGCGCGTGGATCTTCACGACGCTGCGGTCGATGGTCTTGATGGCCGGCCTGCCGCAACCGCCCATCATACGGGCCAGATCCGTCTGCAACAGCTCCAGCACGGTCTGCACCCCGTCGGCTCCGTAGGCCGCCAGCCCCCACATCGGTGGCCGGCCGACCAGCACGGCCCGGGCGCCGAAGGCCAGCGCTTTCAGCATGTCGGCGCCCCGGCGGAAACTGCCGTCGACGAGCACCGGCACTTTCCCTTCCACGGCGTCCGCGATCGACGGGAGCACTTCGATGGGCATGGGCCCGCTCTTCGCGGTGGCGTGCCTGCGGTAATCGGACACGACGATCCCCTGCAGACCCTTCCGTACCGCGGTCTTGGCATCCTCCGGCGTCATGACGCCCTTCAACAGAACCGGCACGTCAACCCCCTGCCGCATCTGGTCGATGACCGCCCAATCGATGGCAGGACCGGAGGTGGGCGATCCTCGCTCGACCGTGATGCAGAGCGCCTTGCAGCCGGCTTCGATCGCCCGCCGGACTTGCGTTCGGACATGGCCGATGTGTTCGTCGGGCTCCGCCTGATACCAGAGCGTCGTCCCGGCCTGAGCGGCGATCTCGTCGATCGGATGGCTCGAACGACTGCTGACCACCATCACCGCCTTGGCCGCCGCCGCGCCCCGCGCCGTCGCGAGCTCGCCTTCGGGATGGAATGTCCGCTGCTGCGCAATCGGGCCGACGAGAATCGGCGCGAACATCCGGTCGCCGAACAGCTCGGTGGTCAGATCCAGGTCCATGCAGTTGACCATCATGCGCGGCCGCAACGTCATCCGGTCGAACGCCTCGCGATCGCTGCCCGCAATCGCGGCGTAGGCGGCCCGGGACAGTTTGCGTGCGGCCTGGTCTTCGAATTCCAGGACGTTGACGAGCTCGCCTCGTGGGGCGAAACGAATCGGCGGCTCGCCAGTCAGGTCCTGACTCTGCACGAGAGAGGAACCGGCGGCGAGCAACCCGACGCTTCGCAACGCCTGACGTCTGGTGACGGTCATGTCGCTCATGAGAAACGCGTCCTCACCGCGCTGCGGTCGAGAGACGCCAGGGTAGGCCGTCCGGCCTTCGCCATGGCCGCCACGAGCTCGGCCTGGAAGATCTCCAGCACCCGCTGCACGCCCGGGGCCCCGTAGGCGCCCAAAGCCCAGCGCGTCGTGCGGCCCAGGCAGACCGCGTTTGCGCCGAGCGCGATCGCCTTGAGGATGTCTGCGCCTCGCCGAAAGCCGCTATCGACCAGGATCGGGACGCGCCCGCGTACAGCCTCGACGATTTCCGGCAGCACCTCCAAGGTTGAGGGACCGTAATCGAGGGAGCGGCCGCCGTGATTGGAGACGATGATGCCGTTCATCCCGCCGTCGACGCACAACGCCGCGTCCTCGGCCGTCACGATGCCTTTGATCAACATCGGAACGGTGATGAACTTTCGAATGTCATCCAGGTACGGCCACGTGTACCACAGCCGCCCATCGGGCACGCGGTAGGGGTTGCGAGGCGTTCCTGGCCGTCTCGCGGAGGTGCGCGGCGTCCCGCCCAGATTCCGATCCTGCAGGCTCCGCTCGTACGAGGTGGCCTGCTGATCGACCGTCACGACCACGGCCCGGCATCCTGCGGCCTGAGCCCTTTCCAGCACGGCGCGGCTGTTGTCCAGATCCTGCCGGGGATAGAACTGAAACCACAGCGGGCCGGTCGCCGCCGCGGCGATTGTGTCGATCGGTACGCTCGTGTTGTTGCTGACGATCATCGGGGTCTTCGCGGCAGTCGCGCCACGGTGCATGCCCAGCTCGCCGTCCGGGTGCAGCGGTCCCTGCGTGGCGGTGGGGGCGACCAAGATCGGGAAGTCCATCTCGAGCCCGAGCACGTTGGTGGCGGTGTTCACCGAGCGGACATCCACGGCCGGTCTGGCCATCGGTTCGACCCAGTCGAAGGCCTCGCGATTCCGCCGCAACGTGAATTCCGAGCCATCCCCATGGGCCGTATAGTCGTAGGTCGCGAGGGGGACGTTGGCAAGAAAGACAGGCTCGAAGTCGAACGCCGTCAGCATCTCGTCGAATCCGAGAGCCCGGCGGTGATCCTTCAGCGGACGCGGATCCTGCTGCGCTCGGAGCAGCGGCGAACCCGCCAGGCACCCCGCCAATCCGGCGAGAGCCTGGCGCCGCGTCACGCTGTGCCGCCACTGATGCTCGATGGTTCCCACAGGCCCTCCAGGATTCCTGACGTTCGTCGTCTACTGGCGACGCACGCCGCTCGTGGGCTGATCTCCAACTGCAGATCTCGGCCCGTAGTGTGGAAGCGGCCGGTCCGATTCGTAGGCACCGAGATCCGGTGCGCGGCCCGTGTACCCATCGTTGATGTTCGGCAGCACGACACCCGCGTCCACGGCCACCGAGCCGGGCTTGAGCCGGAAGTCGAAGCGCGCCGGGTCGTAGAGGCGCTGCGGATCCTTCATGTCCGGGATCGTGACGTGGACGAACACGTCGTAATCGAGCAGCACGCTGTGCTGGTCGCGGCCGGTCGCGTCGCTGTACTCCCGCAGCGTCTTGAACCGGCGCGCGACCGGCGCCTTGATGTAGTCGGCCGCCACGTCGAAGGCCGGTGAATTCCACTGGAATGACACTTCGGCATCGGGGTTCGGACGGAAGCCGTTGTAGTCGGACGTCGAGTAGTTCGTGAAGGTCCCGACGGTGAACACCGGACCCACGGCGCCCTGCGCCAGGATCAGGTTGTTGCGGAAATGCTCGTTGGATGCCGGGCCCGCGACATTCACTTCGCCGATGAACGTGTTCTGGTAGCAGAAAATTCCCGCCGGCGTCGACACATATTTCAGCGATCCGCTTCCCGGCCCGTTATAGACGAGGTTCTGAAAGAAATAGACCGGCCCGCCAAACAGCGGCTGCGCGCTCAGGCCGCCCGCCGCCGTGTTGAAGCACCGGTTCCTGAAGACGCGAATATTCCGTCCACCCCCGTCCGTCTCGATGCAGTTGTCCCCCATGTTGTCGATGTCGTTGTTGTGGAAGTCGATCGACATCGGGAATCGGTCGAGGATGTCGTCCGGCGCGCCGTCGGGGTTCCCGTAAGTCGCGATGTCGATCCCGTCGTGCCAGTGGGCGATGTAGTTGTGCGCGACGACGTGGCCCTGGCCGTAGAGCTTGATCGCGTATTCCGACGTCAGCAGCTCGGGGAAGCCCGGGAACTTCTGCCAGATCGCGCCGTTCCACCCCATCATCCTGTCGGGGTCGTGCCGTCCGATGAACACGTTGTCGGCGATGTAGAAGTTCTTCGAGCCAGACCAGTCATCCTGAATCGCGCGACCGACGTTGTAGATCTTCGAATGCTTCAGCGTGAAACCGCTCGACCCCGCGATGCTCTTGATGCCGAGCAGGAAGGCGACGTTGGTGTTGCGAATCGTGAGGCCCTCGAAGTAGTGGTAGCTCGCCCCCATGAGGTTGAAGAGGTTCTGCGCGCCGTCGCCGTCGAAGATGACATCGCCGTCGCCTGCGCCCTTGATGCTGATCGGCTTGTCCGGCGTGCCGTTCTCGGTCAGGTAGTAGGTGCCGTCGAACACCGTCGCCAGAGCGAGGAAGCCCGGACGCGGCGCTCCGCTCATGTAGTGGAATCGATCGCTGACGTAGAGGCCGGCGTGCACGAGAATCGTGTCGCCGGGCTGCACGCGCGGCGGATACGCATTCTGGTAATCGAAGTGGGCGGCGCCCATGTAATAGGCCGCCATCAGGCCGGTAAACGACGGCTCCTGCCTGGGGCCTTCGTAGCCCACAGGGTAGACGTGATAGGTCTTGCCGCCGATGGCGGGCTGCGGTTCCTTGCGGGTCCGCGCGGTCACGGTCTTCTGGGCGTCGCCCCGCACGCCATCCGGATCGGAGAGCGCCAGACGGACCTCGTAGTCGGTGTCGGGCTCCAGGTCGAACACACTTCCCGAGAACATGTTCGCGGCGGTGTAGGAGAAGGGACTGAACGAGAACGGGCCTCCTGTGCCCGCTCCCTGTCCGCGACCGCCGGCTGCCCCCGGAGCCGCGCCCGCGGCGGCTGGTGCCGGCGCGGGCGGCGCACTGGCCGCGATCGCCGCGGCGCTGGCCGCCGCGTTGTTGGCGTCGATGAAGCTGGGACCGCCGACGCGACCGTTGACTTGTTCGCGCTGAAGGCGCAGCAGTGGCAACCCTTGGCGCCACTGCGGCTCGCCCTTCTTGCGATAGGTGACGTCGACCTGCGCGTTGCGATTGTCGTCGCCCGAGATCTTCCAGTCGAAGCCGAGCGAGACGAGCGTGGGCGGCTCGACCGAGAGGTCGCCCGGGACCGTCGTCGTCTGTGCCGACGACGGTCCGGCCAGGAGGAGCGCGAAGCAGACGAGGAGCCACCTGGACTTCATGAATTGGAATCCCCTTTGGCGTGTCTGGCGTTGCCGCGCAAGAGTAGCAAAAGCTGATTCCGCACGCCAATCGGCTCAGTGCCGCCCTCTGGCCGCAGCCGGTCTCGCGACCGCGCGCTCCGCCCTCGCGACGGCGAGGTCCACGGCGGCCTCGAATCGATCGAGCACGGAGTGCCGGTGGCTCCGAATGTGCAGCTCGAGATAGTCCGACCCAAGCAGCACCTGCTCGGGGGACCGCCACACGCCGGCGCGGCGGCCGAGATGCCACGCGTACAGCCGCCGGCAGACGGCTTCGATGAGCGGGGACGGGAGCCGCAGCGCGAGCTCGAGCGCCGCCTTCACGCCGTCCAACACGCGGCTGTGCTCGGGGGCCAGACGCGCGTGGCGGGGCCGAATGCCGCCGTTCGGATAGAAACGGGTGACGAACGGGTTCGCCGCGAGGAGCTCGTCGAGGATCTCTTCGCCGATGAGCGGCTTCAGATGAATGACCCGATTGGCCGCGAACACGTCCTGCTCTTCGAGGCGCAGATGCGAATCAGCCATCACGAAGTTGGCGCACACGACGCGGCGCTGGCCAAGCAGCTTCGCCAGCAGGAGCACGGCGACGGTCACGGTCCAGACCCGATGGCCTCTCGTCACGATGAACAGATCAAGATCGCCGTGCTCTTCCAGATTGAGATGCGCGACGCTGCCCGACAACGCGACGAGGCGCGTGAACGGCACCGCGCAGAGCAGCCGCAACAGGGTGGCATGACGCTCGAGGAACGAGCGGCTGCGCGCTTCGCGCCGGCGGCGCTCGGCGACGAGATCGTCACGCCCCGCGGGGAAGAAGAAACCGTCGCGGTAGGCGACAACGGCCTGCAGCCGCTCGCTGCCGTCGTAGACCGCCAGAATCTCCGACGGCGTCTGGTCGGACTCGATGAGCGTCTGGTGGAGCTCGTCGAGCGTCAACGGATAGTCGAACAGCGAGGCGTAGATCACGCTTCGCACGATGGCGTATTCCCGGGTCGTCATCCCATCACCGCCTGCTGCGCGCCAACCCGTGCGCGCGAGGTCCAGAGCGCGACGAAACATCCGGCAGCGAGCCTGTTCCCGCCAGACCGGCGAATGCTTTGTACGCAATCAGGATCGCGTCTCGCAGTTTCGCGTCACGAAACGAGCTTTCGGTCACCGTAAGGCAATCCCCCGCTCTCAGGCGCTCGAGTGGTTCGGATCCTCACGTATGCAGCAGGCGTGCCTTGCACGGTTTGCGATAATGGTGCAGGGCGAACACGTGCACGTCGTGGCGGCGGGCGAGGCGCTCGACGAGCCAGAGCAGGGTCGGCACGACGCGCTCGCGGCCGGTGCGATTGACGCCGCCGGTCACGACCGGACCGATGCGCATCAAGCATCAAACATCTCACGAGGGGGGACTGTGAAACGGACGGGGCCGAACGGGGCAGGAAAGGCGGGACGGGCAGGAAAGGCGGCAGCGGTCGGATGGAGTTGCGCGGTGGCGGCTGCGCTGGCGCTCATGCTGGCGCCCCTTCTTGCGGCGCGAACGCTCGACATCTATTTCGTTGACGTCGAAGGCGGGCAGTCCACGCTCATCGTGACTCCGGCGGGGCAGTCGCTGCTCGTCGATACGGGCTTCCCGGGTGACGGCACGTTCGCGTCGCGGCCCGGCGACCCGCGCCAGGCACGTGACGCGGGGCGGATTCTTTTGGCCGCCCGCGACGCCGGCATCAAGCGCATCGACTTCCTGCTCACCACGCATTTTCACGCGGACCACGACGGCGGCGTCGTGGAACTGGCGCAGCAGATCCCGATCCGGACGTTCATCGACCACGGCGGCGTGTTGCCCGAGGCCGAGAGTGTGGCCGGCACGCTTCAGGCCTTCGGCTGGTATGAGGCCGTGCGCGCGAAGGGCCGTCACCTCGACCCCAAGCCTGGCGATCGCCTTCCCCTCAAGGGCGTCGAGGCCGTCGTGGTCAGCGCCGCGGGAGCGACGATGGAGCGGCCGTTCAGCGGCGCCGGCGAGCGGAATCCGCGGTGCGGGGCGTCGGCCCAGCCGCCGCAGGAGCCGAACGAGAACCCGCGCTCGACGGGCTTCCGCCTCCGGTTCGGGACGTTCCGTTTTCTGGATCTGGGCGATCTCACGGGAACGCCGCTGTTCGCGCTCGTGTGCCCGAACGATCTCGTCGGTAAGGTTGACGTGTATCTCGTCGCGCACCACGGCGGTGCGGACGCCACCGACCCCGCGACGTTCGCCGCCTTTCGCCCGCGCGTCGCGGTGCTGAACAACGGCGCGCGAAAAGGCGGCGCTCCCGAGCTGCTGGCGGCGCTGCAGGAGGTCCAGAGTCTCGAGGATGCATGGCAACTGCATCGCTCGGAGACTCCCGGTGCGCAGAACGTGGCCGACGAGCGGATCGCGAACGTGGACGAGAGCGCCAGCCACTGGATCAAGCTCAGCGCGAAAGAGGACGGGTCGTTCACGGTGACCAACGGCCGCACCGGTGTCACGAAGCGCTACGGCGCCCCGCCGACATCTCAATCGGACACGAGACGGCCGATGGCCCGCGCCGTGGCGAAATAGATTGCCCCCTCGGGGCTGACTGCGACCGCGCGCACGCCGCCGACCAGGTGACGTCCTTCGTCCGAGGCGATCAATAGGTTGCCCGACAGCGCGGAAGACTGCCGGCCGCGATAGAACGCGACAGACGAGGGCGACGTCGTGGACGGCAGCGCGTAGCTTCCGCGAACGACGCCGTGTGTTTCTCCCGGCCGCGAGCCGTGGCCGGGAACCACCGCGCTCAGACGCGCAGAAGTCATCGTCTCGCGATCGGCGATCCCCCACGCGCCCGAGCTCGGATCCCAGTCGAGCCCGCTCGGGGATCGATACGCGTACGAGTACAGCGGCGTCCCTCCCGCCTGATCGCCGGGCGTGCTGCCGTCCGCGTTGAGCCGCAGCAGCTTGCCATTCGGCGATGCGAGGTCGCCAGCCAGCCGTGGCTCGCCCCCATCGTCGAACGCGGCGTAGAGCTTGCCGTCCGGGCCGAAGCGAAGCGATGCCGCGGCGTCCCCGTGCGACGCGCGCACCTCGTCCAGCAGGACAACGCGATCCGCCAGCGTGTCGGAGACCTCGCGGAATCGAGCCAGAGAGAACCGAGGTTCACCCTCGCGCGAGGGCGCCGTGTAGATCGCGAACACGAACCGGTTCTGTTCGAACTGCGGATCGAGCGCGAGCGCGAGCACCTGCCCGGGACCGGCCGCGGCTTCCGCGAGCGACCACGCGGCTGCCGGCGGCACGCGAGCGTCGCGGACGATGCGGATGCGTCCGCTGCGTTCGGCGACAAACAGACGGCCGTCCGGCGCGACGGCGAGATCCGCGGGACGATCCAGGCCGTCGGCGACGAGCTCCACGCGCAGCTTCACGCCGTCGGTTGTCTCGATCACCTGTCCGCTCGTCCATGCGGCGGGGACGTCCGCGGTTGTGGCGGCGACAGTGACGGTCAACGACGCTGACCGTGGGCTTTCGAGGACAGAGCCGTCAAAGGTGAATGACGCGAGCTGCAGCGTGTGCGGGCCGGCGGACAGCGCGGGCAGCCGAGCGCTGCACGCGAATCCGGCGCTCGTGGCCGAGCTCGCACATGAAGCGCCGGCGAGCTCGGTGACGGCGGCTCGGGCGGCGACCCCGATCGTCGCGCGCAGAATCCGCAGGAGCTCCTCGGGAAGATGTTGCGCATCGACGTCAACGTCGCGGACAGCCACCCGCTGGGGTATCAGGTGCCGCCGGAGAACCCGTTCGTCCGCGGTGTGCCGGTGGCCGCGCGGCCCGAGATCTGGGCGTTCGGTCTCCGCAATCCCTGGCGCTACGCGTTCGACGACCCGGTGCGCGGCGGGACTGGCGCGCTCGTGATCGGAGACGTCGGCCAGAACAGGTGGGAAGAGATCGACTACGAGCCGCGGGGCCAGGGCGGGCGCAATTACGGGTGGCGCAACCGCGAAGGCGCGCACGACAACGTCGTATCTCGGCCAGCGGCGTACCTCCCGCTGACCGAGCCGATCTACGAGTACGACCACAGCGCCGGTCAGTCGGTGACGGGCGGGACGGTGTATCGCGGAAGCGCGCTGCCGGCGGCGTATCAGGGTCGCTACTTTTTCGCCGATTTCATCCTGGGACGCGTCTGGTCGATCGCGCTGACGATCGATCCCGCGAGCGGAGAGGCGCGGGCGTCGAATCTCCTCGAGCATACCGCGGAGCTCAGCGCGTCCGCGCCGCTCGGCAACATCAGCTCGTTCGGGATCGACGGAGACGGCGAGCTGTACCTCGTGAGTTATTCGACCGGCCGGATCCTGAAAGTGATCGGCCCGCCCGCCGCGCCGCCGCCCCCGACGGGCCTCCGCATCATTCGCTGACATCAGCTGTCAGCTCTCTAACAGGCTGTAGTGAAACTCTCCTCAGGTAGTGTCCGCCTTCAGGCGGACCTGGAACCCGGCGCGAATCGACGCGTGGTCCGGCTGAAGCCGGACACCACGTGGGTTCACCACGGGCTCCTAGGTTCACCACGGGCTCTTAGGCGCTGTGAGAGCTGATAGCCGAGAGCTGTCTAATGCGTCATCGCATAGATCAGCGTGTCGATGCCGAACGCGTAGCCGACGCCGGCGAAGGCCTCGAAGTACTCGTGGCTGAAGCCTTCACGCTCGAACGCGTCGCCGAAGTCGGTGTTGTGGGTCATCACCACCATCACGTGTCCGTCCCGGTCGGTGATCGCGCGCACGTGCGGCACCGCGCTGTCGCGCCCGCGCTCCGACGTGCTGCCGCCGGGGCCGCCCCACGCCCCGATCGACGGGATCTGCGGGATCTCCCGCACGTCATACAGCGTGTGAAACAGCGCGTGGTCGAGCGGGACGTCGATGAGCGGGTAGTCGCTCGACGGCAGCGCCTTGCGGATCTCGTTCTCCCAGTGCAACCACGCGTACTCGCCCCAGAAATCGTCGGCCCACAGGAAGCCGCCCTTCTGCAGGTAGGTCCGCAGGCCCGCCGCTTCGTCCTCGTCGAAGAACGCGCCGCCCGGCTCCGTCATCATGATGAACGGGCAGTGCGCGAGCGTGGCCGCGTCGGTGAGCCGCATGAGGGCGTGGTTGAAGTTGCCCGCGGCGTCGCGGCTGATGGACGTCGTGGTGAGCTCGGAGAGGCGGAACGAGAGGTTCTGGTCCGCGCGCGGCCAGTCGACCGACCAGCCTCCGCCGTCGCCGTTCGATGCGTTCCGGAACATGATCCGGCAAAACATGAAAGCGCCGTCGTAGCTGGGGTTGGGAGGGACCTGTCCAAATCCGTAGCGGCCACTCCGGTTGCCGCGGCGGCCCTGGAACTGACCGGCGGCCGCCGACGCGAGGACACCGAGGCCCACGGCCACCACGGCGACGAGTCCCACGCGGCGGGTGAATGTGGTCACGGCTCGACGCGCACAGTCTACCTCGTTCAGCGTCAGCGCGGCCGGTAGTACACGGCATCGACCGGGATTTTCGCGCCAACGTAGTCCCGATCTTTGTACGGGTAGATCGGCCGCGGCTTGGACGTGATGAACGCGGCCACTTCCTGCGCCTCCTCGTCCGTGAGGCTTCCGGGGTTCAGGTAGGGCATCGTGTAGCGGACGATGCCCGCGAGCGTGTAGACGCGGGCGGCGCCCGCGCCGTCGTTCCACGAGTCAGGACCCCAGAGCGGTCCCGCCTTCTTGTCGCCGATCTGCACGCCTTGACCGTCCACGCCGTGGCAGGACGTGCAGCGCTCCGCGTAGATCGCTTCGCCCTTGCGCGCGTCGAGCTCGCCGACCGGGATCAGCTTGTCGGCCGGAATCGCATTCCTGTTTCGCCACGCCGGATTCGCGCCGACGGTGTAGCCGCGCGACAGCCAGGTGAGGTACGCGGTCGCTGCCAGCACTTCCTTCGAGCTCGTCGACGGCAACGCGTCCGGCCCGCGGCCCGCGCCGTTCTCGCTGCGCAGAAAACAGTCGACGACCCGATCCGCGAGGTTGATCAGGCGCGCCGCGCGACTGTTGTATTCCGGAAACATTCCGGCGACGCCGACCAGCGGGAGCGCCCGCTCGCGCTGCCCGGCGTTCAGGTGACAGTTGCTGCAGGACACCTTGCCGCCGGTCAGTCCCGGCGCCTCGTGCGGGGTGTCGACGAAAATGCGGTAGCCCCACTTGATCGGCTCCGCCAGGCGCGGGTCGGTCAGCGCCGGATCCTTGAGCGGGTCGTGCGGAATCTGCCAGGCGGTTACCATCGTGGTGCTCGCCGCCACCAGCGGGTTGGGCGGAGCGGACCGGCCGCAGGCGGTGGCGCCTGCCGCCAGCGCGATCGCGACGATCGGGAGCGGGTATCTCACGAGCCAAATTCTATCCATAACGGTGCCGCTATCTGCCGGATATCCGGCAGCCGGTCAGGCCTCGCCCGGTCGCCGCCACAAAACCCCGCATTTTTCACGGCGGCACACCGGTTGCTAATCTTTTCGCTATCTTGCTACCTGTTCATACCTGGAGAAGCTCTATGAAGCGAATGACAAGCGTGGCGTGCGGCATACTCGCGGCTCTGGCCATCCCGGTGCTGGCCTCGGCTCAAGTCGTCCACTCGGAAACCACCAAGAAAGCGAACATGCATCTGACGGAGCCGATGATTGTCGGCACGCAGACGCTGAAACCAGGCGACTACCAGTATCAGTGCGTCACCATCAACGGCGAGACCCTCCTGGTGATTACCCGCGAGAACGGCGAAGAGGTTGCGCGCGTGCCGTGCACGCCGGAACAACTCGCCAAGAAAGCGGAGACCTCGGAGATCCGCTCGATGACGCGCGACGGCAAGATCTACCTCACCACCGTCCGCATCAAAGGCGAAACCATCGCGCACCGCGTCGTCGTCAACCCGGGCGCTTAGGCGCCCGTGGTGAAACTACGTGGTGTCCGGCTTCAGCCGGACCACGCGTCGATTCGCGCCGGGTTGTAGGTCCGCCTGAACACTACTGCACGGCCGTCAGCGTGATCTCGAACACCAGCGTCGCGTTCGGCGGGATCTTCGTCGGATCTGGACTCTGGTTGCCGTAGGCGAGCTCGGGCGGGATGATCACACGGCGCTGGCCGCCGACGTTCATCCCGACGACGCCTTGCTCGAATCCCCTGACCAGCGTTCCGGCGCCGACGACAAAGGTGAGGGGACCGGGCCCCGGATCGAACTGTGCGCCCTTGCCGAAGGGCTTGCCCGCGTCGTACAGCCATCCCGCGTAGGTCGTGGTCACGCGACTGCCGACGACGGCCGTCGCGCCGGTCCCCACCGTCAGGTCGGTCGTCGTAAACACGCCGACCGAGGTCGGCGGCAGCGACGGCGAGGTCGTGCTCGACGCGCCGCAGGCGGCAACAGCCACGAGCGGGAGCAAGGCAATCATTCGTTTCAGCAGCGTCATCAAGTGGGGTCTCCAAGTAGCAGGCAATCCTGAGTGTATACTCGCTTGCGGTTTGGCATCCACCTCCACACGCTCATCGATGCTGGTCTCGGCGCTCGCCCTGGCTGCGTTTCTGGCCGGGCCACCGCGAGCCGCCGCGCAAGCCCGCGTGCACACGGTTGGCGACAACAGCGCGCGCGAACGCCATTCGATTCCGGCCGTCCGCGTCGACGAATCGCCGAAGATCAACGGCGTGCTCGACGATGCGGTCTGGCAGAAGGCCGCAGTCATCGACGAATTCACGCAGCAAGAGCCGCGCGAAGGGACCCCGGCCAGCGAGCGGACCGAGGTCCGCGTGATGTACGACGGCCGCAGCCTGCTGATTGCGGTCCACGCCTTCGACGCGCAGCCTTCCGGCATCGTCGCCACCGAGATGCGGCGCGACTCCGACCGCCTGCTCGATGAAGACAACTTTCAGCTGATCCTCGACACCTTCAACGACTCCCGCAACGGCTACATGTTCGTGACGACGCCGCTTGGGGCGAAGCTCGAGCAGCAGATCTCCGAAGAAGGCGAGGGCAACACGCGCGCCGGCCTGATCAATCTGAACGTGAATCGCAACTGGGACGGCGTGTGGGACGTGGCCGCGCGCGTCACCGAGGACGGGTGGACCGCCGAGATCGCGATCCCGCTGACGACCGTGCGATTCGCCGCCGGCGCCGAGCAGACCTGGGGCCTCAACTTCATGCGGAACATCCGCCGCAAGAACGAGCAGGTGTTCTGGGCGCCGATCCCGAAGTCCTACAGCCTGACACGCGTGAGCATGGCCGGCGCGCTCGCCGGCCTGCAGTCGCTCAGCCACGGCATGGATCTCAAGCTGAAGCCGTACGTGGTCAGCGGCGTGGATGCGTCCCGGATGAAAGTCGACGTGCAGCGCACGGCGTTTCTGAAGACTGTCGGTCTCGACGTGAAGTACGGCGTGACCGGCGGTCTGAACCTCGACGTCACCTACAACACCGACTTCGCGCAGGTGGAGGTCGACGAGCAGCAGGTGAACCTCACGCGCTTCGGTCTGTTCTTTCCCGAGAAGCGCGACTTCTTCCTGGAGAACGCCGGCCTGTTCAAGATGGGAACCGGCGGCACCTTCACGTCCACCACGGTCGAAACGGATCTGTTTTTCAGCCGGCGGATCGGGCTGTCCGACGGCGGCCAGCCGATCCCGATCATCGGCGGCGCGCGGCTCGCGGGCAAGTCGGGGCGCCACAACATCGGCATCCTCGACATTCAGACCGACAGCGCGTTGGGCAAGCCCGGCGACAATGTCCTCGTCGGCCGTTACAGCACCGACATCCTGAAGCGCTCGCGCGTCGGCGCGATCTTCATCAACAAAGAGACGATGGGCGGCGACCCGCACTACAACCGCACGATGGGCGCCGACGCGAACCTGGTGCTCGGCAGAAGTGTCCAGGTCAGCTCGTACGTCGCCAAGACGGACTCGCCGGGCAAGAACGGGCGGGACATGGCGGTGTTCGGCCGCGTCGCGTACCGCGATCCGTCGTGGAACCTGTGGCTGAACTACCTGGACGTGCAGCAGAACTTCAACGCGGAAGTCGGCTTCGTGCAGCGCCGCGGCGTGAAGACCACGAAGGCCTATTTCAGTCCGACCCCGCGGCCGGGCAAGGCGTTCATCCGGATGCTGGAGCCGATGTTCGTGCTCAGCTACATCACCGATCAGCACAACCGGATGGTCACCCGGACGCAGCACTTCATGAACGCCATTCACCTGGACGACGGCTCGTACATCAACGTCATCTACCAGCGGAACCTCGACGTGCTCGACGTGCCGTTCAGGATCCAGCCTGCCGTGACAATCCCCGTGGGGACGTACAGGTTCAACGAGCTCGATCTGACGTACAACACGAACCCGGCCAGGCGGTTCTACGAACGCTTCAGGTATCAGCCGATGGAGTTCTACGGCGGCACCCGGGAGAGCGTGTCGGCCGCGGCCGGCGTCCGCGCGACGAGCCATCTCTCGAGCGAACTGCAGTTCAGCCGGAATGACGTGCGGCTGCCGTACGGCGACTTCCTGACGAATCTCGCGATTCTCCGCGTGGATTTCGCGATGTCGCCGCGCGCCACGGTGCGAAGCCTGACGCAATACAACTCCCTGACGCACGAGGTCACCAACAGCGTCCGCTTCAACTTCATCTATCGCCCCGGCAGCGATCTCTACGTCGTGTACAGCGACCTGCAGCAGGCCGGGTTGCCGCAGGACACGTTCGCGCCCACGGACCGCCAGCTCGTGGTGAAGATCAACTACCTCCTCGCGCGCTGAAGCGGGAGCGATGACCCTCCGCAAACGGCTCTGTGAGGCGCTGTCGCGCGAGCCGCGATCGGTGTCCAGCCTGGCCCGCGAGATCGGGCTGTCACGCACCGAGGTGGAGGACGCACTCGGGCACATGCTCCGCTCGGCCCGCGCGGCCGGCCACCGCATCCACGTCGAGCCGGCGCGCTGCTCCATCTGATCGTTGACACTGCGCCCGCACTTCCGTAGATTTACTTTCACTTATTACTCAGCGAGCGAATCGAGACCGGTATGGCCGATCTGGCAAGTACGTTCGAGCGTCCGGTTTCCCCTGCAGCGCGGCCATCGCTGAATACTGGCCCGGTGGGTATAGCCTTCGGCACGCTGGCGCTCGGCGCCGTGTATCTGACAGCGATCGTGAACTGGCGTCACGCCGCGCTGTTCCTCGTCGGAAGCGCGGCCGGTATCGTGCTGTACCACGCCGCCTTCGGGTTCACGTCAGCCTGGCGGGTGTTCATCACCGACGGTCGGGGCGGCGGCATACGCGCGCAGATGCTGATGCTCGCGATCACGTGCCTGGTATTTTTTCCCGTGCTTGCCGCCGGACACTTCTTCGCTCAGCCTGTTCGCGGGTCCGTCTCTCCTGTGGGTGTTTCAGTTGTTGTTGGCGCGTTCTTGTTTGGCGTCGGTATGCAGTTGGGGGGCGGATGTGCGTCCGGCACACTGTACACAGCCGGCGGTGGCAATACCCGGATGGTGTTCACGCTGGGCGCGTTCATTGCCGGCTCCGTCGCCGGCGCGGCTCACATGCCGTGGTGGGAAGCCACCCCGGCGCTCGAGCCCATCTCGCTGGTGACGAGCCTCGGTCCCTTCGTCGCGCTCGTGATCAGCCTGTCTCTGTTTGGCATGGTCGCGGCTGTGACCGGCGTGGTCGAACGCCAGCGACACGGCCGGCTTGTCACCGATCTCCATCCGCCACGATCGGGCTGGGAGCGCATGCTGCATGGACCGTGGCCGCTGTTGGCAGGCGCGTTCGGGTTGGCAGTCGTGAACATCGCGACGCTGGCGCTCACCGGACGCCCATGGGGTGTGACCTCGGCGTTCGCGCTGTGGGGATCCAAAGCGCTCGTGGCGATGGGTGTCGATGTTGGTTCCTGGCCGTACTGGATCCCAGCCGCTCGAGCCGCGGAACTGAAGGCGAGCGTCCTGAGCGACATCACGTCGGTGATGGATTTCGGCATCATCCTCGGCGCACTGGCTGCTGCCGGTCTTGCCGGCCTGTTCGCGCCGATCTGGCGCGTGCCTGCGAGATCGCTCGCGGCTGCAATCATCGGCGGACTCCTGCTCGGCTACGGCGCTCGAATCGCCTACGGCTGCAACATCGGCGCGTTCTTCAGCGGCATTGCATCGGCGAGCCTGCACGGCTGGGTGTGGTTCATCGCGGCGTTTGCGGGCAACGTCCTTGGGACGCGCCTCCGTCCTCTGTTCGGGCTGCGGGTGGAACGCGGCGCCGTGTCAGGCGTTCATCAGGGCGAACCCTCGGCCGGCGCCGTGTCTGCGATCCGCTCGTCGAAGGACACCGTCCAGTCCACGTCCGCGGCTTCGATCGTCAGGTAGTACCAGCGCGGCTTCTCCGCGGCGACCTCCTTGCGCGGCGGAGGCGGCGATCGGCATCCGCCCAGGACGAGCCCCGCAGCCAGGACCACGAGCAGACGCGCGGTGAACCTCACACCGCGATGGCGTTCCGGGGCGCGCGCGAGGTCGCCTGCGCGCCGGGCCGTGGGCCAGCCGCCGCCAGCATGCCGGCGGCGAGGCCGGCGGTCAAAATGCGGGATGCCATGGTCGCGCTCCTCGAAGTGGGGCTATAGTATGCGGCGAAAGGGGAGACCTAATGAAGAAGGTGATCCTGAGTGTGTTTGCGGTTCCATTCATCCTCGCGCCGGCAGCGATGCTCGCGCAATCGGGCATGGGGCCCAAGTCGGCGACCTACATCACCGACGAAGAAGTGAAAGCGGTCAACGCGCTGCCGGGCGTCGACCGGCAGATCAAGGTGGTCGACATCGGCAACGAGAACTTCGCCGTCGGGATCGTGCATCGCGGCCCGACCGGCGGCGCGCGCGCCGGCGGCGCGGGCGCGGCGGGTGGCGCAGCGGCGGCGGGCGGCGCGGGTCGTGGCGCGGCCCCTGCGCCCGAACCGTGCGGCGAACGGTCGACGGCGCCGGCCCCGGGCGGCACGGCGAGCGGGATTGCGCACGATCAGCAGACGGAAGGCTACCTGATCGTTTCCGGCGGCGGCACGCTCGTCACCGGCGGGCACGTCGTGAACGGCCGCAAGTCGCCGCCCGAGAGCGTAGTCACCAAGGTCCTGAACGGGCCGTCGTGCAGCGGGATGATTGCGGGTGCCGACGTCGTGAAGAAAGCCGTGAAGACCGGCGACATCATCATCATCCCGGCCGGCGTGCCGCACGGATGGGCCGAGATCGCCGATCATGTCGACTATCTGAGCTTCCGGCCGTCGGCGCGGGTGCTCGAAGCGGGCTACACGAACCCGGCGATCAAGAAGTAATCAGCGGCTAAACCACTCGAAGGCTTCGCGTACGATCTCAGGGGTTACGCCGTGACGTCCCTCGTACTCACGGTACGTCACGTCGTAGCCCAATCCCTTCAACCGCGGCACAAAGCGCCGGCTGGTGACGTCGATCGGCATGATCGGGTCGCTGAGGCCGTGCGAGATGAAGATCTCCGGCTTGCCGTGCACTTCGGCCGGCTGCATCACGCCGGGCGAGAACGCCATGATTTTGCCGAACGTGCCGCCCGTGCCGATGCCGAGTGAGAGCGCGTAGGACGCGCCGTCGGAATGTCCGGCGATCGCCATGTGCCTGCGATCGATCGCGCAGCGCGCGTGGGTGTCCTCGAGCGCGGCGCCGAGGAACTCCACGTCCTCGCCATACCCGTGCAGCAGCAGATCCCAGGTGCGTTGGTCGCGGGAATCGGGCGCGAGGATGATGAGGCCGAGCGCCTCGGCCATGCCGAACGTGTAGGCGACCGAGAGCGACGTGTTGCCGGCGCCATGCAGCATCACGACGAGCGGCGTGGGGACGTCGGGCTTGTAGCCGCGTGGAATGTACAGCAATCCGTCGCGATCGCTGCCAAGATTGAGTGGCTGCTGGCCGATCTTGACGGCATCGGCCGCTCGTCCCGGCCGGGCGTGGGCCAGCGCGCCGCCGGCTCCGGCAACGGCGAGAAATTCCCTGCGTGTCATGGTCACGGCACGCCGATGGTACCTCACATGATGTCCATTCGCAGGCCGGCTCTCACGCGCGTTCTCACGCTCGCCGCGGCGGTCCTCGTCGTCGCGTCCGGGTCCGCGCCCGACGCCGGTCAGGCTGACCGCGCGAGGCTGACCGCGGCGTTCGCCCAGGTCGATCGGCTCTTCCAGGATTTCGCCACCGAGGGCCACGTGCCGGGCGCCGCCTGGGGCATCGTCGTCGACGGCGCGCTCGCGCATGCAGGGGCGGCCGGCGTCCGCGATCTCGCGGCGAAGGCGCCGGTGGACGCCGACACGGTGTTCCGCATCGCGTCGATGACGAAGAGCTTCACGGCGATGTCGATCCTGAAGCTGAGGGACGACGGGAAGCTGTCGCTGGAGGATCCGGCCGAGCGCTACGTGCCGGAGCTGAACGCGTTGACCTACCCGACGAGCGATTCCCCGCGTATCACGATCCGCCATCTGCTGTCGCACTCGGAGGGGTTTCCCGAAGACAACCCGTGGGGCGACCGGCAGCTCGCCGACAGCGACGAGCAGTTATCCCGGATGCTGCGAGGCGGGATCCCGTTCTCGAACGCGCCGGGCATCGCCTATGAGTACTCGAACTACGGCTTCGCCATTCTCGGCCGCATCGTGGCCAGCGTCTCGAAGACCCGATACAGCGACTACGTGGCGGCGAACATTCTCAGGCCGCTCGGCATGACGTCCACGACGCTCGAACCGTCCGCCGTGCCGCCGCAGCGGCTCGCGCACGGCTACCGGTGGGAGGACGCGCAGTGGAAGGATGAACCGCTGCTGTCGAACGGTTCCTTCGGATCGATGGGCGGGATGCTGACGTCGGTGCGCGATCTGAGCCGTTACGTGTCTGTGTTCCTGTCGGCGTGGCCGCCGCGTGATGGGCCGGAGGAGGCGCCGATCCGGCGCGCGTCGCTGCGCGAAATGCAGCAGCTCTGGCGGCCGGCCGGAGCGTCGGTCACCCGAGACGCGTCCACCGGAGCCATTCAACTCAATGCCGGCGGGTATGGCTTTGGGCTCCGCGTGTCGCAGAGCTGCAGCGTCCGGCACATCGTCTCGCACGGCGGCGGGTTGCCCGGGTTCGGGTCTGTCATGAGCTGGCTGCCCGACTACGGCATCGGCATCATCGCGTTCGGGAACCTCACCTACACGAGCTGGGGCCGCGTGACGACGAGCGCGCTCGACGTGCTCACGAAGGCCGGCGGCGTGCAGCCGCGCTCGCCGAGGCCGTCCCCCGCGCTCACCGAGGCGCGCGACGCCGTGTCGCGGCTCATCGTGCGCTGGGACGATCAGCTCGCGGATCGCATGGCGGCCGAGAACCTGTTCCTCGATCACGGGAAGGCGCGCCGCCACGCGGAGATTGACCGCCTTCTTGCGCAAGTCGGCGCGTGCGCGCCAGGCGGACAGTTCGACGTCGTGGAAAACGCGCTCCGCGGTCAGTGGACGCTCGCGTGCGAGCGGGGAACGCTGAAGGTCGCCATCACGCTGGCGCCGACGATGCCGCCGCGGGTGCAGTTCCTTAGCGTTCGGCCCGCGCCGGCCGCACCCGCGCGGACGGACTCTTGCCAGTAAGGCGCCTGTAGTGTCCGGCTTTGAGCCGGACCGTATGGCTCTGCGAGATCTGCGGGCTCTGCGTTGATTGTCGTGTCAGGTCCGGCTGAAGCCGGACACTACCGGAGCGACGACTACCGGAGCGACGACTACCGGAGCGACGGCAGGCCTCGAGGCCTGCACTACGTCCGGTCCTCTTCGTGCTTTCGTGTTTTCGTGGCCTGTATGGCTCTGCGAACTCTGCGAACTCTGCGAGCTCTGCGAGCTCTGCGTTCAAACGCAGTTCTGACTTCTAAATTCTACCTTCTTACTTCTTCGTGTATTTCTTGACCGCTTTGGGTCCCACCTCTGCCCCGTAGATGTTGCCCGCGGCGTCGGCCGCCACGCCTTCGGCGGCGCTCGTGCCGGTGGGCTTCGTTTCCGGATCGGGAATGAAATAGAGGACCTTGCCGTCCTTCGCGCTGCCCACGCGCATGCCGCGCTTCCAGCCGCCGGGATGCGACGTCTCGCTCGACTCGGAGTCGGCCCCGTACAGCATGTCGTTCTTGTCGATGTAGATGCCGCTCAGGCGGCTGAACTGCTTCCACTCGTCGAGGAACTTGCCGTCCTGATCGAAGATCTGCAGCCGGACGTTGCCGCGATCGCCGACGAAGAGGCGGCCGCGAGAGTCGAAGGCGAGCGCGTGCGGCGTACGGAACTCGCCGGGGGCGGAGCCCAACTTGCCGAACGACCTGATGAACTTCCCGTCCTTCGTGAACTTCGAGATCCGCGCGACGCTGTCGGGTGGGGCATTGGTGTTCTGACCGCTGTGTCCCTCCGCGACGTAGATGTCGCCGTTGGGCGCCGTGACGACATCGTTGGGCTCGGTCAGCGCGTCGGGCGGATTGCCGGCCACGCCCGCCTTGCCGAGGGTCATCAGGACCTTTCCGTCCGCGCTGAACTTGATCACCTGGTGTCCGACCAGCTTGGCTGGCGGCGCCGGCGGCGGTGTGCCGGCGGCCGCGCCGCGCGCGGGCCGCGGCCGGTTGTCGTTCGCATCGGTCACCCAGATGCTGCCGTCGCGGTCAACGTGAATGCCGTGCGCGAAGGCGATCATCCCGGCGCCGAAGCTCTTCACGAGCTTCCCCGACGCGTCGAATTTCAGCACGGGATCCAGCGGCGACATCCTGCCTGTCGCCGGATCCGCGCAACTGTTCGCGCCGCAGCGTTCGGCGACCCAGATGGAGCGGCCGTCCTTGTCGATGTCAACCGCGCTGGTCGACCCCCACGTGCGGCCCTCGGGCAGCTTGAAGTAGTTCTCGATCGTTTGATACGGGTTCGGCCGATCATTGACAGGAGCGGAGTCGGCCTGGCCGAGAGCGACGACCGCAACGGCAGCGATGACAAAAAGACGCATAACCCCCACCTCCGAGAATTGGTGAGTTGGTGAATTGGTGAACCGGTGAGTTGATTCCCAATTCAATTCGCCAAATCACCAACTCTCTAATTCACCAACTATTTCTTGGTGTATTTCTTGACCGCCCTCGGCCCCACCTCTGCGCCGTAGATGTTGCCGTCCCTGTCGATCGCGACGCCTTCCGCGGCGCTGGTGCCGGAGAACTCCGGACGGCCGCGCGTTTCAGGATCGGGAATGTACCCGATGATCTTGCCGTCCTTGATGCTGCCCCAGCGGATGCCGCGCTTCCAGCCGTTGTGATTCTGCGACACCGACTCGGACTCGGAGTCGGCGACGTAGAGATTGTCCTGCTTGTCGATGAAGATCCCGCTCGGGCGGCTGAACTGCCGGAACTCCTGGATGAACGTGCCGTTCTGGTCGAACACCTGGACGCGGTTGTTGTTGCGATCGCCGACGAACAGCCGGCCTTTGGAATCGAACGCCAGCCCGTGCGGCTGATCGAACTCGCCCGGGCCGGGGCCCAGCTTGCCCCACTCCTTGATGAACTTGCCGGTCTTGTCGAACTTCAAAATACGGTTGTTGCCGCCGCCGTGACCTTCGCCCACGAAGATGTCGCCGTTGGGCGCGGTGACGACGTCGTTCGGCTGATAGAAGTAGTCGGGGGACGCCGCGCCACCCAGCTTGCCGAGCGTCAGCAGGACCTTGCCGTCGGGGCTGAACTTGAACACCTGGCTGCCGTGCGTCGCGCCGGGCCGTGGTCCGATCGGGCCGCTCGGCGCCGCGCGTCCGCCGCCGGCCGCACCCGGAGCCGCGCCGCGTGCCGCGCCGCGCGCGGGCAGCGGTGCGTCGTCCTGGCCGTCGGTCACCCAGACGTTGCCGTCCTTGTCCACGTGGATGCCGTGCGGGAAGATGAGCAGTCCCGCGCCGAAGCTCTTCACGAGCTTGCCCGACGCATCGAACTTGAGAACGATCGGCAGATCCGACATCTTGCCGGTCGCGCGATCCAGGCACGAGTTGGCGCCGCAGCGCTCGGCGACCCAGATCGACTTGCCGTCCTTGTCGATGTCGACGGCGCTTGTCGCCCCCCAGGTCCGCCCTTCGGGCAGCTTGAGGTAGTCCTTGACCGTGGTATACGGATTCGGCGCGTCGTTGGTCGGCTGGCCGGCATCCTGCGCACGAGCCTGCCATCCCGAGAAAGGCATGAGGGCGAGAAGGGGAACGAAAACCGCGAGGGCGAATATCAGTCGGCGTGCATGTGGCATGAGAGCTACCTCCAGTTCGAGACGCCGGATTCTAGCCGACTTTACGGGCGCCGTGCGGCGCAATCCTCCAAATCAGGCCCACAACATCGGAATCGGCTGGGCACTCGAATTGCGCTTCACTCCTTCAAACCGGGCTCATTGACGGATTCCCGGCGGGAGGTTGCACCATGAGAACTTTCGGATTTCTCGCAACGGCGTGCCTGGTCGGGCTCGCATCGGCGGGCGGAGCGGGCGTCCGGGCACAGGCCTACTCGGGCCAGGCCGA
>Ga0082335_1003220_pt1 | contig 27454 bp, 27 predicted proteins | sample Subgrocontami58m_FD_72375 | JGI IMG/M metagenome (GOLD analysis project Ga0082335, IMG submission 72375) | Subsurface groundwater microbial communities from S. Glens Falls, New York, USA - GMW37 contaminated, 5.8 m (SPADES assembly) (version 2) ...
GCGGCCTTGGTCGCCGGATTGGCGACATTGGCGGCCCGGCTCACCATGCTCTCGATGCCGGCGCGCTGCGTGGCTTCCGTCGTATAGCCCGGCGGCGTCGCGAAACGCGCGTCGACGTGCAGGCAGCGGCCGTAGAAATACTCGGCCGGCTCGGTGTAGAGGTCGAGCGCCTGCTGGCGGCTTTCGGCGACGCCGACGAACTGCAGGAAGCCGGCGCGGTACGGATTGCGGTCCTTGCCGAGTTTCTCCATCTCGTTCCAGAAGCCCTGCATCGTCGCCAGGCCGGCCTTGTAGCCGTAGTAGGAGAGGTAGCAGTAGACGTAGTCCATCTCGGCGCACCACCGCCACGTCTCGATCGAGCCGCCGCCGGGAATCCAGATCGGCGGGTGCGGGTCGTTCTGGATCGGCCGTGGCCAGATGTTGACGTAGCGCTGCTGGTTGTAGCGGCCGGAGAAGGCGAAGGTGTCCTTCTCGGTCCATGCCTTCTTCACCAGGTCATGCGCCTCGTAGTAACGCTCGCGCAGCAGGCTCGGGTTCTGGCCGTAGGCGTAGCAGGTGTCCATCGGCGAACCGACGGGGAAGCCCGCGATCAGGCGGCCGCCCGAGATGACGTCGATCATCGCGAACTCTTCGGCGACGCGCGTCGGTGGATTGTAGAGTGCCAGCGAGTTGCCCATGACGCAGAGCGCGGTGTCCGTGGTCCGCCGCGCGAGCGAACTCGCGATCAGGTTGGGCGAGGGCATGAGGCCGTAGCCGTTCGAATGGTGCTCGTTCACGCAGACCGCGTCGTAGCCGAGCTCGGCGGCGTACTCGAGTTCGTCCATGAAGTCGTTGTACATGTGATGGGCGCGCTGGGGGTCGAACAGCGACGAATGGATGTCGACCCACACGCTGGGGTGCTTCTTGTTGAAGTCCTCGGGCAGCTCCGTGTACGGCATCAAGTGGAACCACATGAGCTTCATGGTGCGTTCTCCCTAAACCCGGACCTTCGTGGGTAAACGATCGTTTACCTCGGACAGCGTGCCCCGGCTTAAACCTGTGTGCAATGTGGGATTTCCGCAGGTCGCGGGTAATTTTATTGTTTTTCCCCTATGCCACCCGTTCTGATTCGTATTTTGTGCATTGCACTCTCGCCAGCGCAGCAATAGTTTCGCTGCATCGCAGGAGGCATTGCCAATGTCCGTTGTCGCTTTCGCGGCCCGTCCGCATCCGACGGCCAACCAGCCGCAGAAGGATCTTTACGAGGTCGGTGAAATTCCGCCCCTCGGCCATGTCCCGAAGAACATGTACGCTTGGGTCATCCGGCGCGAGCGCCACGGTCCGCCCGAGCAGTCCATGCAGCTCGAGGTCGTGCCGACCCACAGCATCGGCGAGGACGAGGTGCTGGTCCTCGTGATGGCCGCGGGCGTCAACTACAACGGCGTGTGGGCAGGCCTCGGGCTGCCGATCTCGCCGTTCGACGTCCACAAGCAGCCGTTCCACATCGCGGGCTCCGACGCCGCCGGCATCGTCTGGGCGATCGGCGCCAAGGTGAAGCGCTGGAAGGTCGGCGACGAGGTCGTGGTCCACTGTAACCAGGACGACGGCGACGACGAGGAGTGCAACGGTGGCGATCCGATGTTCTCGACCAGCCAGCGCATCTGGGGCTACGAGACGCCGGACGGCAGCTTCGCGCAGTTCTGCAAGGTGCAGGCGCGCCAGCTCATGAAGCGGCCGCAGCATCTCACCTGGGAGGAGAGCGCCTCCTACACGCTCACCCTCGCCACCGCCTACCGCATGCTGTTCGGCCATCGCCCGCACATCCTGCGACCGGGCCACAACGTGCTGGTGTGGGGGGCCGCGGGCGGCATCGGCTCGATGGCAGTGCAGCTCATCGCCGCCGCCGGTGCCAATGCCATCGGCGTCATCTCCGATCCGTCGAAGACCGATTTCGTGATGTCGCTGGGTGCCCGCGGCGTCGTCAACCGCAACGACTTCGACTGCTGGGGCCAGCTGCCCGACGTCGACGACCAGAAGGGCTACGCCGAATACATGAAGAAGTGCCGCAAGTTCGGCGCGGCGATCTGGGAACACACCGGCAAGGGCAACGACGTCGATTTCGTGTTCGAGCATCCCGGTGAGCAGACCTTCCCGGTGTCGTGCTTCGTCGTGAAGCGCGGCGGCATGGTGGTCTTCTGCGCCGGCACCACCGGCTACAACCTCACCATGGACGCGCGCTTCGTGTGGATGCGCCAGAAGCGCATCCAGGGCAGCCACTTCGCCAACCTGCTGCAGGCGAGCCAGGCCAACCAGCTCGTGATCGAACGCCGCGTCGATCCCTGCATGAGCGAGGTCTTCGACTGGGCCGACATTCCCAAGGCCCACACCAAGATGTGGAAGAACCAGCACAAGCCCGGAAACATGGCGGTGCTGGTCTCCGCCAAGCGTCCCGGCCTGCGCACCCTCGAAGACGCGCTGGAGGATTAACTCAGTCTCCTCCGCTCATCGCGCCCTCTCCGCCCGCGAAGCGGGGGGAGAGGGAGGGGACCCGCGTAGCGGGGAGGGTGAGGTGGGTCATCGGCTGTCGATCCACACACTCCCTCTGAAACGTCCACCACCTCACCTTCCCATTGCTGCGCAATGGGCCCCTTCCTCTCCCCCGCTGCGCGGCGGAGAGGAGAGTTCGACTGGAGATCTCACGTGCTTCTGAACGACCTTCTTCCCTTGTGCGCCGAAGCCGAGACCGCCGCCGACCGCTACGAGACCGTGGCGCGCGAGGCCGTGCGCAAGCTCATCGCGCCCGCGGGCAAGGTCGATCCGAAGCTCTTGGAGCGCGAGCAGTTTGCGGCCCATGGCTTCGCCTGGATCGCGACCTACGTCGCGGCGACCCGCCAGATGCGGCGCTGGGCCGAGGCAAACGCCGGCGGCGAACTGGAGCAGCTCATTCTCCAGGCGGCGCTCGGCGAATATCTCGCCCAGCTGAAGGGCGGCATCGCCATCAGCCAGGTCGAGATCGTGCGGCCGGCCGACCTCGGCGCCGACGCGTCGGCGCTCGATACGCCCGCCGTCGCCAGGCTGATCGCGGCCAACACGTCCGCGGCGCGACTGCGTATCGCCGAGCTGATCACCGACGGCCTCGACTCGGGCAATTTCGGCGCACTCGGTCTCGGCGACGAAGCGATGGAAGAGGTGCGCCGCCAGTTCCGCCGCTTCGTCGACACCGAAGTGGGGCCGCATGCGCACGGCTGGCACCTGCGCGACGAGTTGATTCCGCTGCCGGTGGTGCAGCAGATGGCCGATCTCGGCGTCTTCGGCCTCACCGTGCCGGAGGAGTGGGGCGGGCTCGGCATGGGCAAGCTCGCCATGTGCGTCGTCACCGAGGAGCTTTCACGTGGCTACATCGGCGTGGGCTCGCTCGGCACGCGTTCTGAGATCGCGGCCGAGCTGATCCGCGCCGGCGGCACCGAGGACCAGAAGAAGCGCTATCTCTCGCGCATCGCCTCGGGCGAGATCCTGCCGACGGCGGTGTTCACCGAGCCCAACACCGGCTCCGACCTCGCGAGCCTGCGCACGCGCGCCGTGCTCGACGGCGACAGCTACAAGATCAACGGCAACAAGACCTGGATCACCCACGCCGCCCGCGCCGATATCATGACCTTGCTGGCGCGCAGCGACGCCTCCAAGCCCGGCTATCAGGGCCTGTCGATGTTCCTGGCCGAAAAGCCGCGCGGCGACGAGAGCGATCCGTTCCCGGCCAAGGGCATGAGCGGCGGCGAGATCCGCGTGCTGGGCTATCGCGGCATGAAGGAATACGAGATCGGCTTCGACGGCTTCGAGGTGCCGGCGGCCAACCTGCTGGGCGGCAAGGAAGGCCAGGGCTTCAAGCAGCTCATGGCCACCTTCGAGAGCGCGCGCATCCAGACCGCGGCGCGCGCCGTGGGCGTCGCGCAGAACGCCCTGGAACTCGGCCTGCGCTACGCCAAGGACCGCATCCAGTTCGCCAAGCCGCTCTATGCCTTCCCACGCGTCGCCGGAAAGATCGCCTGGATGGCGGTCGAGACCATGATCGCCCGCCAGCTGACGTACTTCGCCGCGCGCGAAAAGGACCAGGACCGCCGCTGCGACATCGAGGCCGGCATGGCGAAGCTATTGGCCGCGCGCGTCGCCTGGAGCAACGCCGACAATGCGCTGCAGATCCACGGCGGCAACGGCTACGCGATGGAATATCCCATCAGCCGCGTGCTGTGCGATGCGCGCATCCTCAACATCTTCGAGGGTGCGGCCGAGATCCAGGCGCAGGTCGTCTGCCGCGGGCTGCTCGAGGGCCGGAACTAGGCCGTAAGCCATCGACGGGCTTTGTGCGGTATTGTTCGCGTTCCTTGCCATGTCGCAGGAATGTCGGAAGAGGATAGGTGCTCCCTCGAGATGACGTGTTTGGCGAATTTCGGCCGGGGCGAGATAGGGTGATCTCACGGATGGCGCCGGCGGCAAGGCTGGCGCGACCGAACCCGCCAGAGGTATCGGCGGGTTCAGTCCTCGTCACCGTTCTCAGAGCTGGGGAAAGACCCGAGGCCAGACGGACTGTGGAGGCGGCACCGGATACGGGCGTTGTTTGCCGGAGCGATGCCAGGGTCGAAGCGCGCGTTCGAGTGTGCGGATGAGTTCGTCGCCCGTGAACGGCTTGGTGACCGCTGGCGCACCCATGTGGGCACGTGGATAAGCGTCGAGCGGTGCTTCGGCATTGGTGAGCCACACGAGAGGTATGCCCTCCTGGGCCAGACTCTCGGCAACGACGGTCGCGACGCCGCCATTGAGCTGCAGGTCCACCACCGCGCCGTCGATCGGCCCCCGCGCGATGAGCCGTTCGGCTTCCTCGACCGAGGCCACGGGGCCGACGGCGCGATAGCCTGCCTGGAGAAGGGCGCGCTGAACGTCGAGCGCCAGCGGCGCCTGATCTTCCACGACCAGGATGCGACCGCGCGGTGGGTCGTCCGCCTCGGCGGTTTTGGGCAAATGCCGCGGCGGCGTGCCGGCGGTCACGATGCGTGGCATCACCGGCAAGCGGCCATTGCGACGGAAAGAACGGAAAGTGGGGAGCGGCGCCGCCGGCGTGTAGCCGGGCCGGGAAGCAGCTGACCCGATCGTCATGACTTACCTCCTCGTTGGGTTTGGATGGAAGGGAGTGCGGAAGGGCATCGCAGGGTGCGGTGCCCTCCGCTTCATGCCTCTATTGCTGGGTGATGGTGCGCGGGGCCGCGTTTGCCTCGATGCGGATGGCGCGCGCCTTCTTCTCCTCGGGGATCTCGCGCTGCAGCTCGATCGTCAGCAGGCCGTTGGCGAGCCTGGCGCCCGTGACCTTCACATGGTCGGCGAGCTGGAAGCGGCGCTCGAAGTCCCGGCCGGCGATGCCGCGGTAGAGATACTCCTTCTCCTCCGCCGGCGCCTGGGTACGGCCGCTGACCACGAGTTCGCTTTCCTTCTGCGTGAGGCTGAGCTCGGCTTCGGTGAAGCCCGCAACCGCCATCACGATGCGGTAGGCATCCTCGCCCGCCTTCTCGATGTTGTAGGGGGGATAGCCGGAGCCGCTGCCGGTCTGGCTGACCACTGAATCGAGCAGGTCGAATACCCGGTCGAAGCCGACGGTGGCGCGGTAGTAGGGTGCGAAATCGAAATCCGTACGCATGGTACATCCTCCTGTGAGCGATGGTTGCGATCCGGCCCCCCGGAGGGCGGCCGTGGGTCCGACGGCATCGCACGATGCCGCCGTCGACGTTCGATCTAGGATCGCTCCTGCCGCCGTCAAGGGGTGTGGAAATCACATCGGCACCGCGCAGGGGAATTCTCGTCGCGGCCGGAAAATCGCGTTTTTCCAAAGAGATAACCCGGCCCCGCACCATGACTCCGCGTTCTGTTTGTTCGACTGGCGCTGAGGAATTGCGATGGACGATGTGATCCTGCCGCTGTTGGCGGCGTTCGCCGGGGTCTTTATCGCCTGCATGGCGATGGCCGCGGCCCTTGCCGGGGCGCGCGACCGACTCCTGCTCAGGCGGGAAAGCCGGCGCCGACCGACGTAAGATCCTGTCGCAGACTCGTCTGACCCGCGGAGGTAGAAGTCTTGCAAAGAAACTAGGACTATCCGTGCATCGGCCATTCTGCTGTAAAGTTTGAGGATCGATAGTTCATATCTGTATGTCTGCGCTATCGCCTTCCTTGCGATGTTCGGCGGTGCCCTGATCGGCATCTTCGTCGCGCGGGTGCTTCCGGGCGACCACCTGAGCAAAGAGTCGGCGGCCGTGGTCAAGCTGGCCGCCGCCGTCGTCGTGTCGCTCACGTCCCTGGTGCTCGCGCTGATGTTGTCGGCGGCGAACAGCTCCTTCTCGGCCAATGCGGGGATCGTCAAGAAACTCGGATCGGATCTCATTCATCTCGATCACCTGCTGCGCAGCTACGGGCCGGAGGCGAACGAGGGGCGTGTGACTCTCCGGGCCTACACGAGCGGGAAGAGCGAGGAGCTGTTTTCCGGTTCTGCCGTACCGACAACGACCAATTGACAGACGGCCGATCTGCTCGACGGACTTCTCGGTGCCATCCTGTCGCTGTCGCCTGCCGACCGACGCCAGACATTGCTCGCCGCGCAGGCCCAGACCATCACCGCAAACATCTACGCGGAACGATGGCTGTTGTGGGAGAATCCGGGCACCACGGTGCCCATCCAATTCCTCTTCGTGCTGATCTTCTGGCTGTTGCTCATTTTTCCCGGCTTCGGTCTGTTCGCCCCTTTCAACGCCACGGTGATCACGAGCTTCTTCCTCACCTCGCTCGCGGTCACGGGGGCCCTTCTGATGATCCTCGAACTGGGCGATCCCATGCACCAGAGCCTGTTGCGTGTCTCCAGCGAGCCCATGCGCCGCGCGCTGGACGAGATCGGCCGCCTCTGAAGGAAGGTTGGGCTTCGCCGCCCTCCCGTGTAGTCTGGCCGTCGTTGGCCAGAGTCTTGCCACACCGAGGGGGAGCCGGTCATGATCGAACCCTATACCGCGGTGGGATTGATCCCCACCTTCTGGGGCATTCGCCGGCGCGAGGATATCGCCCGGAACCTCGAACACCTGGAAAGCCTCACCCACGCGGCCTACTGGCTGTCGAACCTCGACATTCCGGTGCGCCTGATTGCCATTCCCGAGGGCGCGCTGCAGGGCTTCAACGACGAGGTCCTCGATGCCAATCACGCCGACTTTGCGAAGACCTGCGCGATCGACATTCCCGGCCCGGAGACGGACCGCTTGGGCCAGCTCGCGCGCAAGTGGGGCGTCTACATCATGGCCCAGGCCAAGGCGCGTCACGAGGATTGGCCGGATCGCTTCTTCAACGTCGGGTTCGTCATCGATCCGGACGGCGCCGTCATCCTGAAGCACTACAAGCTCTCGGCGCTGCTGCCGTGCGAGCGCTCGGTCTCGCCGCACGACGTGTTCGACTGGTGGGTGGCGAAGTACGGCCGCACGCTGCAGGCCTTCTGGCCGGTGGTCGACACCGCCATCGGCCGGCTCGGCATCATGATGGCGATGGAGGGCAGCTACCCGGAGAACGGGCGCGGCCTGGCGCTGAACGGCGCGGAGGTGGTCTATCGCGCCTCGCTGCCGGCGCCCTTCACCGAGAACGACTTCTTCGAGATCACCAACCGGGCGCGCGCGCTCGAAAACAACTTTTACGTCGTGGCGCCCAACATCGGCGGCTACCATCTCTTCCCCGACAGCGAGACGCCGGTCGATGCCGGCGGCGGCCAGTCGATGATCGTCGACTATCGCGGCGCGCTCGTCGGCAAGCAGCGCGACACCAACGGCTCGACCTTCGTCGCCGGGCCAATCCACATCGAGGCGCTGCGGCACCACCGGCAGAGCTCGCAGGTGACCAACTGGACCAAGGACATCCGCACCGAGCTGGCGCAGATCGTCTACGAGCAGCCGATCTACCCGAAGAACCTCTACGCCGACAAAATTCCCGGCAAGCATGCCGACTACAAGCGCGACGTGATCGACCGGCAGATCCGGATGATGCAGGAGCGCGACATCTGGAAGGCGCCGTCGAAGGGGTGAGCCGAGAGTGACAGCAGTGCCGGCAGCCTGGCGAAAAACGCGAGGCAGGCTTGCGATAGGAGAGCTCCAGGTTAGGACGGAATAGTCCGGTATTTCCGCTATCGTCGCACGAGGCCTGTCCGGAACTTTTCCGACGCAGCTTGAGAATTCTTCTCCTCCCCCGTCTCAGCGCCTTCAGAGGCGCGACGGGGGACGGCAGGGAGGGGGAAAGCAACAGTCTCGATGTTGCCTTCCCCCTTGTGTCTTTGGAATTTGAGATGATGAGCGAGCGGGCGGCTGTTGACGCAGCCGCCACTCGCCGCTCAGGGTTCTGTCGATGCCGACCGGTTCACCGACCAGGACCGGATATGGCGGCTCGGATGAGGCCACGCCGGTTATGATCGGGAACCTTCCCGAGCAGACGCAGGCGCTCCTGGGCGGCGCGGAAACCCGGGCGATGGCCGCCGGCGGCAAGGCGGACCACCGGGCGGTGTTCGTGCGGGCGGTCCCGGATCAGAAGGGCTGGTTCGATAGTTTCCTGGTGAAATGAGGCAAAGGATCGGCGCAATCAATATGCGGCGCGGAACAACGCCAACGATGTACCGCGGACCCGCGGCGGCGACGGCTATGCGATGGAATACCCCATCAGCCGCGTGCCGTGCGACGCGCGCATCCTCGACATCTTCGAGGGCGTAGCCGGGATCCAGGCGCAGGTCGTGTGTCGCGGGCTGATGCCCATCGTTGAACTCAAGCGGACTTTGTCCGCATCCCTTGCCACTCGCAGAAACGCCAGGATCGAACATCCGATCGACAAGGCGTGCGATACGGCGGTGCATGCTGCAGTTGAGCGGGTCTCTCCGCGTAAATTCCGCAGGATTCAATGGAACTGGCCGTTATCGAAAAAAAATTAGCTCCAAAATGGAAACGATTAAAATGCATCAGGTATGTAATAACAACTAGACGGCGTCTGCGAAGACGATAATCTTTTCAGCAAGGCACTGTCTTGTTGTGGAGACGCATCATGACCGTGGTTGCGGGTGGCGACAACACCATACGTCCGTCGACAGTGTTTCTCTCGCTTCTGCCGCCATCGGGCACCGACCGGCGATTGGCGCTGCTGGTCATCGTCGTATCGACCGTGATCTTCCTCGTCTTGGCGCCCTTTGCCAAAGTGCCGCTGGTCCCGATGCCGGGATTTGTTCCGGCCTATCAGTCCGCACTCTTCATCTGCGACGCGCTCACGGCGGCCGTGATTTTCGGCCAGTATTGGATCCAGCGCACGCGCGGCCTGCTGCTGCTCTCCACCGCCTACCTGTTCACCGCGCTGTCCATCGTGCCGCACACATTGTCGTTTCCGGGGCTGTTCGCGCCGGGCGGGCTGATGGGCTCGGGCCCGCAGACCACGGTCTGGCTGTACATGCTGTGGCATGGAGGTTTCCCGCTCCTCGTGGTGGCGTACGCTTTCCTCAAAGGTGACGACACGCGGCTTGCCCGGCCACGCGTCTCGGTTCTGGCCAGCACCGCGACAGCGATCGCCGCAGTCCTCGGCTTTACGATACTGACGACGGCCGGACACGACCTGCTGCCGCGACTCCTGAGGCCGGACAATACCTACACGTCGGTCATGTTCGTCCTCATTCTGGGGGTATGGGCGCTCAACCTGCTCGCCTTGCTGTCCCTCTGGCTGCATCGGCCGCACACCACGCTCGACCTGTGGATGATGGTGGTGATGGTGGCGTGGACGTGCGACGTCGGCCTCAGCGCCGCCCTCAACGGCAAGCGTTTCGACCTCGGCTTCTATGCCGGACGCGGCTATGGGTTGATGGCGGCGAGCTTCGTGCTGATCATGTTGCTGCTCGAAACCCGCGGTCTCTACGCCCGGCTGGCACGCAACCTTTCGGACGAGCGCGATGCCGCCGAGGATCGTGCCGCCGCCGCTAACCGTGCATCGATCGAATCCGCGGAGACGCTGCGTGCGGTCGTGGACACTTCCCGTCAGGCCGTGATCGCCCTGTCGCCGGAAGGCCGCGTCCTGTTGTGAAACAAGATGGCCGAACGAATGTTCGGGTATCGATCGGACGAGATCGTCGGCAAACCCTATCCGCTGGTTCCTCCGTCGGCGTTGGGTGAACAGAGGGCATTGTTTGCCCGTGTCCTGGCCGGAGAGACGCTGAACGATCTGACCTTCCGCCGCCGGCACAAGGACGGCAGCGAGCGCGACATTCACGGTGCCGCGGCGCCGTTCTTCGACGCCTCGGGCAGGCTGCGCGGGGTCGCCGCCGCACTGGAAGACGTCACGGACAAGCTCGCCACCGAACAGATGCTGCGCCAGGCGCTGAAGATGGAAGCGGTCGGCCAGCTCACCGGTGGCGTCGCCCACGACTTCAACAACATCCTCATGGTGATCCTGGCCAACGTCGAGGAGCTCCAGGAGGACAAAAGCCTGTCGCCGATCCGGCGCGAGCAGCTCGGCCAGATCGCGGCTTCCGCCGAACGCGCCGCCGATCTTACGCGCCGTCTGCTCGCCTTTTCGCGCAAGCAGCGGCTGCAACCGCAACCCACCGACCTCACCGAACTGGTGGCCGGCATCGGCAAGCTGCTGCGCCGCACGCTCGGGGAGCAGACTGAACTCGACGCGGCCTTCGCCGAGAATCTGTGGATCGTGAACGTCGATCGCGCACAGGTCGAAGCCGCGTTGGTCAATCTGTGCGTCAATTCCCGCGATGCCATGCCGAACGGCGGCCGCCTGCTGATCGAGACGGCCAATGCCGAACTCGACCGTTACTACGCGGCGCTCAATCCCGGCGTCGTTCCCGGCCAGTACGTCATGCTGGCGGTCAGCGACACCGGCGCCGGCATTCCGGCCGAACTGCTGAGCAAGGTATTCGACCCCTTCTTCACGACCAAGGATGTCGGCAAGGGCACGGGCCTCGGATTGAGCATGGTCTACGGCTTCGTCAAGCAGTCCAACGGCCATATCAAGATCTACAGCGAGCTCGGCAAGGGCACGACGATCCGCCTGTACCTGCCGCGCTGCGACGCCCCGGCGGTCGAGCACGACGCACGCGCCGCCCCGGCGATACAGCACGGCAGCGAACGCATCCTGGTGGTCGAGGATGACGCGCAGGTACGGGCCGCGGTCCTGGAGCAGGTGCGAGGCCTGGGCTACGCGGTGACCGAAGCCGCGGGCGGCCAGGCAGCGCTCGACATCCTCGAAGCCGGCAATACTTTCGACCTGATGCTGACCGACGTCGTCATGCCGGGCGTCGACGGACCGCAACTCGCCAGGAGCGCCGCGGAACGCTGGCCGGCGATGAAGGTCGTTTTCATGTCGGGGTACAGCGAGAACGCAGCGATCAGCCACGGCCTCATCACCGCCGATGCACGCCTGCTGTCCAAGCCGTTCCGCAAGATCGACCTCGCCAAGGGCCTGCGAGACGCTCTCGATGCGCGGCGGCCCGAAAGGCCGCATGCGCCCGCACAATCCGAACCCGGACTGCAGGAGTGAGTCATGGACGAGCTGGATCTCGGCCTTCTACGGCAGCACTTCGTCGACGCCCTGTCCGATTGCGCGATAATCCTCCTCGATGTCGAGGGCAACGTGCAGACCTGGAATGCCGGGGCACAGGCCATCCTCGAGTATCCCGCCGACGTCATCGTGGGGCGGCACTATTCCCACCTTTTCCCGAAGGATCATGTCGCGAGAACGAAGCCCTCGGCGCCGCTCGATGAGGCGCGGGCGATGGACCTGTACGAGGAGACGGGACGGCTGCTCGCCATGAATGGCACCGAAGTCGTAGCGTACAGCGCGATCTCGCCGATCTACGACCGGCAGCGGCGGCTGCTCGGCTTCGGAATCCTGGCGCGCGGAGCCGCGGTCGCGCAGCCTGCCGGCGTGGCCGGTCCCGTGGACGCCGTCGCCCCCGGCGAACGCGAGCATATTCTGGCCGTAGACGACGACGAACGGGTTCTCGAAGTCATGCTGTCCCAGCTCAGGAGCCTGGGATACCGGGTCACCGGCGCATCGAACGGCGCGCAAGCGCTCGAAATCCTCGCCAGCCGCCCCGATGTCGATCTGTTGTTCACCGATGTGTCGATGCCGGGCGGTATCGGCGGCCGCGATGTCGCCGAAACGGCCGTGCAGATGCGCCCCGGCCTGAAGATCCTGTTCGCCTCCGGATACTTCGAACATGCTCTGGTACGCAGCGGCGCGCTTACCGCGAGCGCCGCCTTTCTCGTGAAGCCATATCGCAAGAAGGATCTGGCCCAGAAGGTGCGGGAAGTGCTGAGCGGACCGGCGCCATGACTTCTTCCGGTCGAGAGCCGAGCATCGCACGGCGCGCCATATGGGTGGCGCTGGCCTATGTCGTCACGACCGGCGGCATACTCGTGGCGCTGCTCATCCAACTGCGGACCGAGGCGATCACCGCCAGCAAGAGAGAACTGAGCGCATTCGCCCAATTGACGGCAGGACACACGTTCGAGGTTGCCGCCGGCATCGAGGAGGCTCTGAAGCTCGCCGAGGTGACGCTCAGTGTCGCCTCCGAGTCGGGTGCCGCCAACGAAGAGGCCATCCGCGCGATGCTGCGCGACGTGGCGCGCGGTGCCCGTGGACTGAAGGACATCTTCGTTCTCGATGCGAGAGGCAAGGTCGTTTATCAGGCGAGCGGCAGCGGCGACATCGGTCTCGACCGGTCGGATCGGCCGTACTTCGTGCAGTACCAGAAAACGCCGACCTTGAGATTCGACATCGGCACCCCCGTGCCGAGCAGTTCGCGGAATGGGTCCGAGGAGTGGTTCATCCCGGTGACCTACGCCTGGCGGAGCACCAAAGGTGACTTTTCAGGCGTGATCGTCGGCATGATGGAACCGCAGTTCTTCGAAAAGGCATGGACCTTCGACAGTGAGATTTCCGGCCTGAGCATCGCGTTGACCTCGGCCGACGGCGTGCTGATCATGCGCCGGCCGTTCGCGACGCAGATGATCGGACGCCCGCTGGCCGACGGCCCGGCGGTCGCGCGGCTCTCGCTCGATCGCACCGCCGGCACGATCGAGGGTCGCAGCCCCTTCGGCGGCGAAGACCAGTTGCTTGCTTACCGCAGGGTCGCCGCCTATCCGAAGCTCCTGATTTTCGTCGCCCAGCCCATGAACGTCGTGCTCGAGGGCTGGTGGCGCATCGTATGGATCGTCGGGTCGAGCTGGATCGTCGCTTCGATCGCGCTGGGTGGGTTGGGTGCCTGGCTGGCGCGCGAGATGAAGGCGCGTGGCGGCCTGGAGACCCGTTACAGAGCACTGTTCGGCTCGATTCCCTACCCGGTCATCGTTTCCGACAACGATACGCTCGGCATTCTGGCATTCAACAGTGCCGCGGAGCAGCAGTACGGCCGGAAAGTGCTGGACAATGCCTACCTGCCCGAGGACTTCGCGGTGCTGGCGGCCAAGCGACCGGAATTCTCCAAGGAGGTCACCACCGTCATCCAGGGCCAGCGTCATCGCAACAAGGAGGGCAGGACGATCGACGTCGAAATGGCCGTGCGCCTGATCGACTACGACGGCCGGCACGCCGCGCTCACCACCGCTGTCGACGTCACCGACCGCTTGCAGGCCGAGCGCGACCGCCAGGCCGCGGAGGAACAGCTTCGCCAGTCGCAGAAGATGGAAATGCTGGGACAGCTTACCGGCGGCATCGCCCACGACTTCAACAACATCCTCATCGTCATCATGGATAGCGTCGAGGCCCTGACCGAGGCCGGTGGCGTCGATCCTGAAGCGTTGAAGCGGCTCGCTCGCATCGCCGACTCCGCGCAACGCGCCGAGGATCTGACGCGCCAGATGCTGGCCTTCTCGCGCAAGCAGCCGTTGCGTCCGCGGCCCACCAACATCAACGATCTGATCGCGGGCACCGGCAGGATGATGCGGCGTACCCTCGGCGAGCAGATCGAGATCGATTCCGTGCTCGCCGATGATCTGTGGAGCGTCAATATCGACCATGCCCAGCTCGAGGCCGCCCTGGTCAACCTGTGCATCAACGCGCGCGACGCCATGCCCGGTGGCGGCCGGATCCTGATCGAGACCCAGAACGTGGTGCTCGACAGCGCCTTCGTGGCACGGAACCCCGGCGCTTCGTCGGGCGACCACGTTCAGGTCACGGTCAGTGACACCGGGCGCGGCATCCCGCCGAAGGATCTCGACAAGGTGTTCGAACCTTTCTTCGGCGCCAAGGAAGGCGGCAGAGGTTCCGGCCTCGGACTGAGCATGGTCTATGGATTCGTCCGGCAGTCGAACGGCCACATTGCCGTCAGCAGCGAGATCGACCAGGGAACTTCGTTCAAGCTCTATCTGCCGCGCTATGATGGCACGCCGGATGCTGCGACCGCCCACAGGAATGCGACAATCGTCGGCGGCAGCGAACGCGTGCTGGTTGTCGAGGACGATCCGCAGGTACGTGCCAGTGTCGTCCGCCAGCTGCAGAGCCTTGGCTACGTCGTTTCCCAGGCGGCCGATGGCAGCGCCGGCGTCGCGTCATTCGAAGCGGCGGCGCAGCCCTACGAGCTATTGCTGACCGACGTCGTCATGCCTGGACCGTTGAACGGCAAGGCCCTGGCCGATGAAGTGAGCCGACGCTGGCCCCGTACCCGGATCGTGTTCATGTCCGGCTACACCGACAATGCCCTGATCTACCGTGGCCATATCGACGCCGACGTCCTGCTGTTGAGCAAGCCGTTCCGCAAGGGCGATCTGGCGCGGATGATCCGACGGGCGCTCGACAGCGAGATCGCCCATGCCTAGGAACTGGCGGCAGATCGCCTGGTGGATGAGAAGGTCTTTCGCCGGGATCATCGCGGCTGTTCCATTGTGGCTCGGCCCAGCGGCGGCCCATGCCGCCACCATCACCGTAAGCACCAAGACGATCGCCGGCGCGAACCGCGCCCAGCCCCAGCTCGTCCACATGCTTCGTCTGACGGGAAGGATCGAAGCGGGTGATGCCGAAAAACTGCGAGAGATACTGGCCAAGCTCCCGCGCTGGAGCGGCACGCCCCCCGACATGCCATCCGCCTTCATTGAGCTCAGCAGCATAGGTGGCGATCTCACCGAAGGGCTCCAGATCGGCGAACTCTTGAGAAAGTTCAGGGTGAGCGCGGTGGTGCGCAAGCGCGATCTCTGCCTGTCCTCGTGTGCCCTCGCGCTCCTCGGCGGGAATGTGCATCGCGTGCCGTCCGTCTACCCCGAGGACTGCAATGTCGAGGTCGGGGGAAAGGTCGCGTTCCACAATATTTCACTCAATCGTAACGGTCTGCGCGAGATAACCTCGGACGATCCCGTGGCCAGCCGGCTGCAGGGGTTCGCCGACGCGAGAGGGGGCGCCGCGCTCCTCGTAAGGTACGCGGCGCAAATGGGATTGCCGCCGAACTTCGTCGCAAGCATGATCGGGCGACCGGTCGAGGATTTTCAGTATATCGAGACCGTCGAGCAGTTCCTTTCCTTCCGCGTCTGCCCGATTGGCCTGGGCCGGCCGCAGGTCACGCTCGACGTGCAGGCCGCCAACATCTGCAGCAACGCCACGGGCGCTCCCGATTCTTCGTCGTCGATGCAGGTGACGCCGATAGCGGCGGTACACGCCAGGCGCTACCTGCTGGAACGCTTGCAGGCAAACATGCAATCCTCCAAGGCGAAGGGGCGGCTTGCAGCCCAACTCGCTGACGGCGCCGTCATGCGGGTCAAGGCAGAGATCGACCGGCTCTATGAGGATCTTCGCGCGGCCGGCGTCGCGCTGCCCGACATCGTAGGGCCGACGTTCGAAGTCGGACGAACCCGATCGGGCTCCTACGAGACCATATGCTATGTCAGCCTCTCGGCTGAAGATCCGGACAGCTTCGACGTCGTCCTTCAGGGACCCAGGGGACTTTCCGAGCCGCCTCACCAGCCACCGACAAACTCCCGCCGACTGTTCCTGTTCAATAGGGCCGACGTGATCAACCGGCGTCCGTGACAGGGCGCAATGGATCGTGGATTCGTCGTACGGATTCTCCTTTGCCCCGGATATTCATGACGAATCCCGTGATGTGGTGCATGGCCTCGGATCTCGATGGGACGTCACGAGGTGGCCTGTGGCCCGGGCGAACCCGCCCGAATGTTCACCGTGCTGACGCCCGGCCGCCATGCCGACTACAAGCGCGGCATCTGGAAGGCGCCGTCGAAGGGGTGAGGCGAGAGTGACAGCAGTGCCGGCAGCCTGGCGAAAAACGCGAGGCAGGCTTGCGATAGGATAGTTGCAGATTTCACCGGAAATATCCTATAAATCCGCTATCGTCGCACGAGGTCTGCCTCAGAGGCCCGGGCCTTCGGCTGTCGCTCCGAAGACGTGACGATCCGAATCTTTGGCCATGCCCCGCCCGGCGCGCCCGCCGGGTACGATCCCTGGAGGATGAGGGGCCGTCCCGCGGCCTTGCCCTTACCGGGTACTGAGCCGTGAGTAGCAAGCAAAGGCTGCCTCTGCCGACGATCCGTCCGGCAGGTGGGGTGGACCGAGGTGCGGGCAACGCATCCGAGGACTGAATTTCGACGGTCGTCTGCGGCCGCCCGAGGCGGGGCCGCAGGGTCGGATTCCCGCAAAGTCACAGGTGGGCGCTCAACCTGTGTCACAACATTTGTCTCAACTTGGTGTGACACCTTTGGGTGTGACAGCCGGGCGGGCCGACGCCTATTCGCGCTTGTCCGCGACCTTGATGCCCATGACCTTCTTGGGCGGGAACTTCTTGAAGGTGGCGAGGTGGTTGCGCATGCCGAGCTGGAACGCCTCGATGTAGGCGAGCTTGCGCGTCAGGTAATTGTGCTGCTCCTTGGGGTCGAGATAGAGGTTGTAGAGCCGCGGGTAGGCGAAGCGCTCCAGCACGCCGGTGAAGCCGCCGGTACCGAAGGCGTCGGTTGCGTTGTCGCTGGTGGCCGACAGCACCATCTTGTATTCGCCGCAGCGCATCGCCGAGAAGGTCTGCGACAGCCAATAGTAGTGGTACTTGCGGTTGGAGAGCCCGTCGGGCGCCAGCAGGAAGCTCGTCTGGTCGACGCCATCGATGTAGCGGTCGCCGGGCAGCCGCTCCGAGGCGCCGGCGAGGCCGAGCGCGGTCGGCAGCACGTCGTTGAAGTCGAACAGCCCGTCGCTCTGGCGGCCGGCATCGATCATGCCGGGCCAGAACATCAGGCCGGGCACGCGCACGCCGCCTTCCCAGGTCGAGCCCTTGGCACAGCGGAACGGCGTGAAGGCCGCGTCCGGCCAGGTCTCCATGTGCGGGCCGTTGTCGGACGAGATGAAGATCAGCGTGTCTTCCAGCTGGCCCGATTCGCGAAGCGCTTCGACCAGCCGGCCCATGACGGCGTCGAGCTCGATCAGCGTGTCCTTGTAGGGATGCCTGGCGGGCGACTTGCCGAGGAATTTTTCGTGCGGGTAATTATCGAAATGCGCGCCGCGGGTGCAATGATAGAGCAGCCACGGCTTGTCGCTCTTGGCCTGCTTGCGGATGAACTCGCTGGAGTAATTGCACCATTTCTCGTCGAGCTCGGAGAGGACGGGGATCGTCACCTCCTCGACGTTGGTGAGTTCCTGGCCTTTCCTGGCATGCACGAAGCAGCGGTTGAACGGCATGTTCTTCACCCACTCGGTGCGGGCGTCGGAGTAGACGATCTCGGGGAAGAAATGCGGATCGCGCCACTCGGTGTACATGTCCGACACCGAGAGGAAACCGTAGAAATCGTCGAAGCCGACGTTCTGCGGCTGCGACTCGACGTTCTCGCCGAGATGCCATTTGCCCACCGCCTGGGTGGTGTAGCCGGCGTCGCCCAGCAGCATCGGCAGCGTGATCTCGCCCTGCAGGCCGCCCGGCTCGCCGTACATCGGCGGACGATGCAGGCCGTGGCGGTTGGGTACCCGGCCGGTCGCCATGGTGGCGCGCGACGGCGAGCAGCTTGGCTCAGAGTAGCAGGAGGTGAGCTGCAGGCCCTGGCGTGCGAGCTTGTCGAAGTTGGGCGTCGGCGCGCCCACCGCCACGCCGCCGCCGTAGCAGCCGAAGTCGCCCCAGCCGACGTCGTCCATCAGGAAGATCAGGATGTTGGGCTTCTTCCTGCGCCCCTTTTGCTTCCACGCGGCGAGCTTCCGCGCCGCGATCTCGACGTCGGCCGCATGCACGAAGCCGGGCTCGAGATGATCGGCCTTGCGCACCGTGGGCGAAGCGATGGCGTCGAATGTCGGCATGTTTCCTCCTGGTTCTTGCCCAACGCTATAGTTCGTCGCGGGAACCGGGGAAAGCGAAGCTAGCGGGCGGCGTCGACGGCGATGGCGCGGGCGAGCGCCGTCAGCGGCGCGCCGTACCGGGCGCCGGCCTCGGCCTCCGACATCGCCGAGCGCGTGAAGCGCATCGACACGCAGCCCAGCACGCGGTGGCGGTTTCGGATGGCGACGGCGATCCCCTGCAGGCGGCCCGGGCGCGGCAGGATCGTGAAGGCGTGGCCGTCGCGGCGAATGCGGGCGAAGGCGGCAGCGAGCCTGGCGTCGTGGCGCACGCCGAGGTCGCGCAGAGTGGCGCGGCGCTCCTCGTCCGAACAGAAGGCGAGCCAGGCCCGGCCGAGCGCGCTCGACAGGACCGGGCTTCGGCGCTGCAGGGCCAGCCGTTCGAAGGACATCGGGCTCTCGGCCGCGGTCGAATAGCGGATGGTGATGGCGCGGTGGCTGATCGTGCCGAGATAAAGTGGCCAGCCGTGTTTCTCCGTGAAGCGGTGCATGTGAGGCGCCGCGGCATCGACGAAATGATCGATGAACCGGATGCCCTGGGCGAGGCCCAGCACGCGGTCGGTCAGCCGATAGCCCATGTGGCGCGAGACCTGGGTCGCGTAGCCCAGCCCCATCAGGGTCTTGAGCAGGCGCGCGACGGTCGGCCGTGGCAGGCCGGTCTCCGCCGCCAGCATCGCGATCGTGCCGTGCGGGCGCCGGCTCAACGCCTCGAGGATCGCGAAACTGCGGCGCACCGGCTCGACGATGCCGGAGGGCGTACCGGGCGGTTCGGTCATGCCGCGGAGCCTATTTCGTAATACGGACTCTGTCGACTTAGCGCCGGTGATCCGGCCTGAAAGGGCCTATCCTCGCCGCAACGAAGAAGAGGCGGGGAAACATGTTCGGCAGGAGACACTTCGGAACGACATTCGGCGCGGCGGTCCTCGCCGCTCCGGCCATCGCGCGGGCGGATAAGTTCCCGTCGGGGCGCGTCACCATCGTCGTGCCGTTTCCCGCGGGTGCTGCCACCGACATCACCGCGCGCATCTACGCCGAACGGCTGTCGGCGCTGTGGGGCCAGCCGGTGGTGATCGACAACAAGGGCGGCGGCAATGGCATTCCCGCCGCCGAATTCGTCGCGCGCGCCAAGCCCGACGGCCTCACCCTTTTCGCCACCTCGGCGATGACCCAGGCGGTCAACCCCGCGATATACGACAAGCTGCCCTACGATCCGGTCGCGGATTTCGAGGCCGTTACGCGCATGGGCACATCGCCCTTCGTGCTGCTGGTCGACGCCAACAGCCCGCTCAAGACCGCGGCGGAACTCACGGCCAGGCTCAAGGCCGATCCGGCCAAGAACAATTTCGGCGCAGGCGCGCTGCCGGCGCGCGTGGCGTCGGAACTCTACAAGATGGCGGCCGGCGTCGAGGCGATCTACGTCGGCTACAAGAGCAACCCGCAGGCCATTCCCGACCTGCAGAGCGGCCTGCTCTCCTTCATGATGATCGACACCGTCAACGCCAAGATCGCGATCGAGCGCGGCGCGCTGAAGGGCCTGCTGGTGACCGACACCGAGCGCTATCCGCTGCTGCCCAACCTGCCGACCGCGGCCGAGGCCGGCCTGCCCGACGTGCTGCTCACCACCTGGACCGGCTATTACGTCCCCAAGGGTACGCCGCGCGAGATCGTGCAGAAGATCAACGCCGACATCCGCAGGGTCGCGGCGATGCCGGAGGTGCTGGCCCGGCTGGAAGCCATGGGCGGCGCGCCCAAGCTCATGAGTCCGGAGGAATTTGCCGCCTTCACGCGGTCCGAGAAGGAGCGCTGGGGCAAGATCATCCGTCGTGCCAATATGAAAGTGGAGTAGGAGAGAACCATGCAAGCAGCACTGCGCGGCAATGCGGGTCCCCGCTACCGGCACGTCGCCGACGAGGGCGCGCCCTTCGAGACCCTCACCATCGACAAGCTGACGCCGATCATCGGCGCGGAGATCGCCGGCATCGATCTCAGCAAGCCGCTCTCCAACCGCCAGCAGGACGAGATCCACCGCGCGCTGGCCGAGAACCTCGTCATCTTCTTCCGCGACCAGCACATCACGCAGGACCAGCACCTGGCGTTTGGCCGCCTGTTCGGTCACCTGCATGTCCACCCTGCGGCGCCGTCCGAGCCGGGCAAGCCGGAGTTGATGAAAATCTATGCCGACAAGGACAGCCCGCGCGCCAACGGCGAGGGCTGGCACAGCGACGTGAGCTGCGATCTCGAGCCGCCGATGGGCAGCATCCTCTATATCAAGCAGTGCCCGCCCAAGGGGGGCGATACGCTTTTCGCCAACATGTACGCCGCCTACGAGGCGCTGTCGGACCGCATGAAGACGTACATCGACGGCATGACCGCCATCCATGACGGCGAGTCGGTCTATCGCGGCCTCTATGCCAACTACGGCGTCGCCGACAAGCCGCAGTACCCGCGCGCCGAGCACCCGGTGGTGCGCACGCACCCGGTGACCGGCAAGAAGTGCCTCTTCGTCAACCGCGGCTTCACCCGCAGCCTGGTCGGCGTGCCGCGCGACGAGAGCGACGCCATCCTGCGCTATCTCTACGAGCACATGGAGAATCCGCTGTTCCAGTGCCGCTTCCGCTGGCGCGAGAACTCGATCGCCTTCTGGGACAATCGCTGCGCCCAGCATCGCGCCATGTGGGATTACTGGCCGCACACCCGCAGCGGCAACCGCGTCACGGTCGCGGGCGACAAGCCGTTCTGATACAAGCACGGCGTGCTTGTCATCTTCGATTGCGACGGCGTGCTGGTCGACAGCGAGCCGATCGCCAACATCTGCTTTGCCCGCGCGCTCGCCCGCGAAGGCCTCGACTGGAGCGTCGAGGAGACGATGCGGCGTCTGATGGGCCGCTCGATGAAGTCCTGCACGGAGATCGTCGAGGGCGTGCTCGGCCGCAGGTTGCCGCACGACTTCGTGGAGCGCCTGCAGGCCGACACGATGCGGGCCTTTCACGACGCCCCGCTCGAGGCGGTGCCCGGCGTCGCCGAGGCGATCGATGCGCTGGAGGCGGCCGGGCACGCCACCTGCGTCGCAAGCTCGGGCGGTCTCGACAAGATGCGCGTGACGCTGGGCATCACCGGCCTGTGGCAGCGTTTCGAGGGTCGCATCTTCAGCGCCACTCAAGTGCCGCGCGGAAAGCCGTTCCCGGATCTCTTCCTGCATGCGGCGCTCGGCATGAACGAGCAGCCCTTCGCCTGCGCGGTGATCGAGGATTCGCTGCCGGGCATCGAGGCGGCGCGCGCCGCCGGCATGCGGGCGATCGCCTATGTCGGCGCCCCCTATGCCGACGGCGCTGCCCTGCAGACGGCGGCGGGCGAGTGGGTCGACGACATGCGCAAGCTGCCGGCGCTGGTTGGCCGATGACCGGATCGTGGTCGATGGGGGCGGGCAGGGACGAGCGCGTCGTCGTGGTCGGAGCCGGCATGGCGGGCCTGGTGGCGGCGCGGCTGCTGCGGGATTCGGGCTTCGCCGTCACCGTCCTGGAGGCACGGGCCCGCGCCGGCGGCCGCGTATGGACCGACGATCGCCTGGGGGCGCCGGTCGATCTGGGCGGCTCGTGGGTTCACGGCGTTGACGGCAATCCGCTGACGCTGTGGTGCGGGAAGCTCGGCGTCGACCTCATCGAGTCGCAGGGCGAGCGCCTGCTGATCGACCGGCGCGCCACAGCGCCGACGCGCGAGGGCCAGCGCCGGCGTGCGGTGCTCGGTCGCCTCGCCTTCAAGGCCGCAATCGAATGGGCGAGCTGGAAGAGCAAGGCGATGGCCGGCGTCCGGGGGCCGCGCTCGATTTCGGTGAAGCAGGCCGTCGATCCCCTGCTTCACGCAGCCTGGTTGCCGGAGATCGACAAGCTCGTGGTGGCGACCTTCGTCGAGATGAGCGAGGGCGTACAGGGCGCGCCCTACGAGGCGATTTCGGCCGAGCAGTGGTTTCCGGCCGAAGGGCTGGAGCGCAACGCCCAGCCGCGCGGCGGCTTCCGGGCATTGGTCGACGATGCGGCACGCGGCCTCGATATCCGCTTCGGTGCGGCCGTTCAGCGCCTCGCCTGGAGCGGCGACGGCGTGAGCGCGATCCTGCAGAACGGGGAGAAGATCGAAGCCGGGCGGGCGATTGTAACGGTGCCGCTCGGCCTGCTGCGCGCCGGCCTTCCCGCACTCGACCCGATGCCGCCGCAAGCGCAGCAGCTCGCCATCGGCCGGCTGGGTTACGGCGCCGGCGTTCTCGGCAAGATCTACCTGCGTTTTCCACGGCGTTTCTGGCCTGATCATCCGAAATGGTTTGGCCGCCTGCCCGATGCGCCCGATGTGCGCGGCACGTTCAATACCTGGGTGAGCCACGAGACCGAAACCGGCCTGCCGATCCTGCTGAGCTTCACCAACGGCGGCACCGCCACGCGGCTCGACCGGTCGGCGAGCGATGCCGAGGTGCAGGACGTCGCGATGGCCTCGCTGCGGACCATGTTCGGGCCGGACATTCCCCAGCCGGAGGCGATGCTGTTTCCGCGTTGGCTGAGCGACCCGTGGTCGCGCGGCGGCTACTCCTATCCCGGCGTCGGCAGCGGTCCCGACGATGGCGCCGCTTATGCGCGCCCGCTCGGGGGACGCGTCTTCTTCGCCGGGGAGGCGACCGAGCCGGTCGAGTACGGTACGGTGCATGCCGCGCTCTGGTCGGGCGAACAGGCCGCCGAGGCGGTCTTTCGGGCCGCGACCGGTCGGGCGGCTTCGCGGGCTGCGCGGCCGTGGGCTGCGGCGCGCACTGGCGCCGGCCGGCACAATGGCTAAATAGATGTTAAGACGCGGTCGCCCACGATGTTGCCGGCCAAGACGTGGCCATTGGAGTGATAAATGACCCTTGCCGGCGTCCTGTTCGTTCTGGTGATCCTCTCGGGCCTCGCGACCCTCGGCATGCTGTTCGCGGGGCTGATCAGCATGAGCCGCAACGTCGAGGGGACGGTCGAAGGCGGGCGGCGCAGCAACCGGATGATGTGGTGGCGCGTGCGCCTCCAGTTCCTGACGATCGTCCTCATCATCCTGTGGTACTTGGCCAGCCGGAGCTGAAATCGATGGCGGTCAATCTCACGCGCATCTACACCCGAGGCGGCGATGCCGGCCAGACATCGCTCGGCCGCGGCGAGCGCGTCGCCAAGCACGATGTCCGCGTCGAGGCCTATGGGACGGTCGACGAGGCCAATTCCGTCGTCGGTCTCGCCCGTAGCGCCATTGCCCACGCCATTCTTGGCGATCCGCGGCTTCCCGAAGCCGACGCCATGCTCGGCCGTATCCAGAACGATCTGTTCGATCTCGGTGCCGATCTCTGCACGCCCGAGGGCCAGAGCAAGCGCGGCGAGGGCGCGCTGCGCATCGTGGCGAGTCAGGTCGAGCGTCTCGAAAAAGAGATCGACGCCATGAACGCCGAACTCGCGCCGCTCAACTCCTTCATTCTGCCCGGCGGCAGCGAGGTCGCGGCGCGCCTGCATCTTGCCCGCACGGTCTCGCGCCGGGCCGAGCGCTGCATCACGAGACTGGCCGCCGAACAGGAGATCAACCCGGAGGCGATCAAGTACATCAATCGGCTCTCCGATCATCTGTTCGTGCTGGCGCGCCGGCTCAACGACAATGGCGCGACGGATGTGCTGTGGGTGCCCGGCGGAGCGCGATGACGCCGTCTCCGATCCGGCGATGACGAGACGCGGCGGCGACCGTTGGGGATTGACGATGGCAACAGTGGAAGTTCGCGACGCAGAGACGGCTGATTGGCCAGCCTGGCACCGAATGTGGTCGGCCAATTGTGCGCATTTCGGTGCATCGCTCCCGGGAGCGGAAAATCGAGAGTTGTGGCGCCGGATCATGGATCCGGGACACCCGGTAAGTGCGCTGGTCTCCGGCGCCCCCGGCGCCGGGGGCGCGCTGCTCGGTTTTGCCCACTATGTGCTTCATCCCCACACATTCAGCAGTCGGATGGTTTGCTATCTTGAAGACCTCTGGGTCGATCCGTCCGCCCGCGGCGCCGGAGTGGGTCGAAAGCTGATCGAGGCCTTGATCGGCCGCAGCCGGGACGGCGGCTGGCGCCGAATCTACTGGCACACCGACGCCGAGAACGCGGCGGCACGGGTGCTGTATGACCGCGTTGCTCAACTCACCAACTACGTGCGCTACGACATCGTCCTGCCGTAACCGCTGCCGCAGCCGGGCGGTCGGTCAACCGGGAGACGATCAAGTCACCGACATGCCCTCCGATCACGTCCCGATACCAATGCGCCAGATGTGCCGCGGATGCCGATGACGGGCGCCAGAAGCCTCAAGCTGTTGAAAGATCAAGGAAAAAGCTTCCACTCTGCGATTTTGTGCAGCGCGACATAGTCTTGACATGATCGGCTGAGGCCCCGTACACGAAAACCCCTTCGCCGGGCGGGAGGTCCGGCCTCAACTCACCTATAGGCGCAACGCGATGAAAGTGCTGGTCGCGGTCAAGCGGGTCATCGACTATAATGTCAAGATCCGCGTCAAGGCCGACAACACGGGTGTCGAGACGGCGAACGTCAAGATGTCCATGAACCCCTTCGATGAGATCGCCGTGGAAGAGGCGCTCCGCATGAAGGAGAAGGGGCTCGCGACCGAGGTCATCGCCTTTTCCGCAGGTCCAGCGCAGTGCCAGGAGACGATCCGCACCGCGCTCGCCATGGGCGCCGACCGCGGCATCCTCGTCCAGACCGATGCCGAATTGCAGCCGCTGGCCGTCGCCAAGCTGTTGAAGGCCGTGGTCGACAAGGAGCAGCCGGGCCTGGTCATCGTCGGCAAGCAGGCGATCGACGACGACTCCAACCAGACCGGCCAGATGCTGGCCGCGTTGCTTGGCTGGTCGCAGGGCACCTTCGCCAACAAGCTGCACGTCGCCGACGGTTCGGCAGAGGTGAAGCGCGAGGTCGACGGCGGCCTCGAGAACATCAAGATCAAGCTGCCGGCGGTGGTCACCACCGACCTGCGCCTCAACGAGCCGCGCTATGCGTCCCTGCCGAACATCATGAAGGCCAAGAAGAAGCCGATCGAGACCCTGGCGCCGGACGCGCTGGGTGTCGATGTGGCGCCGCGCCTGAAGACGCTCAAGGTCGAGGAGCCGCCCAAGCGCAAGGCCGGCATCAAGGTGAAGACGGTTGCCGAACTCGTCGAGAAGCTGCGCAACGAAGCGGGAGTGATCTGATCATGGCCATCCTCGTTGTCGCCGCGCATGACGGCAAGACTGTCCGCGCCAATGTCGCCAACGCCGTCGCCGCGGCCTCCCAGATGGGTTCGGACGTGCACGTGCTGGTGGCCGGCAGCAATGCCGGCGAGGCCGCCAAGTCGGCGGCTGCCCTCCAGGGTGTGGCCAAGGTGCTTCACGCCGAGGACGCGGCCTACGCCAACTGGCTGGCCGAGGACATCGCGCCGCTGGTGGTCAAGCTGGCGCCGAACTACAGCCACGTCGTGATGGCAGCCGATTCCGTCGGCAAGAACATCGCCCCGCGTGTCGCGGCGCTGCTCGACGTGGCGCAGATTTCCGAGGCCGTCCAGGTCGTCTCGCCCGACACGTTCGTGCGGCCGATCTATGCCGGTAACGCCATGGCCACCGTGCAGTCGGCCGACAAGATCAAGGTCGTGACGATCCGTCCGACCAACTTCAAGGCCTCGGCTGGCGGCGGTTCGGCCGCGGTCGAGCAGATCGGCGGTGCCGGCGCGGCGGGCCTGTCGTCGTTCGTCGGCGCCGAACTCTCCAAGAGCGAGCGGCCCGAACTGACCAGCGCCAAGATCGTCGTGTCGGGCGGGCGTGGCCTGGCCAGCGGCGAGAACTTCAAGATGCTCGAGATCTTGGCCGACAAGCTGGGCGCCGGCCTCGGCGCCAGCCGCGCGGCAGTGGACGCGGGCTATGTGCCGAACGATTATCAGGTCGGTCAGACCGGCAAGGTAGTCGCTCCCGACCTCTACATCGCCATCGGCATTTCCGGCGCGATCCAGCATCTCGCCGGGATGAAGGACAGCAAGACGATCGTGGCGATCAACAAGGACGAGGAAGCGCCGATCTTTCAGGTGGCTGACTACGGCATCGTCGGGGATCTGTTCCAGATCGTTCCGGAGCTGACTGCCGCGGTCGAAAAGAAGTAAATTCCAGGACCCCAGGGGTACCCACCATGATCAAGCGCATCGGCGTCATTGGCGCCGGCCAGATGGGCAGCGGTATCGCCCACGTCTGCGCACTCAAGGGGTTCGACATCCGCCTCGCGGATGTCGATCAGGCGCATCTCGACAAGGGCATCGACGCGATCGGGCGCAACATGGACCGCCAGATCGGCCGCGGCATGATCCGGCCCGAGGACAAGGATGCCGCGCTGAAGCGCATCACCACGGCCATCGACTACAAGCCGTTCGCCGACTGCGACCTGATCGTCGAGGCGGCGACCGAGAACGAGGCGGTGAAGCGCGACATCTTCAAGAAGGTCTGCGTCGACCTGCCGTCGAACGTGCTGCTCGCCACCAATACCTCGTCGATCTCCGTGACGCGGCTCGCGGCCGTCACCGACCGGCCCGGCAAGTTCATGGGCATGCATTTCATGAACCCCGTGCCGATGATGGGGCTGGTCGAGCTGATCCGCGGCATCGCCACCGAGGAGGAGACCTTCCGCACGGTGCGCGAGGTGGTCATCAAGCTCGAGAAGAAGCCGGTCAACGCCGAGGACTTCCCGGCCTTCATCGTCAACCGCATCCTGCTGCCGATGATCAACGAGGCGGTCTATGCCCTCTACGAAGGCGTCGGCAACGTCGAGGCGATCGACACCGGCATGAAGCTCGGCGCCAACCACCCGATGGGCCCGCTCGAACTCGCCGATTTCATCGGCCTCGATACCTGTCTGTCGGTCATGCAGGTCCTGCACGAGGGGCTGGCCGACTCCAAGTACCGTCCGTGCCCGCTGCTGGTGAAATACGTCGAGGCCGGCTGGATCGGCCGCAAGGTCAAGCGCGGCTTCTACGACTACTCCGGCGAACGCCCCGTCCCGACGCGCTAAATGTTGCGCCATGCCTATGGCTTGGCGCACGCTTCCGGCGATGCTCTTGCTGCTGG
>Ga0082335_1003223_pt1 | contig 27439 bp, 27 predicted proteins | sample Subgrocontami58m_FD_72375 | JGI IMG/M metagenome (GOLD analysis project Ga0082335, IMG submission 72375) | Subsurface groundwater microbial communities from S. Glens Falls, New York, USA - GMW37 contaminated, 5.8 m (SPADES assembly) (version 2) ...
GGGTGGAGGCCTCTGGCGGAATCACCATGGAGCGGCTGCGCGAAGTGGCGGAGGCCGGCGTTGACTTCATCTCAGTCGGCGCCTTGACCCACTCGGCGCCGGCGGTCGATTTTAATATGAAGATCGCCGCTGCCGACGCCGGGCGGCAATAATTCATTTTCAAGATAATGAACAACGGAATTAACGAATTGGAAGCGGCCCTCAGGGCCGAAGAGATCGAAAAGATTTTGAAAGGACAGCGCTTGGGTCGGAAGATCCACTATTTTTCCGCGCTCGATTCCACCAATCTTTATGCCCGTAAGCTGGCGGAGGAAGGAGCATCGGAAGGAGAGGTCGTTGTTGCCGAGAGCCAGACAGGCGGGAAGGGGCGGTTGGGAAGGATCTGGATATCTCCCCCCAATCTGAATGTTTATCTCTCTGTGATCCTCCGTCCCAAGCTCCCTCCGCTCCACGCCCCTCAGATTACCTTGATGTCTGCGGTTGCTATGGCCGAGACCGTGCAATCGTTTGTACCTTTCCCTCCGGAGATCAAATGGCCGAACGATATCATGGCAAAGGGGGAGAAATTGGCGGGCATACTCACCGAGTCTTCCTGCGACCGCGAGCGAATTTTATATGTGATCCTTGGAATCGGGGTGAATGTGAATTTTCCCCGGGAGCTGATGCCGGAATCGATAAGAGGAATTGCCACCTCTTTATTGATCCTGGGCGGCAAAGCGGTCGACCGCTCCGCCTTCGTTCTTCAATTGATTCAGAACCTGGAGCGGTGCTATGGGGAGCTTGAAGAGGGAGGGTTCTCGTTTCTGGCCGAGCGCTGGGCGGGTTTTTTCCGTTTGAAAGGGAAAAGGGTCAGGGTGCAAATGCTGGAGCAGGCTATCCTGGGAAAGGCGATGGGTATAGACATCGATGGGGCTCTGATCCTGGAAGATGAAAGAGGGTTTGTGCAAAGAATCGTTGCCGGGGAAGTGACCCCGATTGACGCGTGACGCCGGGCCATGCTGCTTACTATCGATATCGGCAATAGCAATATTGTATTGGGGGTCTATGAGGGAAAGCAGCTCGTAACTCACTGGCGCCTTCAGACCGACGCGGATCGGACCGCCGATGAATACGGGGTCTTGATTTCCCATCTTGTCTCCGCCCACCGCATCCATCGCGACCAGATCGATGCCATTATCGCTTCCTGCGTTGTCCCGCCCATGTTAGGCATGGTCCAGGAGCTGGGAGAAAAATTTTTCGGCAGGAGTCCGCTGATTGTCGGGCCCGGGGTCAAGACCGGAATGCCTATCCTTTATGACAGCCCCAAGGATGTGGGCGCTGACCGGATTGTTAATAGCGTTGCGGCATACGAAAGATATCATGACTCCTGCATCGTGGTTGACTTCGGCACGGCTACGACTTTTGATTTCATCTCAAAAAAAGGGGAGTACCTGGGAGGCTCTATTGCCCCAGGGTTGCTTATCTCGGTGGAGGCGCTGTCCCAAAGGGCATCGAAGCTTCCTCGGGTGGAGATCGTCAAGCCCAAGGAGGTGGTGGGGAAAAACACAGTCCATTCCATTCAATCGGGGATTTTTTATGGTTATGTGGGATTGGTTGAGGGCATCGTCCGGCGGATCCAAAAGGAGAACCGGGTGCGGGCCAAGGTCATCGCTACCGGAGGGCTGGCGCCGCTGATAGCTCCTGAGTCTTCCGTTATCGGGGAGGTGGACGAGTTTCTGACTCTTGAAGGTTTGCGGATCATTTATGAAAGGAACTCGGTCCAGGAACTCAAAAAGAAGGCGCAGGATTAAAATTAAAAATGGTTGAAAGGTTAAAGGGTTGAAGAGATAGAAAAAAGGGAGGGCAGCGCTAATGATAGAGCTGGACAAGCTGCGCAACGTTGGAATCTTGGGTCATGGGGGAGCCGGGAAGACGTCATTGGGCGAGGCGATGCTTTTTGCCGGAGGGGCATCCCAGCGGCTGGGTCGGGTAGAGGACGGCACTACGATCTTTGACTTTGAACCCGAAGAGATAAGGCGTCGCATCTCTCTCTCCACCGCGTTTCACTCCTTATCATGGAAAAAAGTCCGTCTTACCCTCATTGACACTCCCGGGTACGCAGCCTTCCTTCCGGACACCATCAATTGTATACGCGGGTTGGGAGGAGCGGTATTTCTGCTCAATCCCTCCGCCGGATTCAGGGTCGAGACCGAGAGATTATGGACGCGAGCCAACGATTGCAGCTTGAGCAGGCTGATCTTTATCAGCAAGATGGAGCGCGAAAAATCCAACATTAGGGAAGCCCTAGAGGCTATTTTTAGCGGCCTGGGAGTCAGAGGGGTCTACCTTCAACTCCCAATCGGGGCCGAGGAAGGCTTCAAGGGAGTCGTCGACCTTCTGCTCATGAAGGCTTTTATCTTCGATGGCGAGGGCGGGAAGTTCTCGCAAACGGAGATTCCGGATGACCTCAAAAAACCCGCCCAGGATCTGCGTGTCCAGTTGTTAGAGAGCGTGGCGGAAACGGATGACGCCCTGCTGGAAAAATATCTCGAAGCCCAGGACCTTCCCTTGGAAGATCTCAAGAAGGGTATCCGCTCAGGCACCCTCAAAGGGAAGCTCTTTCCTATCCTCTACGGCTCGGCGATGCGCCAGATCGGTGTGTCCCAGCTCCTGGACGCCATTATTGATTATCTCCCATCGCCTCTGGATCAAGGTGAGGTCCAGGGGGAAAACCCCGTCACGAGGGAGTTGGAAAAACGGGTTCATGATCCGAATGGTCCGCTTGCAGCCTACGTATTTAAAACGATCATTGATCCTTTTGCCGGAAAGCTTTCGGTCATGGAGATCGTCTCCGGGAAGATCGCCACGGATATGACGGTCTATAATCCCAACAGGCAGGTGAAGGAGAAGATCGGCCAGCTCTTCAGGCTCGAGGGGAAAAAGCAGGAGCCGGTCCGGGAGGCCTACGCCGGCGAGATTATCGCCGCCGCAAAGCTCAAAGAGGTAGCATCCGGGGATACGCTCTGCGAAGAGAAGTCGCCTATTCAGTTTGAAGGCTTGACGCACTTCTCCCCGCTGATCTCCTTTGCCCTCGAACCCAAGACAAAGGCTGACGAAGAGAAAGTCCCGCAGGGATTACATCGCATGATGGAAGAAGATCCGACTATAGAAATGCACCGCGATCCGCAGACAAGGGAATTCATCATTTCCGGGATGGGCCAACTCCACATCGAGGTGATGGTCGAGAAGCTCAAGCGAAAGTACGGCGCCGAGGTAGAGCTTAAGGCCCCGAAGGTGCCCTACAAAGAGACCATCAAGGGGACGGCCAGCGCCCAAGGCAAGTACAAAAAACAGTCGGGAGGAAGGGGGCAGTACGGGGATACCTGGCTGAAAATCGAGCCGCTCCCGCGCGGAAAAGGGTTTGAGTTCGTAGATCAGATTGTCGGCGGCGCCATTCCGCGCAATTATATCCCGGCGGTAGAAAAGGGGATCAGGGAGACGATGGTGGAAGGTCATCTGGCCCGCTATCCGATGGTGGATGTGCGCGTGACGCTCTACGACGGCTCCTACCACGACGTGGACTCCTCCGACATGGCCTTCAAGATCGCCGGTTCCATGGGATTCAAAAACGCCATCGAGAAGGCCAAGCCGGTGATTCTCGAACCCATCATGCACATGGAGATCACGGTGCCTGATGAATGCATGGGAGATGTGATCGGGGACTTGAACAGCAGGCGCGGAAAAGTGCTCGGGATGGAGACCAATGGTCACTCACAAACCATTAAGGCTCTGGCGCCGATGGCCGAGGTGTTAAAATATGCTCAGGATCTGCACTCGATGACCAGCGGCCGGGGCGGGTTCCATTTAGAATTTGCCCGTTATGAAGAGCTTCCGCCGCATCTCGCTGAAAAGGTAATCAAAGAAGCCAAAGCGGCTGCAGAGGCGCATCGGAAGGCCTGAGAAAGCGTTATTCGTTACTCGTATATTCGTTATTCGTTTATCTGTAGTGTCACGAGTTAACGAGTAACCAATAACCAGTAACGAACCATGGAGAAGACATTTGACCAATTTACCGCGTCCCTTCTTTACTGTAATAAATGCGGCCGGGCGATGCCGGTTCGGGAGCGGCTGCTTTTGATCCTGCCGGACGGAGAGCTCTATGATTATCTCTGTCAGGGATGTGGAGGCTCCGTCGGTTCCAAAACCGAGCGGGCGTCGAAAGGGCCGGATGCAGACCGGTTGGTAAGGATATCATGACCGGGGGTTATCAGCAGGATCCTCGACGACAATCCGAAGGCCCTCTATGGTGATCGACTTCCAAAGCCATCTCTTTCCGGAAGAATACTTAAGCGAGATGGCCCGCATCCAGGGGAATGTGATTCTGGAGGCGCCGGATTCCAACAGCGGTATGAGTTATTTCTACGACAGGACGCTGAAGTGCCGAATCAATACGGTGACATTTCAGGGACGCGATCCGGACCGTAGGGTCGAGCATATGGACCGCCTCGGCATCGACGTCCAGATCCTGAGCGTGCCGCCTCCCGGAGCCGATCGATTTGATGGTGCAGGGGCCTCGTCGTTGGCGCGCAAGGCGAACGACGCCCTGGCGCGCATCTGCAAGAAATATCCGCACCGTTTTGTCGGTCTTTTTACTCTTCCCACCGTCTCCATCAAGGCTTCTCTGGAAGAAATAGAGCGCTCGGTCAATGAGTTGGGGCTAAGCGGCTTCGGTTGTTATTCGAATCTCAATGGCAGGCCGCTCGATCACGAAGATTTTTTTCCGCTCTACGAGCGGTTGGCGGGACTAAAATTGCCGGTCTATATCCACCCCACGGCTCCGCTAGCAACCCAGTCGACCGGCTTGGATATCATGCCCGTGCTGATCTATGGCTGGGCCTTTGATTCCACCGTCGCGATGACGCGGCTGGTTTACGGGCGAGTGGTCGAAAGATTCCCGGAGCTTGACTTCGTTGTGGCGGATGTGGGAGGCGTGCTGGCTTTCTTTGCTCAGCGGGCAACCAACATCTACAGAGGAAGAACTGAGGAAATTCGAGAGAAGTACGGTCTCAAAGAAAATCCGTTGGACTCTTTCAAGAAGTTTTATGTTGATACGGCGGATCACCCGTGTTCCACTCTTCGGTGCGCGCTCGATTTTTTTGGCCCGGATCGGCTCGTGCTCGGCACCAACTATCCCTACGGGCCGGAAGAAGGATGTCTCTTCGTTAAAAATAGCCTTGGCTCCATCGAGGGACTGGGGCTCAAGAAAGCGGAAAAAGATATGATTCTTGGCGGCAATGCGGCCAGGGTTCTCAAGATAGGTTCTTCATGATCTTCGGCAGAGCAACCCGACCGGTCGTTATGGGGCGTAACGGGATGGTTTCTTCCGGCCACTACCTGGCGTCGTTGGCCGGCGCCAAGGTCCTGCAGGAGGGAGGCAACGCGGTCGACGCCGCGCTGGCGGCTTCCCTGACGCTGTCGGTAGTGGCCCCGGAGACCTCCGGACCCGGCGGCGATCTATTCGCCCTCGTTTCTATGCGGAAAAGCGGCAAGGTCGAGGCCCTGAATGCCAGCGGGGCAGCCCCAACGAAGGCATCGATAGAATTTTTCCGCTCCAAGGGCATGAGCAAAATTCCAACGGATGGTCCGCTGAGCATCGCCATCCCGGGCGCTGTTGATGGGTGGATGGAACTCTATGGCAGATACGGGACCCTGGACTTGGGGAGGATTGCCGCTGATGCTATCGGCTATGCCCGTGAGGGGTTTCCCCTCTACGGTCGCCTTGCGGCGCGGATCGAGGAGATCGGAAGTTCCTACCCATGGATTGACCGGTGCTACCGTAAGCCGTTGGGTGATCTTAGACCGGTAAAGATGCTCGTACAGAGGGACCTTGCCGGCACGCTGGAGCAGATCGTAAGGAACGGCAGAGAGGGATTCTATCAAGGAGAGCTGGGGGCGAGGATGTGCGCGGCGGTCCTTAGGGAGGGAGGCATCATTGCTCAAGAGGATCTGCGTGGCCAACACGCAGAATGGCTCGAGCCTTTGACGACCACTTACAAGGATTATGTCTTGTTCGAGCAACCACCGGTGTCACAGGGATTTCTCGTTCTCGAGATGCTCAACATCATCGAGGGATTGCCGTTGGATAGGATGGAGCCGGCTGAAATTATTCACGCCATGGTGGAGGCGAAGAAGCTTGCCTTCGAGGACAGGATAAATCATCTTGAGGATCCCCGCTTTGGCGATCCCCAGGTCGCTCGCCTTATTTCCAAGGAACATGCCGGGAAGAGAAGGAGTCTGATTGCAAATAATAGCGCGGCTCGCCGCCATCTCGCTGGAGCGTTCGGCAGCGATACCACCTATCTCTGTACGGCTGACAGGGAAGGCAATGCCGTCTCCCTCATTCAGAGCATTTTTGCCCCTTTCGGCTCGCGCATCGTGGCCGGAGATACGGGAATGATCATGAACAACCGTCTTTGCAGTTTCCTCCTGGATCCGGGCAAGGCCAACGCCTTGAGGCCGGGTAAGAGGCCTGCCCACACGCTTAATTCCTATATGGTGTTTCGCAAAGGAGAATTCTTCGCCGTAGGGGGAACACCAGGCAACGACGATCAGCCGCAGAGCAATGTCCAGATCTTGGTTAACCTTCTGGACCGCGAGCTGGATCCCCAGGCCGCGATCGAGGCGCCGCGCTGGAGCCATATGCCCGGGACTCCGCCGCGATTGGAACTGCCCGAGGAGCTGAGTCTGGAGGAGGGTTTTGCGCCGGAGTTGATTTCCGGGCTCGAGCAAAAAGGCCATAAGGTGAAAGTTGTGGGACGCTGGTCCTTTGGGGCGGCACAGGTGATAGCAAGGGATCCCGACACCGGGACCTGGCTGGGGGGGGCCGATCCGCGGCGAGAAGGATATGCGATAGGTTGGTGACAGTCAGAGTCATGGGACTATTTAGTCTTCGTGGAAGCCTTCAAGGGAGAATCACAATGGGAGGGAATAACATGCGTCGTCTTTTCGTCGGTTTGCTCCTGACAAGTTCTATTTTGAGCTTCAACACGGAGCCCGGGGCGGAGGTAGTCCGGGCGGCTTATCCTTCGGCCAACGTGCAGTTCCTTCCGGCCTTTGTCACCCTCGAAAAAGGGTTTTATAAGAGCGAGGGGCTGGATGCCGAGCTTATCTCCGTGCGGTCGGCCCCAATAGCGGTCCAGGCGCTACTCGGAGGGCAAATTCAGTATATTTTGACCATCGGTCCACAGATGCCGGCGATATGGGAGGGCATGGACATCGTTCTCCTGGCTCAACAAGTCGGACGGCCTACATTCTCGCTCATCGTCACGCCGGACATTCAAAAGATCTCGGATCTTAGAGGGAAAAAAATAGGGGTGAGCTTCGGTGGTTCTACCTACTCGGGGATCAAGGCGTTGCTAGAGGTAAACAAGATTGCAGAGAAGGAAGTGGAGTACGTGAACATCCCTGGAAGCAGCCCGAAAGTGGCGGCGATGAAGCAGGGAATCATTAAGGCGGCGTTACTGGCCCCGCCGGCCGACTACATAGCCATAAACTCGGGCTTCAAGCGCCTGGTTAACCTGGCCGATGTGTTCAAGGACACGGCTTTTACCGGGCTTGCGGCTACAGGAAAATTGATCCGCGAAAACCCGCAGCAAGTGAAAAGGATGGTGCGGGCGATAGTCAAAGGCGTGATCCATACTCGAGACTATCCTGAAGATGCCATTCATACGATGGTCAAACATCTCAAAATGGAGCGGGACGCTGCTACGGATGCATACGGCCTGATCCGGGCTGCGCTGAATCCTGTCCCGACAGTGCAAGGGGTGGAACTGATGGCCCAGTGGCAGGCAATTGCCATGGGAACAAAGCCAAAAAAGAAAGCGGTGGAATACATGGATTTGAGGTTCGTCAATGAGGTCATGGCCGAGCTGGGGCAGAAGTGAGCGTCCTCTGCCTGTCCGATAACCAAAGGAGGGAACCTTGATGCTGATGGAAAAGTTTGTCAGGGGTAAAAGGCCACGCAAGGCCGCTTTTGTGATTGGGCTCATGTTTTGCCTCGGATTTGTCAGCGCTCTCTGGGCTGCCGAAGCTATAACGCTAAGGGCAAACTATTCGGGCATCAGCGGAGCTTTTGCCCCCTTATGGATAGCGCAGGACAAAGGGCTATTCACTAAATATGGTTTATCCGTGGATCTCAAATTCATTCAGCCCGGCACGGCCACTCAAGCCCTCCTAGGCAAAAGCCTCGATATCACCAACCCTGGCGGCGAACTCATCGAGGCCGGGTTGAACGGCGAGAGGGTGGTCTTTTTTTCCGGGATCCTCAACCGGGTGGTTTTTTCCATGTACAGCAAGCCTGAAATACGCACGGTCTCCGATCTGCGGGGTAAGGTGCTGGGGGTCACCCAGCCCGGCGCGACTACCGATTTTGCGGCGCGCATCTTACTGCAGCAGGCTGGACTTTCTCCGGTTAAGGATGCCAAGATCCTTTACCTCAAAGGGATGGAGCCGATCCTGGCTGCGCTGTTCCAAGGAAATATCGATGCGGGGATTATTTCCGCCCCGGCCACTTTGAAAGCGCGCCAGGCCGGGTTTAAGGAACTGGTCGATATCACTGAGAAGAATATCCCCATGATTCATGCGGCCTTTGCCAGCACCAGAGACTACCTGAAGGAGCATCCGGACCGGGCAAAGCAATTTCTGCAAGGGTACCTGGAAGGGATCAAGGTGGCTCGCGCCGATGCCGAGCTTGCCAAGCAGATCATCGGCAAATACACCAAGACCGCAAATGCGGAAGATCTTGAGGAAACCTATCGTACTTTCGTAGTGGCGTGGGAAAAGATTCCTTTCGTATCGGCAGCTGCCGTGCAAACGCTGCTTGATTTCGCCACGCATCCGGCCGCCAAGAATGCGAAGCCGGAGCAGTTCATCGACAACTCTTTGCTCAAGGAGTTAGAGCGTTCCGGTTTCATAGACAAACTCTACCGGCAGTGAGGGGACGAAGACAGAACTGTCCAAATGCCGGACAAATTTGTTCTTCGTGTCAGTGTGATCTCCTCCGAATCTTTTTCTGAGACAATATAAATCCATTGGGGATCTGGTCTCGCGGGTTCCTTCCGCGTTCTTGGAATGGATGGCACGGCTTTTGCTATTTCTCCAAGGGAGCGAGGTGAGACAATGATCGGCCTTGAGGCACTCGGGGATTATGCCAATGGAGGCTTTATGATACCGACGTGGGAAATTGCCTTCTATGTTGCTGTTATGAGTATTTACGCTTTGATGGGCCGGGCAAAATCGTGTCTCATCAACAGCTTTGCGTTCACCTTTTACTGGGGCTATATGTACCTGCTGCCAAACGCTTTTTCGGCGAACGGGCTCTCGCATCGAAGCCTCATTATATATGTTATTAGCGGCCTGAGCTTCTACACGCTGGCAACACTTGCTTTATCAAGACGGGCAGCTAATGGACGGGGAGCGCGCCGGAATTCGATCGAGACAGGACAATAAACGCCCTGGTTCTTTCCGCACTAATACCCTGCTAAATTTTGTCATTCATCCAGGTTTTGTCATTCGTAGAATTGCCTAAGCAGTAAACCGGACTCATTGAACGACGCATTCCAGTCCTCCGCTCGATAGAATTTCCTGGTGAAGTTAAGGGGAAATATTTAGCCCATTTTAGCTTATTATTCTCTATAAAATCTAGAAGTTACTCCATAAATATAATTCATCAGTTGATTGATATTTGTGTTGACATGTAAAAAGTGAAGGAGTAACTTTCGCCTGTTATTCCGACCCGCTTGCAAGGAGGTATCATGGGCAGGAAATTCTGGCACGTTGCGTTAGCTATCGGCGCTTGGCTTGCGTTGAGTTTGTGGGTTTCGCCCACCTTGGCTCAGGAATTTTACAAAGGTAAGACGATCCGCCTCATTGTAGCCACTACCCCAGGAGGAGGATTTGATGCTTACTCGAGGGCTATTGCCCGCCATATGGGCAAGCACATCCCAGGGAATCCCAGCTTTGTCGTGGAGAACATGCCCGGCGCTGGCATGCTCATCGGGACCAATTATCTCTACAAGCAGGCCAAGCCGGATGGTTTGACCATGGGGAACTGGATTGGAACCTTGATCCTGGGCCAACTTTTGGATCGCAAGGGCACAGAGTTCGACGCGCGCAAGTTCGAATACGTCGGCGCGCCGATAAAGAATCATGATCTTTGCCTGATGACCAAGGCAAGCGGCATCACCAGCGCTGAAAAGTGGATGACCTCGAAGACGCCGGTCAAAATGGGGGCGACTCCTCCGGGATCGACCCCTTACGACGTCGCGGCGATTCTGAAAGAGGCCACGGCCCTTCCGATGCAGCTCGTCTCAGGCTACAAGGGGACGGCGGAGATTCGGCTGGCCATAGATTCAGGAGAGGTGGCTGGTCTCTGTGGGCTGTCGTGGTCGTCGGCAAAGGTCACCTGGCGTAAGCAATTGGAGTCGGGGGAGGTAAGCGTCGTGCTGCAAAGTTCGCCCAGCCCGCATCCCGATCTCCCGAATGTTCCTTTGTCTATAAATTTTGCAAAGGGCGAGATGGGACGCAAGTTGGTCCAGGCAGGCATGCACGACACAAGCGCCATCACCTACCTCTACACCTTGCCGCCGGCCACGCCCAAGGATCGCGTACAGCTTTTCCGCCGGGCCTTTCGGGAAACGATAACGGACCCGGAATTTCTGGCGGAGGCGAACAAGGGCAATTTGAATATCGATCCCGTTGCCGGTGAGGATCTGGAGAAGATAGTGAACGGCTTCTTCAAATTGGATGCGGCGGTGGTAAACAAACTCAAGGAGATTCTTAAATAGTCGGGAATGCCGGCATTGATATTGACACCTGAAAATCAACGATCCGTCGATGTGAAAGCGAGGAGGGAGCATGAGCAGGAGAATCTTGGTTTTGAAAATGGCTATCGCTGTATGGCTCGCGGCCTTTTTTTGGATTTCGCCTCTGATAGCCCAGGACGCATTTTATAAGGGCAAGACCGTCCACATCATCGTGGGCTCCGCCCCGGGTGGAGGCTTCGACACCTACGCCAGGGCTATCGCGCGCCATATCGGCAATCACATTTCCGGTAAGCCGACTGTTATTGTCGAGAACATGACCGGGGCCGGGAGTTTGAGAGCGGCGAATCACCTTTATCGAGTGGCCAAGCCTGATGGTCTTACTATGGGTCACTTTCTTGGGGGGTTACTTCTGGGCCAGGCTATGGGTCGCGAGGGCATAGAGTTCGATGCGCGCAAGTTCGAGTATGTCGGTGTTCCCGTCAGAGAAAGCAGCATCTGCGCCTTAAGCAGGAGGGCCGGGGTGACGACGATGGATCAATGGCTGGGCTCCAAGACGCCTGTCAAGATGGGCGGGATTGCCCCCGGCAATGCCACTGACGATATACCGAAGATCCTCCAGTCCTCCTTAGCCTTACCCATCCATCTCGTATCTGGATATAAAGGGACCTCAGAAGTCCGGCTAGCGGTAGAGAGCGGGGAGGTCGCGGGAGTCTGCATGGGATGGGATTCGATCAAGGCGACCTGGAGGAAGGCACTGGAATCTGGAGATATGGTTATCGTGCTCCAGGTGAACCCCAGGGCGCTCCCGGAGATTGCCAAGGTCCCCCTTGCTATTAATCTTGCCAAGAGCGAAGAGGGGCGCCGCTTAATAGAGGTAGGTGTTCATGACATGAGCGCTATTTTCCGTCCTTACGTCGTGCCGCCGGGTACTCCCAGTGAGCGCGTGGAGATTCTAAGGCGGGCCTTCCTGGACACGATGAGGGATCCGGAGTTCCTGGCGGCAGCGGAGAAAGCGACGATGACTATCGATCCTGTTCCCGGCGAGGAGGTAAAGAGAATAGTTGCCGGGTTGTTTCAGCTTCCGCCAGCTTTGTTGGCTAAACTCAAAGATGTTCTCAAGTGGTAAGGGAGGCGAGGCAAGGCCGATTTTAGTATTATTGAACAAAAGGAGGGAGCATGAGTAGGAGAATCCCGGTTTTGAAGATGACTATCGGTGTATGGCTCGCGACCTTTTTTTTGATTTCGCCTCTACTGGCACAGGATACGTTCTACAAGGGCAAAACTATTCGGCTGATCGTGGCCTTTAGCGCCGGGGGCGGATTCGATACCTATTCGCGCGCCATAGCCCGCCATCTGGCAAAGCATATTCCCGGCAATCCCGCGATTATTGTGGACAATATGACTGGAGCGGGAGGTATCATCCAGGCGAACTACATGTACCTGCAGGCCAAGCCGGACGGTCTTACCATCGGCAGCAATATCGGCGGCCTGTTCTTGCAACAAATCTTCGGCGCCAAGGGCATCGAATTTGACGGCAGGAAATTTGAATATCTGGGCGGTCCGGCAGTCGATAATCCGGTATGTGCTTTAACGAAGGCTAGTGGGATCACTAGTATAGAAAAATGGTTTGCCGCCAAGGAGCCCGTTAAGCTGGGTGGGGTTGGTCCCGGAGGAACAGCCTCCGACGTCGCCAGAATTGTGCAGGCGGCCCTTAACCTTCCGATCAAGGTGGTTGAGCCATACAAAGGGACGGCTGACATAAAATTGGCGGCCGAGGGGGGAGAACTTGCCGGTGGTTGCTGGGCCTGGGAATCGATCAAAACCATGTGGCGCAAGGGGCTGGAGACGGGAGATGTTGCGGTCATGGTGCTGGCCATGCCGAAAAAGCACCCAGACCTTCCCAACGTGCCATTGGCGATAGATTATGCCAAGGGCGAGGAAGGTCGCCGCTTGCTCAAGTACGGCATCCACGACACTGCTATCATTACTCGCCCCTATTTCTTGGCTCCCGGAACGCCGAAAGATCGCGTTCAGCTCTTGCGCAAGGCCTTCTCGGAAACTTTGAACGATCCAGCGTTCTTGGCGGAGGCGAAAAAATCTAATCTGGATATCGAACCGGTTTCGGGGGAAGAGATGGAGAAGGTGGTTGCCGGACTGTTCAAGCTAGAGCCCGGTATGGTAGCTAGACTGAAGGATGTGCTCGTGCCCAGATAACTTTAGGGCAATTTATGAATGCAAAGCGAGAAGAAAGGGTTAAAGGAGGGATGACATAATGAATAAGCTCTGGAAGCTATGGGTCGTTATAGTGATTTTGCTGGCTTCTGCCTCGTCGATCTTCGCGCAGGATTCCTTTTATAAGGGGAAGACTGTTCGCATCATCGTCGGCGCTGCGGCTGGAGGAGGCTACGATACCTATTCCCGGACCATCGCCCGGCATATGGGGAAGCATATCCCTGGGAACCCGACGATTGTTGTCGATAACATGCCTGGGGCCGGCTTTCTGATCGCGGCAAATTACATGTACAAGGCAGCCAAACCCGATGGCCTCACAATCGGCCATTTCATAGGAGGACTGTTTTTGCAGCAGTTTCTGAGTTTAAGACCGGGGATTGAGTTTGATTCCAAGAAGTTTGAGTATATCGGCGTCCCGGCGCAGGACAATTATATGGTGGGAATTTCCAAGGCGACCGGGATCACAAGCCTGGAGCAGTGGGTGGCTTCTAAGACGCCGCTCAAACTAGGTGGCGTTGGACCGGGTTCGGCCACCGATGATATTCCCAAGGTGCTGGCGGCGACCATAGGGCTCCCGATGCAGCTTGTTACCGGCTACACGGGCACGGCCACTGTCCGGCTTGCCTTCCAGAGCGGTGAAGTGCAGGGAGTCTGCAACGCCTGGGAGTCGTTCAAGGCGACCTGGACTAATGAGGTGCAATCGGGAGATCTAATTATAGTCGCACAGAATATTCCTAAGCCCCATCCCGATCTCCCAAAGGTCCCCTTGGTCATCAACTTCGCCAAAACAGATGAGGCGCAAAAGATTATCAGGGCTGTCGTTCACACCGTCGGGCCTACGGCTCGTCCTTACGTGGTCCCTCCGGGGACGCCCAAGGATAGAGTCGAGACCCTGCGCAAGGCTTTCACGGCCACCATGAAGGATTCAGAGTTCCTCGCCGAGGCGGTGAAGGCCAAGCTGGATATCAACCCTCTGGACGGCGCGGAGCTGGAACGAAACGTTAAGGAGGTTTTCAACCTCGACCCGACGCTGATCCTGAAAGTCAAGGAGATACTCAAATAGGCCTCTGGGGAAAGTTAAATTTTATAGAATCGCGCGGCATTCTCGCCGGGGATCTTCTTTTTTACCCGGTCCAGCAGATCAGCGCGCTCCCGGATGATATTCATCGAGTGTTCGCGCGCCTCGCCATGGGGTATGCCGGCTGCTCTCTCTTTTCACAACGTATGTATCGGGTGGGGTGTGAGACTTCTCCCACAGACCAAGTGTTGAAGGTTCTTTTAACGTTAGCGCTCAACGGTGCCCACGGTGAACTGAGCCGGCACGCTTCGAGCGGGCAGCCGTTGCAGCGCGTTGGTTAGACCCCTCGTGATCAAGCTCTTCAAGGTCCTCGAACCGGATTCCGTGTCCAGCGCGCAGACTTGTACGTGCGGCCTCGATACGACGGGTAAACCTTGGGTCGTTCTCCATCCGGTAGTCAAACCAATCGTCTTCAGACGCAAAGCCGATCAAGATACCAGCGGCCTTACCGTGTCGGGTAATAATCACCTCTTCCTCTGCAGCCATACGCAGGTATCTCGACAGGCCGTCTTTCACCTCTGACAACGCAACTGATTTCATGACTTCTTACCTTCCTTGTCGGTCCGATTTTGTTCGGCCAACTCGTTCTCTGGCACCGGCTTGCCGCATCGCTCAAGCCACGCAACGGCCTCTGCTTTGGGAACAATCGCAAGAATCTCAACGGCCTCATCCGTCACATCGTAAAAGACACGAATGTCGTCGACCCGTAGCCTGTACTGTGGCTGCTTGAGTCGCCGGAGACGCTTGATGCGGCTCCTGCTGGTCTTGGTCGCGTCGTACCTCAGATGTCGTTTGATCTTGTCCCGCACGGTAGCCCGCTCGTTGGCACGCAGTCGCTTCTCGTCCTCGGCAGCCTGTAGAGCGAACACAATCTCTCGACGCATTTTAGCTAGATTATAGCCAGATTGTGGGTAATCCCGCAACTACCGAAATGATAGGGCTAACGAGGCTGTAGAAAAAGTGGGTTCTGAAAAGGCCCTCTATGGGAAAAGACCCTCGTCAAGAACTCCACTCTGATTTTTCTTTCCACTTGGTTTGTCCTCTTTCATGAACTCGCCTTGGTCATGGTTCGCCGGTGCCATTCCACCGGCCTTCCACCTGCTACGTGAATCCCGGCGCATAGCGGTGGATTTTTAAGAGATTATGCACGATGCAGAAAAGCGTCCACTGGGTGTCAACTTTAGTCTTGCCTCGTAAACTGAATCGCCTCAACCCCAGCGTGCTGCAGATGTTGGCAAAGACCGGCTCCACGGTCCCTAACCGTTGGCCGTAAATGTAGCGGCCTTTAAGGGAGTCGATCTTGCGCTTCATCTTCGCTGTAAAGGTCTCTGGGGCCTCATGGGATCGGCCCTCAAAGAAGTAAACTTGCCGAGTGGTGCTTTGAGTGGGATCCTTTAAACGGCGGTTTCTTAGCGGACAGGGAAGGCAGTCACGCTTGGCGCCCATAAAGCACACGCCTGATAACCCCGGATCACCACGTGGCGCTGCTTGAGGTAGAGCCGCTTGCCCGCCGGACAAATGCATGTCAGATGCTTCTGGTCATAGATAAAATCCTTCGGCGTGAAGCGCTCGGTTGTCTTCTCTTTTTTGGGCTTGTACCTATCCGCTGTATCAAAGCGGGGATCGCGCTTCCTGAACAGAATGTTGGCTACATAGCCGTCGATCTGTTCTTCAAACAGCATCCGCATGTTCCGCTCGGTATGAAACCCAGCGTCCGCTGTGAGCTTTGTCTTTTCAAAGATATCTTCCCCGGCCCCGATGGCCTGAAAATTCTCCCTTGTCCCGTTCACCATCGGTTCTAAAAGCTCGTGTTCCTGGGGTTGCCCAAAGGCCTCTGCATGGACGACTACCTGATGCTTGCTGTCCACCGCTGCCACCCCGTCATAGCCCTGGATCACCCCATGGGAACTCTTCATCTTGGCGTTCTCATTGTCGGTAAGGTTGCTCTTCTTAGGGCTTGTCTTGCCCCACTTCTCATCATTCTCCTTAAGCCAACTCTTGAGTTTCTTTACCCTAGCCCGAAGGGTCTCTATCTGTCGGCGCTCTTTGTCCACCACAGGATCTTGCCCGGCTTCTATATCCATCTCGCGGTGCTTCTCTACCAAATAGCGCGCCATCTCTCCTCCCTCCTTCACGAAGTTTACAGCATACGGACGAAGGAAGAAAGATATTTTTGACGATTTGAGGGGTTTTTCTACAGGCTCAACGCAAAGCACAGCCTGCGCTATTAGCGATCGGTCTGAAGCGAAAGGTTAGGCTTTGTGGCCCCAGGCACAGCAGACGCCTCAAGGCAGCTTTTCAAATCCTGCCTGGACAAAGTGTTGGTCGAAAGCCAGGGCCGTGCGGATGCCAAGCCGTTCCATCACCATGAATGAAACACAATCCGTCAGTGAGTATGATTTGTCCGAATGCTGGGTGAAATACCGCCAAGCATCGTAGAACAATGCTTCATCGACGTGCACCAACTGCACCGTTGGACTGCGCAGCAGGCGGTCGCCAATCTCGCCGGCTTTGGCATGTTGGTTCCGACTGTTGAAGAATGTGACGACTTCATCGAAAACGTAAGACGTCGTCGCCAGGGAGGGCAACTGTGTGGTGAAGCCTCGCCATGCTGCACGGCGGCTTCATGGTACTGGTCATCTGCCGCTTCTAACGCGATGACATAACCCGTGTCGAGGAAGACCGAGGTCACAAGGTTGAACCGTACAAATATTGGTCATGGCGCTCAGAAGCATCGGGGGCACCGCACTTCACAGGATGTTGGCCGAGTGCCAGGATTGGATCGCTCTTTGTCGTTGGTACGATCACGACCAGGTTGTCTGCTTTCCGGATCTCGACTTCCTCGATTCCTTCGAGAAACTCCTTTGGGATGACCACGCCTTTCTCTGTGACCTTTGCCTTCATAAGTTCCTCTCGTGGCTGAAACGTTAGTTGCTAGGATACGCTGCCGGGCCAGAAAGAGTCAACCGCAAGCGCCGCAAAGTTTTTCATCCGAGTGTATCGCCGATGCGCTTCCCCAATGGCCCGAGCCGGGATTGAACGAACGCCCCTCTGCGTTACATGATGTGGATAACCAGGCACCACGAGTCTGGAAATCCGAGCCATGGGCGAAGCGTATTAGATTACCTACGAAGCCGTCAAGAAGAATTTAGTATTGTGTCCCCGGAATCCGTGGAGACATTGGCGATTCGTTTTTTGAAGTGTCTAATCGCAATCCGCCCGACAGCTCTCGTTGCACGATAATTCCAGCCAGCCCCGATGCCGATCGACGCTATAGGGACGGTGTATTTCACAATGGTCCGCTGCAGTATCTTGACACCGATTTTCGCGGCGATCTTCTTGAGGAACGCCAACACGTCTTTTGAGAAGACCATTTTTATAATGGTCTCGGTAATCTTACCGCCAATCTTCATTCCTCCCGTTCCGGCGGCGGCGGCTACTGAACCACCGAACGCAAAGGCCAGTATAGTTAGAATGTCCTCTGGGTCGTCTGGATCAAGCGGTGCGCCGTAGAGCTTTCCGAGATTGGCGACCAACTGTAGCTGAAAGCGCACGAGCAGTATTGCCTCCGCTGAGAATGCCGCGACCGCTAGAGCTATATTTGCCGGAAGGCCGATGCCGCCCTCTCCGGCGCTGACAATCGCGACGGTCTCGTCAATTGAGACGGCAGCACCGGTGATCGCGCCGAGTATCGCCGCGTTCTTGGCTGCAACAGCAATCAGTTTCTCTGCGATGTTCTCCGCATCTGCAGTACCATACTTCGCACGAAAATACTCAACCGTTGCTCGTTCCCAATAGTTTTTGAACGACTTCTGGATCAGCAGCCAAAGCCATTCCCCGCTCTTAAACGCCTTCCAGCCGCCAAGCACATCATATTCCCGCTTCGCCTCTTCAAGCCATTTTCTGATCGCGTCCTTCTTATCGGCCACGGGTAGCCTCCTGAGCCGTATAACGCTCGCGCTCAGCCACGCGTATTCCGCGCCGGGTCTGAAGCGAATTGTTAGGTGTTTCGTTCGTTTGGAATTGGAGTTGTGACTGCATGGCTAGAGACGGTATCGCTGAAAGTCCTTCGTCAGTGAGAGCGCCCACCAAGTCTCAGGCTTGCCGTTGTCCACGAGTTTCTGACCGGGGATGAGGAAGTGTTGCGGCTCGGCTGTCCCGACACCGACTATAAGATGAATCTCGTAGGAAGTACCGTCTCGCGAGGAGCGCTTGGCGGCCTCGTATTCGGCGTTGGTGAAGTAGCGAAACGGCGCTTTGCGGAGGTCTATAGCGGCAGTGCCCTTGACCTCGACGAATAAAGTGGAATCGGCGTTGCGAAAGTCGAAGCCTGTCTCAGGTCGCTTGACGGGTAGAAGCTCAATTCCGCGTTTCTCGCGGAAATAATGGCAAACGTAGTCCTCGGCTTTCTTCTTCGTGCTCATTTTACGGTGCGCGTCGAAACGCTTAACGTCTGAGGTGAGCCACGAGCGCCCGCTATGGCGCTCGTTGGCTCGACCGAATTGTTGGACTCTACTTCAGCCTTTCGAGAATCTTTGTCCGCCCGGAATTGAATGATACTCCCGCCACGGTAAGCAAGGCGCTGATATTCTCGTCAAACGGAAGGTAGCGCTTACCTCGGTAGTCCGCCACGTAGGTACTATCACTATCGTACGTTCTGATTACCAGATGGTCCTCAAATTCAGTCAGATAGTTGTTCCATCCGTTTATGTCTGGTTCTGTCGGATTATCCTTTTCTCCGACTTTCAGGTTCCAAAGGTGCACGGTAAGTACCCAAGCGCGGATTCCGCGATCGAAGTCTTTCTGCATCTCGGTTGGCAGGAATGCTGGCCATGTGCTCTTTAGAAGGTCATAAGCTGCTTTGGTGGACGCGACCTGCTCACGAAGTTCGATGTACGAAACGCCTTGCTCAGCCTTGGCGTTGGTTTTCGTCCCTTCTTCGAGAAACTTGAGAAGTTGGGCTTTGAATATCTCGGGGATCGTCGGCTTTTGGCTACAGCCGATAGGAAAGAGCAGTAGGCCCGCGAAGAAGAGTGCCGAAATGTAACGGGAATAGCTCATCATTTGTATGTCGAACTACTAAGTGAGTCGATCAGCCCATCCCAATCGATGGTTTCATAATTATGGGCAATCCTATAATCTTTTTCGCCACTTAACAATGAAAAACATGACCCGACAAACACTGCACTATTGTCAGCCTTTGCTGGCTACAGTCGGCCCGAATCAATTCCAAGTTGATCCGCTGGACTATGAACTCCCTTTCCGCCGCGATTCAAGACATGGGTATAGATCATCGTGGTGCTGACATCTCTGTGCCCCAAAAGCTCCTGAACTGTCCTGATGTCGGAGCCGTCTTCCAGCAGATGTGTGCCGAAGGATCTATTCGAAAAAATCCGCTCCCGCTGGCACGAAGTTGCCGACGGCACGTGGGTGGGGGAAACGTAGCTTAGAAAACCAGAATGTCCCCTTTTTGCCATCCAGCAAAGGAGAGGACAAGAACAACAAGAAAGCCCATGCGCTCTAACGTTGGCAGTCACCCGCGCGCGCCGCTCTTGCGCGCGTCGGGTGCACTGCGCGGTTATGCGACGTTCTGCATCTTGTTCGCGAAGTCGCGGCCCGACGTTGGCGGGGGAAGAGCTTTTCCATCCTGGCGGTAGAGCGCAATGGCTTCCTCTACGACTTGGCAAAGCTGCTCAAAGACAGCCTTTTCGTCCGTACCGTGGCACCCGCCGTAAATCAGACCCGGAGAGCTGCCGACATAGCACTGGTCTTCCTCCGACCACTCGACGATCTTTGCGTATCGCGCAGTATCTTTCATGACTTTGACTCCTCAATGGCGCGCTTCACGGCGCGGACCTGATAATGCTTCGCGTCATCGCCAAGCGCACCGGATATTGTGATGGGTTTGGCAACCTTCGGGTGAACAAAGTTTCGGTGACTGCCTTTGCCGCTTCGGTCGACGAAGCCAGCTCGTTCAAGGTCGCCAACAAGCTCTCTTATTTTCGGCGGCACCAAGTCCCCCTTTGCGGTTCCGTCGCATAACTACTTAGTGAGTCGGTCAGCCTATCCCAATCGATGATTTCATAATTATGGGCAATCCTATAATCTTTTCCGCCACTTAACAAGAAAAATCCCAATCCGACAAACACTGCACCATTGTCAGCCTTTTCCCGCTACAGTCGGTGCGAATCAATCCCAAGTTGATCCGCCGGACTATGAACTTCCTTACCGCTGCGATTCAAGACATGGGTATGGGTCATCGTGGTGCTCACATCCTTGTGGCCCAAAAGCTCCTGAACTGTCCTGATGTCGGAGCCATCCGCCAATCGGAATTGGATACGTGGAGAATGGCAGATTAACGAAATCGATGGGATTTATGTGGTTGGTTGCCGAAAATCCCCTTAGATCTTCTAAGGGGAGACGCGCCTGATTTTTATGCTCACATCACACGGTCGAGAACGATATCGACGTTCTTAGAGCCGCCGGCAACAGGATTCTTCTTGTATTCGCCCGCCAGATTGCCCGGTTCCTTGGTCATCGGGTTGCCGTCCTTGTCGAGGCGGGCAGTGACCGCAACTTTACCGGAAAGAGACGCTCCCGACATCATGACGCTCTCCGGACCCAGCGAGTAAGAGAGAGGAAAAACCGGGCGGTCTATCTTTTTGACTGCGAGGGGAGCACCTGCGGTAGAGCCCGCCGAATGCACAATAATGAAAAGCGCGGCCTGCGCATCCGGTTTAGATTTGAGCTTTGGGTCGATGGAGATGGTCCCGCTTATCTGTTGGATCTTGTCTGGAGGAGATCCAGCCTTTGATTGCTTTGGGGTTTGCTTCGGCCGGCTACTAAGCTCGGAAATTTCAGCGATAGTTTTCTTAACTTCCTCTTTTTCCGTCCCTGGCGGCATGACGCTTAACAGACTTTCCAGGGTTTCACGCGCGCCAGCGAGATCTTCTTTGGCGCGGAATAGCAGCATGCCTTTGCCCCACAGGGCGAGGGGGAATTTCGGATTAGCGGAAAGGGCGCGATCGAAGGCCAGAAGGGCGCCGTCGGCATGGCCGGCTTGGGACAGGAGCAACCCCATGTAAGTGTGCGCTTCCGGTTGGTTCGGATCGATAGTGAGGACTTTCTTGAAGGCCTCAATGGCCTTGGGGTATTCCTGCCGTTCATAGGCGGCTCGTCCCTGAGTGAGAAGGGACTGAATGTCCTCGGACGAGCCTCCCATCCCTGGCATTCCGGCCATTTCCGAACCCTTCCCAACGCCTCCCGGGCCAGTGCCGGTGAGAAAATCGCCGGTTATGCTATCTTGCTCCGAGCCGCGGGGCCTTAGCGATTTGGTCAACAGGACTCCGACGGTTAGCCCAAAAAGTAACAGGAAGATCCCTCCGGCAGCGAGCTTCCAGCCCGCAACGGCGGCTTTCTGCATCTCAACCGTTTTTTTCGTTGCTGGCGCGGCTTTAGTCTCAGAAACCTTTGCTGCCGCGCCGGCGCGAGTCGCAGGCGAAGCCTCAATCTCCTTGAGCACCAGCGCGGCTTCGGTCGCCAGCTTGTGGCGCAGATCCTGATAGTCCTCCTCCGAGAGCCTTCCTGCCTGGTAGTCAAATTCAAGCTCCCTAAGATCGGCGTAAAGTCTGGCCTGCTCCTGTAGCAGGAGAGATCGAGGGCTCTCCGTATCAAGCTCCACTTTCAGGACCGTTTCCGCTGACGCTTCCCGTAGTACTCGCTCGATCAGTGAAGGATCCACTGGCGTCGGCTGGGGGCGGCCTTTTTTTCGCGCCCAGCGCGAGATGACGAACAGCACCAGAACTATCCCGGCAGCCAGGGCGACAAACGGAAGCACCCAGATCAGCAAGCCAAAGCCCTTCGCTGTGGGGGCGAGGAGGACCCACTCGCCGTATTTAGAGACAAAATAGGCCTTGATCTGATCAGGGCTTTTACCATCCTTCAGCTGCTGCAGAATGATCGCGCGCATCTGCTGCGCCAGTTCTGAAGGGGAGTCGCCGGCTGAGAGATTCTGACAGACAGGGCAGCGCAGCTCGGCGGCAATCTGGCGTGTCTGCTCCTCAAGATCCGGCTGGGCCGCAAATAGTGAGGAAGTGAGGAGTGAGCAAGTGAGCAGAAGGGACACAAAGAGTAGTTTGTTTTTATTCCTCACTGCTCACTCCTCACGGCTCACCTTACAGACTGGTACGATCCTTTTCCCTCTTTGGCGCTGACAATCCCGCGGCGCGCTTCGTCCAGCTTGGTGGTAATGAGCGCCGATCCAAGACTCCCCACGTGCTTGTAAGTAATTCGCCCCTGAGGGTCAATGAAAAATGTCTCAGGGATTCCCCAGACGCCGTAGTCGACAGCGACCTTTCCTGAAAGATCGCGACCGTTAGGGTAGGTGATGTTAAACTCCTTAAGATAGGCTCGGGCATCCTCGTCTGTGTCCTGTATATCAATCCCCAGAAACACGACATCGCCATCCTTGAATGTCTGCCAGGCGGCTTCGAGGTCTCTGGCTTCAGCTCTGCAGGGGGGGCACCACGAGGCCCAAAAGTTGAGAAACACGGCTTTTCCCTTTAGATCATCGAGGGTGAGCTTCTTGCCGTCGAAGAGAGTTACCGCAAAGGGCGTAGCCGGGCGACCGATCAGAGGGGAGTTGATGTAGCGCGGATCACGTACGAAGCCGTAGGCAAGGATGCCGATCAGCGGGAGAAGGACTGCCAAAGTAATGATGATGCGTCGCCAGGCCATGGTCTCTCGCGCTATCCTCAATCTTCTATCCTCCATCCTCGGCCCTTCTGGCGGAAGGGCCACACGGCCACGATAGTGCCTAAAAGTATGACCAGTCCACCCACCCACATCCACATTACCATGGGGCGCACGAGAATTTTCAGAGTAGCCTGATTTTCTTTAAGCTCGCTGAAGCCGGAGAGGATCAGGTAAAGGTCATCGCTTATGTTGCTGCGATGGACCGCCCGGCCTACCGGCGATTGCTGGGCAGGGAAGAACTTGAGCGCCGGCGAGAGAATCCCTAAATCCTCACCTTTATTGAAGACTCGAAAGTCTCCCTCTACCCGGAAGTGCGTTGGTTGCTGAGAGCCTCTAAGCCCTTCGAAAAGGATATGGTAGCGGCCGAGCGAAAGACTCTCGCCGGTTCGCAGAGTGGCCTCCCGCTCCACGCTGTAACCCATCGAGCCCGCAATACCCATGATGATCAGGACCACGCCCAGGTGAACAATAAAGCCCCCGTAACGCCGCTGGTTTTTTCTTGCCAGGGTTGCCAGGGCGCTAAAAATTCCCTCTCCGGCAATTCTGCGCCGGGCGCGCACTGCCAGCGCCGTGTCGAACAGGATAGTCAAAACCACAAAGGCCAGGAGGGTAAAACCGAGAAGGGGAAAAAAGTCGCGCACCTTCCAACCAAAGAGGAGCAGGGCAAAGAGGAGCGATGCAACCGAGGGCCAGAGAAAGTTTCGTCTCAGGTTGTCCCAGGAGGCTTTTCTCCAGGCAATCATGGGGCCCACCCCCATAAGGAACACCAACAAGAGAAAAAGAGGAACAGTAACCGAGTTGAAGTAGGGGGCCCCAACGCTTACCTGAACCCCGACCACTGCCTCGGAGATGAGGGGAAAAATAGTTCCGAGAAAGATGGTGAAGAGCGCGGAGACTAAAACCACATTGTTAAGGAGAAACGCCGACTCCCGGCTCACCATCGAATCCAGCTCAGGTTGTCCTTTCAGATGATCGGCGCGGTATGCCAGGAGGCCGAAAGAGCCCAAGAGCACAATGGCAAGAAAGACGAGAAATACGGTCCCTACCGGCCCACTGGAAAAGGCGTGGATGGAAGAGAGGATGCCGGAGCGTGTAAGGAAGGTGCCGAAGATGGTCAGACTAAAGGCGATAATGATCAGCGAAAGGTTCCAGACTTTAAGCATGCGGCGTCGTTCCTGCACCTGCACGGAGTGAAGAAAAGCTGTCGCCGGAAGCCATGGCATGAAGGCGGCATTTTCCACCGGGTCCCATGCCCAGTAGCCGCCCCAACCGAGAACGTGATACGACCACCAGGCCCCAACGAGGTTACCCATAGTCAAGAAGAACCAGGCGGTCAGGGTCCAGCGGCGGGTGGTGACAATCCAGGCCTCGTCAAGCTTGCCTTTGATCAGGGCTGCCATAGCAAAGGCGTAGGGAACGGTAAGGCCGACAAAGCCGGTGTAAAGCAGTGGCGGATGGGTCATCATATTCGCGTCCTCAAGCAGCGGGTTTAGCCCGCGCCCATCGGCCGGAACGGGGAAAACGCTCTCAAAGGGATTCGAGACAAATCCCAATACGACAAGAAAAAAAGCTGAAACTATCGAGAAGATCATCAAGACCCAAGGCATCAGCTCCCGGTGTCTTTCCTTATAGATCCAGGCCACCAGGCCCGAAAAAATAATCAGGATCCACTCCCAAAGAAGCAACGAGCCTTCCAGGGCGCCCCAGAGACCTGTCACACGGTAGTAGATGGGGGTTGCCCTGGTAGTGTTGAAAGCGACGTATTTGATGGAGAAATCGGTCGTCACAAGCCCATAGATCAGAGATAAGCTGGCCAATGTCACCAGAAAGAATTGTCCCATGATAGCGGCCCGAGTACTGGCGTAGAATCTTTCCCGGCCGGGTCGAGAGCCGATAACCGGCGCAATGATTCCCCATACCGCGAAGAGGAGCGCGGCGATAACGCTCGCATGACCGATAGTGGCTGTCACGGCCGTTTTTCCTCCTGGCCCGGGACAAAGCTTCTCGGGGTAGAGGTTTTTCCCTGTGGCGGGGGGCTGTATTCTTCCGCATGCTTGGCCATGATAGTGCTGGCCACGAAGACTCCGTCCGGACCGATTCTCCCCTCGACCACGGCCCCTTTGCCTTCCGAGAAGAGATCCGGAGGGATGCCGCGGAAAAAGACCGGGACCGATTGCGTCCCGTCGCTTAATTGGAAGCGATAGGTAAGGTTCGGAGGATCTTTTTGCAGCGATCCCGCAACCACCATTCCTCCCATCCGCAGGAACTTGTCTTTGGAAGAGCTCTCTTGGCCCTTGAGTTCCGACGGCGTGACAAAATAGACAATTGCCTCACGCATGCCCCCATAGATTAAGTAGGAAAGTGCCGCGACAATGATGACCCCGCCGATGATAAATCTCCTGGTTCTGCCCATGTCAGTTAATTTTCCCTCCGTAGAAAAGACAACATATCACCCACAAATAAACAAGTCTACACAGCTATCCTAACCCTTGCTGGCGTCCCTACGGGGATTCGAACCCCGGTCTCCGCTACGAGTTTCCCTTTTCCATGCGCGCTGTCGGCGGAAAAAGGAGCGGTGTCCTGGGCCACTAGACCTGAAATAAGCGCCAAGCGAGCGAGAGTCTGCATCGCAGGTTCACTGGAGACTCCTTGACGGCTCGTAAGCACTCATTGGAATGTGTTTCCATCGCAAAAGGCTTCGGTTGAGCGTCAGAGCATGATGTGCTGAGGTTGAGAGCTGATTGTGGACGCAGCTCTCCCTGCGCAAAATGCGCCGGCCCTGACGTTTGACGATTTTTTCACAGTCTCTCAAGTCTGTAGCCGAGCATGGGCGGTGAGGATATCGGGCAAAAACCGATGCGATCCCGCCAGCCGCACTACCAGGCACCGCCCCGTCTTCAACACCTTGGCGGCGATGTAGACGAAGTGGCGGCGAAATCGCTTCCACTCCCAGCGCACCACCTCAGAGGGTAACGCGATCTGCGCGATCCACTTGCCGAGATTCCAGGCCAGCCGGGCGATCTGGAGCCAGGACGAGTTGCCTAGAAACTCCGCCACCGGCATGCGCCACCCGGCGATCCCCTGACCGAATTGCTCGATGACGTTTTCCTGGTCGCAGCGCTGATAGGAAATATCGATGACCTGCCGAGGCGTGTAGGTGCGTGGCAAGTTGGTGAGCACGAGCCGATAACGGTAATGCTCGAAGAGCGCCCCTTGCCTATCTTTCTCTTCGATCAAAATCCGCCGCACGATCAGCCGGCACGGCGAGTCAAGCCCTGCGGGCTGATAGGCGATCTCACTCACCCACTGCTTGACTGTGCGTAGCGTGCGAAACTTTCGCTCCTCAGCTTTCTTTTGCCGGTAGTTCGCCGTGCGCCCGTGACGAGAAGGTTCGCTCGGCTGCTCCCGTTCGGCTCGAGGAACAAACGGTTCCCAGCGCTCTTCGGCAATCGCTTGCACCAGCGCCGCGCGGTTTTGATGCAGCCGACCCCCGATCGCAAAGTACGCTCCCTCATCGATGGCTGCGTTGAAAACATCGGAGCGGTCAAAGTCGGTATCTCCACGCACAATGGCGTTTAGAAAATGGCGCTTGACCCACGGCAACACCTCTTTAACAGCCTTGGCCGCCGCGTCCGATGAGCGCGCGCTGCCCGGCTGGTTCACTACCTTAAGACACTCCCCGCTGCCGCCGAGTGAAACCACCAGCGGTTGATACGACCAACGTCCGTCGTAGCTAAAGTCTGCTCCTTCTTTTTGTACCCCATAAAGAGGCTTGATGTGCCCATCAAGATCCACCAGCGCAAGCTCGTGCTTCTTTCTGCGACGACCAACATTGCGCGCAAGCTTCGACCACACCGCCTCCTGAACCTCGTCGGTCACCCCCGAGAGATGTTCGACATCTTGCGCTGTCGTGAAGCGGCGCAGAAAATCTCCCGCCGTCGTCGGGTCTGGAATCCGACAGGCTCCCACCAAGCGGCGCACCGCCTCGCTCCCTTGCAGCGCCGCCTGGTCCTCCAGACATGTGCCGTCGGCGTACAGCGTGTAAGCCAGCGCCAGCACGTGGTCCGACTCGTGGTAGGGCGCATGGCGCTTGAACAACCCCAGCGCATTGTCCAGCCGCTTGGCCAACCCAAAGCGCCGCACAAACTGCTCAGCCAGCACCAGCCCTCCATAATGCGTCATCTCGCCCCGTGGATCGCTCTCAAGATGGAGCAATGGGTGACGCATCACGCGCCCCTCGGTCTCCGGCCACGGAAGTTCTTTAGGATCTACGCTGGTACCCGAATTGACGTGACTTGCGCGCTCGAATGCGATATCTACTTTCACTTGGGAGCCCTCCGCTTATGGGGTTGCGTTGATCTCTGACAACTCTTCGTATACCTCATTTCGGAGGGCTTTTCCCGTTCTCAGCCTATTTCAGTATTTTTTTCTGTCCGCTAGGCACTTATTTGAGGACTAGACGATAGTGGCGATGGGCTCTATAAATTGTGGCAGGAAAAACAGAGCCGCGATCCACCGTTGCTCATGACCAGCTTTGCCGGAAGCTGCGAGTCGGGGGAATGGCAGCTCGTGC
>Ga0082335_1003224_pt1 | contig 27439 bp, 23 predicted proteins | sample Subgrocontami58m_FD_72375 | JGI IMG/M metagenome (GOLD analysis project Ga0082335, IMG submission 72375) | Subsurface groundwater microbial communities from S. Glens Falls, New York, USA - GMW37 contaminated, 5.8 m (SPADES assembly) (version 2) ...
ACTGAAGCGCTGATGGATACGGTGCAACATGCCGCCTTCAAGTTTTTCTGGCAAGAAGCGAATCCTTCCAACGGTCTCATCAAAGATAGAAGCACGAGCGGCTCACCGTGCAGTATCGCTTCGGTGGGGTTTGGGTTAAGCGCGATTGCGATTGGCGTTGACCACGGCTGGGTGTCGCGTGCCGCTGCGCGTGACCGTGTGCTGACGACGCTGAACACGTTTTGGACTGGACCGCAGGGCATCGGCGCAAACGGCTTCATCGGCAATTGGGGATTGTTCTATCACTTCCTGACCATGGATGGAGCGGTGCGAACATGGACCTCAGAGCTTTCGACCATTGATACAGGACTATTGCTTGCAGGCATTATAGATGCAAAACAGTATTTCAATGGAACCGATTCGACTGAAACGAGAATCCGTGCACTGGCTGATTCCATTTACTATCGAATGAATTGGGATCAGATGCGTAACTTCAATCCCGGAATTTTGATGGAATGGACTCCCGAGCGAGGCTTCAGTCGTGCACAGTGGATCGGCTACAATGAAGCGACCATCATGTACATTCTCGCACTCGGATCACCGACATATCCGGTCGATTATTATGCATGGCAAACCTGGACACAGGGTTACCAACCGGGCTCGTACTACGGTTACTCGTACATCATCTTTCCACCTCTCTTCGGTCACCAATACTCTCATTGTTGGATCGACTTCCGCAACATCAACGAGACATACATGGCGAACCATGGCCTCACGTATTTTGAAAACTCGCGCCGCGCAACACTTGCCCAGCGGGCATATAGCATTGCCAATCCTCGCGGCCACACAGGATACAGCGATTCATTGTGGGGAATAACAGCAAGCGATACTCCCACCGGTTACGCTGCACGTGGAGCGCCGCCTGCTCAGAACGATGACGGAACCATTACGCCGACTGCACCAATCAGCTCGATTCCGTTTGCGCCTGCGGAGTGCATTCGAGTGATGCGCAATATGTGGGAGAATTATCGTCCGCAGTTGTGGACGCAGTATGGTTTCCGCGATGCGTTCAATCTGAATGTGAACTGGTGGGACACGGACATCATCGGCATTGACCAGGGTCCGATGATCATCATGATTGAGAATTACCGGAACCAAAAAGTGTGGAATCGGTTTATGCAGAATGCTGATGTGCAGCGCGGGTTGCAGCGTGCGCTGTTTACGCCCGTTACGAGTGTGAAAGAAAATGATGCGACGCCGAAAGAATTTTCGCTCGAACAGAGTTATCCGAATCCCTTCAATCCGTCCACGACTTTGTCATTTGTCATTGGTCATTCGTCATTCGCATCTTTGAAGGTTTATGATGTGTTAGGAAGAGAAGTTGCAACGCTTGTGAATGAAACGAAGCCCGCTGGAACGTACGCGGTGGATTTCAATGCAAGCAATCTCTCGAGCGGAGTCTATTATTACAGACTGAGTGCAGGCTCCTTTACTCAAACGAGAAAGATGATTCTCGCAAAGTGACCTTCCATGAAAACTTCTTTTCTTCTACTTGTTCTTGTCTCCCTCTCTCTCACCTCATTTGCACAAGGCAGGACGAAGCAATCGGATCCATTTCTCGACACACTGCAGCAGCGAACCATTCAATGGTTCCTCGACGTTACTCCAGAAAACACCGGGCTGACTCCTGACCGATGGCCTGCCGAATGGTCGCCCTCCAGCATTGGCGCAGTTGGCTTTGCCCTCACGACATATCCGATTGCTGTCGAGCGAAAAATGATCACGCGTGCAAAGGCTGCGGAACGGACACTCACAACGCTTCGTTTCCTCTGGCGATTACCGCAAGGGGAAGGAAGCGCAGGAACCGCGGGATACAATGGGTTCTTCTACCACTTCTTAAAGAAGGATAGCGGACTAAGGGATTGGAATTGCGAACTCTCGACTATTGATACAGGCCTGTTGCTTGCCGGTGTGCTCTTCTGTCAATCGTACTTTGATAAGAAGAATCCTGACGAAGCGGAGATTCGCGCTTTGTCGGATTCTCTCTACCGAAGAGTTGATTGGCACTGGGCGATGGGAAAAACCAAAGGCATCGTCATGGGTTGGAAGCCCGAAGAAGGATTCCACAATTGGATCTGGCATGGGTACAATGAAGCGATGATTGTGTACGTGCTCGCGCTTGGCTCACCGACGCACCCGGTTCCTCCATCGGTGTGGGATGCGTGGACATCAACATATTTGTGGAAGGAACATTACGGACAAACACTTCTCAACTTCATGCCGTTGTTTGGCCATCAGTTCTCTCACGCGTGGATTGATTTTCGGGGAATCAAGGATGCGTACATGCAGAAGAAGCGGATTGATTATTTTGAGAACTCCCGGCGTGCGACCTACGTTCATCGCACGTACGCAACAGAAAACCCTCACCAATGGATTGATTATTCAGATTCGATTTGGGGATTGTCAGCGTGTGACGGTCCAAAGGATACGACATTTGAGGTGAAGGGCATCAAGCGTGTCTTCCGGTCTTATTCAGCGCGAGGAACGGGCGCGGAAGAAGAAGTCGATGATGGCACAATCGCACCAATGGGCGCTGCCGGTTGCGTCCCGTTCGCGCCGGAGATTGTCATTCCCGCCCTCAGAGCGATGAAGAACAAGTACGGCGACAAGCTCTGGACGAAATACGGATTTGTTGATGCATTCAATTCAACATACCTCACTCCATCAACGCCGCAGGGCTGGTTCGACAAGGATTACCTCGGCATTGACCAAGGTCCGATTGTGTTGATGATTGAAAACCATCGCAACGGATTTGTGTGGGAAGTGATGAAGAAGAACAAGTACATCGTTGATGGATTGAGGAAGGCGGGGTTTACTGGTGGATGGCTGGGTGAGAAGAAGTGATAACCGTAACGTTCAATGGTCAACGGTCAATTTTCAATTGTCAATTGAACGTTGATCGTTGACCATTGACCGTTAACTTGTGCAACAAGACGATGCAAACCTCAATCACCTACTCGCTGACAATCGAAGACACTCTCGACACAGCAACCGCCGAACATCTTCGAACCTCGCTTTCAGAATTCAACCGCGCCTACGCTGGACATGACCATCACAGAGATTTGCTGATCGTTCTTCGCGATGCAAGCAACACCATCGTCGGCGGACTCGTTGGCGGGACGTACTACGGTTATCTGCATGTCGACATCTTGTGGGTGGACGAAGAGCACCGACGGGAAGGTCTTGGAGAACGATTGCTGCTGAGCGCCGAGCAAGAAGCGATACGACGAGGTTGCCGCTACGCGCATCTTGACACGCACGGATTTCAAGCACTCGGATTTTATCAGAAGCGCGGCTACGAAATTGTTGGCGAGCTGAAAGAGTTGCCACCGGGCGATAGCAGGTATTTGTTGAGGAAGGTGTTGCGTTCAGAATAGCTTTACGTAGTCGCGAGCGCCATGAAGAATGCGGTGGACATGAATTGTGTCGCCTTCAATTTTGTAGAACGCAAGGTAACTTCCAATAACGAGATAACGATAGCCTTGCGCCGCAAGCTCTTTTTCTCTTGCTACTGGTCCAAGCCGCGGATTGTTTCTAAGTAGAGCCAGCGTTGAATCTATTCTCGAAATCATTTTCTGTGCGGCGCGAACGTTATCTTCTGCGATGTAGCGAACGATTTCAGTGTAATCCAACTCGGCTGGCAGTGTGAGTTTGAGTTTATACTTTGCCTGTGGCACGAAGGCGCTTCCGCAGTTCTCTTGTCACTTGAGAGAGAGGTTTTCCTTTGTCACCGTTCGCACGACTCTTTTCAGCGACTTCAAGCTTGCTGAACAAATCAAACTTGCGTTGAAGTCTGCTGTAGTGAGCCATTGACATAACAACTAAGTCGCCTTCGCCATTGCGTGTCAGAAAAATCGGCTCATCCGATTCGTGAGCAAGTCGCGATATTTGATTCGCTCTGGTTCGTAGGTCTGAAATAGGTTTGATAACAGGCATCTGATGCTCCTTCTTGTTGTATCAAGATTATGTCATTTAGTTGAGAAAATCAATCCTCTCATGTTGAAGTTGTTGCCAAGTATCATCTTGCTTCTTACTTCTTGCTTCTGTGCAACTGCTCTCGCTCAACCTCAACTCCTCGACGACTTCGACACGCTCTCCGGCTGGAACGACATTCACTCGCACGGCGGCATTACGCCGTGCGACGAGCTTGGCTACATTCCCGAGCTGGCGTTGACCTCACGTTCGATGAATCGTACAAGCAATTCCTTGACCGGAAGAACAACACGATGAAACGCGATGCGTACTTGCCCTACGATTGGCGGTTCGTTGGAGCGTATGTTCATATGGACCAGAAAGAACGGGCGTTGGATATTTTTGAATACCTAATGAACGACTGTCGTCCGCTGAATTGGAATCATCGGGCTGAGGTTGTGTGGAAAGAGTATGAGCTTCTGAAATCCATGGGCGATATGCTGCACTCGTGGGCTGCGTCGGATTTTATTCGGTCGGTGCGAAGCATGTTGGTGAATGACCCGCCCGGCGCTGAAGTGAAAAACTTGCCGACGCACTACGGCAAGCTCAGTTATTCGATGAAGAAGAGAGGGAGCCGAGTTGTTATTGACGCTTCTAAACCCTGAGCGGAGCGAAGGGTCTCACTGCTTTTTGATTCGCGATGTCTGGAGTGATGGAGGAGTGGAGTAATGTCCGAAGGACTCCTTCGGAGGAGTGTTGGAAAAGCGCGGGACACCCCTGTCATCCCACAAGCAGGATGGATGTCGTGCGCAGATGGATTGAAGAAGGCGGGGTTCACGGGTGGATGGCTGGGTGAGGAGAAGTGAAAACAGTAACGGTCAATTGTCAACGACCAATTGTCAATTGTCAATTGAACGTTGATCGTTGACCATTGACCGTTAACTGTTCGCTGGCAATCGAGGAAACACCCGATGCAGGTATTGTCGAGCATTTCCGGAACGTGCTTTCTGAATTCAATCGTGCTCACGCCGGACACGATCATCACCAGGGCTGCGACGCTGTTGAATCAATGACGTGCAGGTTGATTGACAGCCCAAAAAGTTATGTGCAATTTGTTTGAGACTACCATGAACTATCGAAGCCAAAATTCTTATGCAACAATCATCTTCACCATCTCACTCCTCGCGTCTCACATCTCACTCTCACAACCAAAAGTGCTTGATGATTTTGAAACGCTTGACGGTTGGCGCGCAATTCCGTCGCAAGGTGCGAAGCTGACCATCACGAGCGGTGAAGGGAAAACCGGCAAGGCAATGGTGATGGAGTTTGAATTTCTCGGCGGCTCGGGCTACACAATTGCGCAGAAAGATTTTCCTCTCACACTTCGGAAGAACTATCAATTCACGTTCGACATTCGTGCCGAAGCCCCGGTCAACAACTTTGAGTTCAAGCTGCTTGATGACAAGGAGAATGTGTTCTGGATAAAACAGCTCGACGTTGAGTATCCAAAGGTATGGACGAGGAAGCGAATCAAGAAGCGGCACATTACGTTTGCATGGGGACCATCCGGCGGTGGCGAGATTCGTAACGTAGAGAAGATTGAATTTGTTGTTTCAGTGGGAACCGGAGGGAAAGGCAAAGTCTTCATTGATAATCTTAAGTTTGAGCCGATTGATGATGACGCCGCAAAACAAACTCGTGCGGACTTCGATGCCTCAACGATACAAAAGGGCGGCGAGCCAACAATGGATGAGAAGGGAACGCTTCTCACAAACTGGAAGGGGAACGGTGAACAAGAGTGGGTCTCTATCAATTTCAATTACCTGAAAGAAATTGGCGGACTTATCATTGATTGGGACAAAGACAACTACGCGACGTCATACGATGTTTTGCTTTCGGATGATGGCAAAGATTGGGCAACTGCGTACACAGTCAGCAACGGCAACGGCGGACGGGATTACATCTATCTTCCGGGAAAAGATGCCCGCGTCCTGAAAATCAATTTCAAGAAAAGCGACAACGGCAAAGGATACGGCATTGCGCGGATGGAGGTGAAGGGTCCGGAGTTTTCTCAAAGCCCAAATGATTTCTTCATGTCTCTTGCGAAGGAATCTCCCAAAGGATTTTACCCAAAGTATTTCCTGGACCAACAAAGCTATTGGACGATTGTTGGAACCAGCGGGGACACGAAAGAAGCGCTTATCAACGAGCAAGGAACGATTGAAGTCGACCAACTGCGCTTTTCGCTCGAACCATTTCTGTATATCGACAACAAACTCGTAACGTGGAACGATGTGTCGCTGAAGCAATCTCTTGAGAATGATTATCTGCCCATTCCCTCAGTCGTATGGAAGTATGGCGGATTGGAGTTGACGGTGCGCGCATTCTCCGCCGGTGTTGCAGGCAAATCGATGCTGATTGCAACGTACTCAATTCAAAACAAAGGAGGCGCTAATCCCAAAGGAAAACTCTTCATCGCACTCCGTCCTTTTCAGGTCAACCCGCCGTGGCAGTGGCTCAACAAAGTTGGCGGCGCTTCGCGCATCGACAGCATCCGATTTCAAAATGGTCATCTGCTTGTTCAAGACAAGGACGTGATTCCGGTTTCCACGCCGAGTGCATGTGGAGCTACCAGCTTCGACAGCGGCGATATTATGGAATACCTGCAAAGCGGCGCCCTTCCTGGTTCGCAGAATGTTCTCGATGCACGAGGCTTCGCTTCTGCTGCGATTCAATATGACTACGATGTTCCATCCGGCGTCACAACAGAGTTTCATGTCGTCGTTCCGTTCCATACGTGGAGCGGAAGCCCCACACCGAATATGGGAGAGAGTGCCGATGTATATGTGACTCTTGCGCTCGAAGCCACGAAGCAATTTTGGGAGTCGAAACTCGACAACGTGCAGATACAACTTCCGGTATTTGCTCAGCCTATCATCAACACCATCAAATCCCAACTTGCGTATATCTTTATCAACCGTGATGGACCCGGCATTCAACCCGGCTCGCGGAGTTATGAACGTTCGTGGATTCGTGACGGCTCGCTGACATCTACAGCACTGCTGCAAATGGGAGTGAAGGATGAAGTCCGCGAGTTTATCGATTGGTATGCAAAGCACCAATACCCCAACGGAAAGATTCCGTGCGTCGTTGACACACGCGGCGCCGACCCCGTGCCTGAGCACGACAGTCACGGACAATTCATTTACGCAGTGATGACGTATTTCAGCTACACGCACGATACAACCTGGTTGCGCGGCAAGTTTGAGAACGTGGTGAGAACGGTGCGTTACATTCAATCATTGCGTGCAGAACGGAAGCCCGAGGCGTATCGCTCTGGCAATCCTGAACAGCGCGCGTGCTTCGGTCTCGTTCCCGAATCGATCAGTCACGAAGGCTATTCCGACAAGCCGCGCCATTCGTATTGGGATGATTTTTTTGTGCTGAAGGGATTGAAAGATGCGACGGCAATTGCAGCCATTCTCGGCGAGAAGAAGTACGAGCAGGAATTTGCAGACGAGCGTAACGACTTCAAGAAAGATTTTTATTCTTCGATTCGGCTTGTGATGAAGAATAAGAATATCGATTACATCCCTGGCTGTGTTGAGCTTGGCGACTTCGACGCGACGTCAACGACGATTGCAGTAAATCCATGCGGCGAGGTTGGCAACATTCCTGAGCCGCAGTTGCACAACACGTTCGACAAGTACTACAAGTTTTTCACCGACCGAAAGAAGAACAAGAGCAAATGGGTAAACTACACACCGTATGAAAATCGCATCATCGGGACATTTGTGTATCTCGACCAGAAAGACCGGGCAATTGATGCGCTGAATTACTTTATGAAAGACAGACGACCTGCGGGCTGGAACCACTGGGCGGAAGTTGTCTGGCGCGACCCATCAACGCCGAAGTTCATCGGCGATATGCCGCACACGTGGGTTGGGTCGGATTTTATTCGGTCGGTGCGTGCAATGTTTGTTTATGAGCGCGAACGCGATCCGGCGCTCGTTATTGGTGCAGGACTTTCGGATGTGTGGGTGAATGACCCTGCCGGAGTTCAAGTGAGTAGCCTGCCGACGTATTACGGTAACATCAGCTACTCAATGAAGAAAGAGGGGAAGAAAGTTGTTGTCATTGTGGGCGGCAATGTGCAAGTTCCTTCAGGAAAGATTGTGCTCAAGTCTCCTCTCTCGACAAAAATAAAGTCAGCGACGATTGACGGTCGGAAGGTGACGAAGTTGAATGGAAAGGAAGTTGTGATTGGTAAACTTCCGGCACGGGTGGAGTTGGCTTACTAATGTTGCATGGTTCTTTCGCTCTTACCGGAGCTTCCGGTTTCCCGTTTTCTTTTTCTCAGGGCGTGCGCCCTGAGTTAAAATCTATCGCCACTCCGTGGCTGCTCGTTGAGCTAGTGCCGCTCTAACTTTTACCTGCTAATAATTTTTCAGGATTGTCGATGTTGGAGCGAGTCCCGCCACAGCGGGATGTCCCTTCGTTCATAGCAAATATTAGTTGGTGGGGCGCTAGTGCCGTAGGCACGGAAGACTTTAGCCACAGGCGTCAGCCTGTGGGATGAATAAGAAGAGAATAAAACAAGTCCCGAAGGGACGACAGATAATAGCTTGTGGCGCGACTTCCAGCGAAAGTTGAGATTGAGTATTAACGCAACAACAATCTCTCAAATAAGAGCTTCGATATTTCTTGAACCGTGAAGTACACGATGAATTTCGATTCTTGTTCCTTTAATTTTGTAGAAGGCGAGATGGGATTCGACTATGAGGACTCGGAATCCTCGTTTGGCTACGCGTGATTGTCGGGGAACGCGTCCAAAATAAGGAAAGCGTTTGAGCACAGTAATTTTTCTGTCGAGTTTCTCAATGAAAGAAAGAGCTCGTCGGGGGCTGTCCTTTGCGATGAAGTCGTAGGCTTCGAGGAGGTCTCGTTGTGCCGCAGGAAGGTAGTGTAATGTGAACTCACCGGGCATGTGCTCGTTGCCGGAGCTTCTTCATCATTTGCGCATGAGTGATTCCGCGTTTGCCGGCAGCTGATTCTTCCTCGGCGACACGCAGTTTATCTAATAGCTCATTCTCGGCTTTAAGTCGTTCGTAATGGTTAGTGCTCATAATAACAAGGTCGCCCTCGCCGTTTGTCGTCAGGTAAACGGGTTCGTCCTGTTCATGGCAAATTGTTGCAATTTCCCTTGTTCGATTGCGCAAACTGGAGATTGATTTGATAATGGGCATAAGACTTTTCCTTTGTTTTGTTTGTGTACATAATATGGTCCAATTATGATAGAATCAAGTACGAATTTGTTTCGATTCAGTATTGCATGAATTCAGAACAACAACATGCTCAAGTAAAAATCTCCCTCAACGGCGAATGGCAACTTCAACCAAGTAACGACGAGAAGTTGCCGATGCAGTGGAATCATTCCGTTCCCGTCCCCGCGCTTGTTGATATTGCAACTCCGAAGCACGATTGGAAATCGTTCAAGCACCATTGGTATCGAACAACATTCGATATTTTGCATCCACCTCAGCTCGCGTTCATCGTCATTGAGCAGGCGATGTTTGGAACAGAGGTGTGGCTGAACGGCAAACGTCTTGGCTGCGACATTGCGTGTTACACTTCGCAGGAGTATGACGCCCGTTCCGCGTTGCAGACTGGTGTAAACGAACTCATCGTTCGAGTTGGACAGCGAGAGAATCTTCCGCCGCACAGCGCGGTGGGTAAAGACCAAGAGCGGACGGAATGGATTCCGGGCATTTGGGGAGATGTCTATTTACTTCAATGCGGCAACCCTCGCGTGAAGCGTGTGCAAGTTATCCCGCACATTGAAACTTCGGGCGCTGAAGTGCGAGTGACAATCGAGAACCTAACTCCAATCAAAATGATGGCAGTAATCAGTGCCGGAATTTTTGAGAAGAACAGTGGAACGCCACGCTCACCGGTTGCAACCTTGCGACGGGTATGTGAGCCATACAAAGAGGAAATTATCACCTACAAATTTCGAGTTAATAACGTCCAGTTATGGTCTCCCGAGAATCCATTTCTCTACATTGCGGAAGTGCAAACCGGTGTCGGTGGGCAAACTGTTGATGGGGTGCAAACAACGTTCGGCATGCGCGAGTTCAAGATTGTTGGCAAGGATTTCTTCTTCAACGGCAAAAAGATTTTCCTCAAAGGCGGCAACATTGCGTTTCACAGATTTCTCTCTGATGCAGACCGGGGAACGCTTCCGTGGAATCTCGATTGGGTGAAGAAACTTCTCATCGACATCCCCAAAGAGAGCAACTTCAACTTCTTCCGCAATCATATCGGACAGATGTACAATCGCTGGTACGATATTGCAGATGAACATGGCATGCTTCTGCAAAACGAGTGGATGTTCTGGACAACGACGGGAACAAAAGAACAAATCACCAAAGAGTTCACTCGCTGGCTTCAGGACAATTGGAATCATCCGAGCATTGTTATTTGGGATGCGCTGAATGAATGCTCGGATGACGTTGTGCAAAACGAAATCGTGCCGGAGATGAAAAAGCTCGACCCGACTCGCTCGTGGGAGTCGGTGGATTTTGTTGAAGAGCATCCGTACATCTACTCGCTTGGTCCGGTGTTGAATGATAGGAAGTTTGGCTTTACCCGTTCGCTTGATGAAATCGAACATTCATCGAAGCCAACAATGCTCAACGAGTTTAATTGGTGGTGGATTGATAAAGGACTCAATCCATCGTTGCTAATGAAAGATGTTGTTGAGCGATGGCTCGGTCCGCATTGGACGAAGGAACAGTTGCTCGCTCATCAGTCTTTTCTCGTGACTGAACTTGTTGAGCTATTTAGAAGAATGCGGGTTGACGCAATTCAGCCGTTCGTCTATCTCAGCAACAACGCGGGACCGACGCCGAATTGGTTTCTTGGCAACATCAAGGAGTTACAACCGAAACCGATTCTTTCAGCGTTGAAGAATGCGTTTGCGCCGTTCGGCATTAGTATAGAGTTGTGGGACAGGCATTTTTTCCTGAGCGAGAATCGCATCGTGCGAGTGTTTGTGTTCAATGACGAGCCTGTGCAAAAGCGTGGAGCCATTCGTTGTGGAGTTGTGAATGCGAAAGGGGAATGGGTGTTTGAAACAAGGCAGAGTATTGCGGTGGAGGCGTCGAGTTGCGCAATCATTCCGTTGGCAGTTCTCCTCCCTTCACGTTCTGGTGAGTACAAGATCCGCGCTGAGCTGCACGACAACACACATCTGCGGTCTTCCTCTGAAAAGATTGCCCACATCGTCAACCACGTCAAAGTTCCGGCGGAGCTGTTACAAAAGCGTGTTGCGGTGCTGACATTGAACGATGAAATAATCCAGTTCTTGACCCAAAAAGGAATTCAAACAACAAGTCTGCTCGAAACAAATCTCAAAGAATGCGATGTCCTCGTCGTTGATCAAGAAAAGGCGCGAAGTTCTGACTATCAATCACGCCTCGGTGCGATTACGAAGTTTCTCGAATCTGGAAAGACAGTTGTGTTGTTGGAACCGGAGTTTGAAATAGAAGGGAAAGAATGTATCAGCGTTGCGCTTGGCGTGGAGCTGAATATCGAGAAACGAATCGATGCCGATAAAGGGGGCTATGATTCATACGTGTTTGCCGATGACATCACGCATCCACTCTGGCAAGGAATGTCACAGGAACAATTGAAGATGTTTAATGGCGGCTACGGCGGTGAGATCGTGTCGCAACACAATGTTACGCCGAACGTGAAGCATACTGTTCTTGCGCGTTGTGGATTGAAGCTTGGTGTGATTGCGGCGTGCGAGATTCCGGTTGGGCAGGGGAAAATCATTGTGTCGCGGTTGCAGGTTCGAGGAAGGTTAGTGGGGAGTAACGAGCCGGATTCGCTGTATGCGCGGCGGGTTGACACGGTGTTGCAAAAGTATTTGCTGAATTTGATTTTGTATTCAACAAAAAAGGAAACCGCGGATGACGCGGAAACATACGCGAATGAACGCGGCTAAGAATCATCCGCGGTGAATCAACTATGATTGAACGTGACTTCCTCATGCGGCAGATTAACTTGCTGGTGCAGGCGCTTGCGAAGGTGCTGCTCCACAAGAAGATGTATGAGTATCCGCAGGCGAAGCGGGAGATTGATGGCGCGTATAAAAGTTTGCTTGGCGTCAGTTCGGATTTTATTCATCAGTTCTCCGATGTGCAGTTGATTGAGCAGATGGGAAAAGACCCGGAGACTTCGGGCGTGAAGTGCTACATTCTCGGCGCGCTGTTAAAGGAGGAAGCGGAGATCTTGATGGTTGAGAAAAAGGAAGATGAAAGTCTTGTCGCGTATCTGAAGTCGGTGAGTTTATTGTTGACTGCTTTTGTTGGTGCGGGAACGGTGGTTGAGCCAGAGCATCCGAAGAAGATTGATGAGGTGATTGAAGCGTTGCGTACCGTAGAACTGCCGACGCATGCAAAGGAAAAGTTGTTCAGCTTCTATGAATTATCGGGAAGGTTTGACAAGGCGGAAAACGTTTTGTTTGAGCTTGTTGAAATCGATTCCGACTACACACCGATTGGGATTTCATTCTACGAAGGCTTACTGAAGAAGTCCAGCGAAGAATTGGCAAATGGCGGTTTGCCCCGGAACGAAGTGTTGGATGGCTTGCAGAGCCTCAAGCAAGGAGAGCATATTTCATGATGCGTCGAACACGAAAAGCGTTTGTGCAGGTTATTCTCGGTGTTGTGTTCGTGGGTTCGTGTGCTTTTGCCCAAACCTTTCGCTCGGTGGATGTTGGTATCGAACACAGAATAGATTCATTGTTGCGATTGATGACGCTGGAAGAAAAACTCGGACAGTTGAATCAGGTGACGCCGAAGTGGAGTCCGAACACGAAGGAGACGACGAGCGCGGAGCAGCGGGAGATGATTCGGCGCGGGCGGATTGGCTCATTTCTCGGTTTGGTTGGCGCGGAGGAGACGAGGAAGGCGCAACGTGTTGCCGTTGAAGAGTCGCGGCTGAAGATACCGCTTATCTTCGGGTTCGACGTGATACATGGTTACCGGACGACGTTTCCCATTCCGCTCGCAATGGCGGGCACCTGGAATCCAGAACTCATCGAACAAGCCGCTCGCGTTGCTGCGATTGAAGCATCTGCCGCGGGAATTCACTGGACGTTTGCGCCGATGGTGGATATTGCACGCGACCCGCGTTGGGGACGCATCGCGGAAGGCGCGGGCGAAGACCCGTATCTCGGCTCGATGATGGCGGGGGCGCAGGTGCGGGGATTTCAGGGAACCGATTTGCGGCAGGTGAACACGTTGCTTGCGTGCGCGAAACACTTTGCTGCATACGGCGCTGCGGAAGCGGGACGCGATTACAACATTGCTGATATGAGCGAACGGACGTTGCGCGAAATTTATCTGCCGCCGTTCAAAGCCGCGGTTGATGCGGGAGTTGGAACACTGATGTCGTCGTTCAATGAAATTAACGGTGTGCCGAGTTCCGCAAACCGGTGGTTGATGACGGACGTGTTGCGCGGCGAGTGGAAGTTCAACGGGTTTGTTGTGAGCGACTGGACGGCGATTGAAGAGCTGCAGAAGCACGGTGTTGCAACTTCCCGTGAACACGCCGGTATTCTTGCGCTGGATGCGGGGGTTGATATGGATATGATGGATAGTATCTATGTGAACGAACTTCCTCAAGCAGTTCGTGAGAAGAGAATTCCCGAGAGAGTAGTGAATGAATCGGTGCGAAGAGTGTTGAGGGCAAAGTTGAGGCTTGGATTGTTTGAGAATCCATATCGCAACTGCGACACGACGATGGAAAAGGAAGTGATGCTCGCTCCTGAACACTTTCAGCTTTCACGCAAAGTTGCGCAGGAATCTATCGTTCTTCTGAAAAACGAAAAGAGCATCTTACCCCTGGAGAAGGATATGAAAACAATTGCTGTGCTCGGTCCATTGGCGAATGATAGATACAATCCACTCGGCGCTTGGTACGCGAAAGGAAACAGAGAGAACGTGGTGAGTGTGCTTGAAGGTATTAAGAAGAAAGTCTCTGCTCAGACGAGACTTCTCTATGCGAAAGGTTGTGAAATTGAAAGCGACTCTGGTTTCAATCGTAAAGAAGCTGTGACGCTTGCCAGGAAAGCCGACGTAGCGATTGTCGTCGTAGGCGAATCACTCGAAATGAGTGGTGAAGCCGCAAGCCGCTCGAGTTTGGATTTGCCCGGAAAACAAAAGGAGCTCATAAAAGCAATCTACGAAACAGGAAAGCCCGTTGTGCTCGTGCTAATGAACGGACGTCCGCTAACGATTTCGTGGGAGGCGGACCATGTTCCGGCAATTCTTGAATCGTGGTTTCTCGGAGTTGAGTCGGGCAACGCGATTGCGGATGTGTTATTCGGCGATGTGAACCCAAGCGGTAAGTTGCCAGTCAGTTTTCCGCGTAACGTCGGGCAGATTCCAATCTATTACAACCACAAAACCACCGGCAGACCGGTAGCGGACAATAAATACACTTCGAAGTATCTCGATGTTGCGAGCACGCCGTTGTATCCGTTTGGTTATGGATTGAGTTACACAACATTCTCGTACAGCAATCTCCGTATTTCGTCGCCAACAATTTCACCGCATCAAGAACTTAAAGTGCTGGTTGATGTGGCAAACACCGGCAGACGGAGTGGAGATGAGATCGTCCAGCTTTATGTTCAAGATGAAGTCGCCAGCGTTACTCGTCCTGTGAAAGAGTTGAAGGGGTTTCAACGAGTTTCGCTGAATGCTGGCGAGAAGAAAACAGTTGAGTTTATGTTGAAGCCTGAGCATCTTGCGTTCTGGAATCAGGTCTACGACCTCGTAGAGGAGATGAAGTTTGTTGTGGAGCCGGGAATGTTCAAGGTGTTTGTAGGAACAAATTCAGGTGATGTGTTGGAGGCGAGGTTTGAGGTTGTTGCGAATTGAAAAGGGGGAAAGCATATTGAACTCCTACGGAGTTCAAATTCTTGTTGAAAATGTTTTCAACAAATGTGGAATCCCTACGGGATTCAAAAACGATAACTCGCGTATGGGTTTCTCGAGAAATGAACTCCGTAGGAGTTCGATATTTGTAGAAACGGGTAGAGGAAAGAGAATTGAACTCCGTTAGGAGTTCAATATCGCACTTGAATTGCAGAGGGAGAGAGTTATGGCAAACACCTATTCTCAAATCTACATCCAGCTTGTCTTTGCTGTGAAGGGACGGATGAACCTCATCGGAAAAAACCACAAAGACGAGCTACACAAGTACATGACCGGCATTATTCAAAAGAAAGGACAAAAGCTTCTTGCCATCAATGGAATGCCCGACCATGTTCATATCTTTATCGGCATGCAACCCTGACATTGCAATTTCAGACCTCGTCACAGAGGTGAAGCGTTGCTCGACGAACTTTGTGAATGAGCAGAAGAAGTGGTTTGCCGGGAAGTTCTATTGGCAGGAGGGCTTTGGCGCGTTCTCGTATTCACGGTCGCACATTGACAGGGTGGTAAAGTACATTCACAATCAAGAAACACATCACAAAAAATGGACATTCAAAGAAGAATACATTGGGCTGCTGAAGAAGTTCGAGGTGGAATACGATGAGCGATACTTGTTTGAATGGATTGATATGGACTACGAGAACCGGCAGAATTGAATATGAAACTCCTACGGAGTTTTCTTGATAAGGTGTTAAAGCTGAATTACAAATATGAAATCCCTACGGGATTTGTGACGCTTAATCTTTTGAAGCTCACGCAGAGCATAGTAGTTGTGTGTTTCGGTATTTCTGCTTGGATGGGTTGCTCTTCCTCTTCCGACCCGCGCACCGAAATCGTCTTCTGGGCGATGGGCAGAGAAGGCGAAGAAGTCTCGAAGCTGATGCCCGAGTTCGAGCGTCGCAATCCGAGCATCAAGGTACGCGTGCAAATGATTCCATGGAACGCGGCACATGAAAAACTTCTCACTGCCTACGCCGGACAATCGCTGCCGGATATATGTCAGTTGGGAAACACATGGGTTCCGGAGTTTCAATTACTGAATGCAATTGAGAACCTTAATCCATGGATCGATCAATCGGCCATAATAAAGGATTCGAGTTATTTCACCGGCATTTGGGATACGAATGTTCTCGACTCGGTTGTCTATGGTATTCCCTGGTATGTTGATACTCGTGTAATGTTCTACCGTTCAGATCTTCTGGCAAAAGCAGGCTATGCGCATGCACCGAAAAATTGGGACGAGTGGTTTGATGTTTCAGAGAAGCTAAGAAAGCTTGCCAATAATCCGGGTCACTATGCAATGTTTTTTTCGACGAACAACGAATGGGTATCACCTGTCATTATGGGTCTCCAGAAGAAATCCACGTTGTTGAGAGATCGTGACACGCGTGGCGATTTCAGCGGTCAAGAATTCACACAAGCGATGCATGAGTTTCATCGCTTTTTCAAGAGTGGATGGTCGCCGATCAAGACCACACAGATCATCAATGTATATCAAGCGTTCGGAGAAGGTGTGTTCGCCATGTACTTTACGGGACCGTGGAATATCGCGGAGTTCAGCAAGCGGCTTCCACCTGAGCTGCAGGACAAATGGATGACTGCCCCCTTGCCCGGTCCCGATAGCAGCACCGGTGTCTCTCTTGCAGGTGGTTCCAGTCTTGTGATGTTTTCATCATCGAAGCACAAAGCAGAAGTGTGGAAGCTGATCGAATATCTTTCTACACCCGATGTCCAAATGGAATTCTATCGAATCACCCGCGATCTCCCTGCTCGAGTTGAAGCGTGGCAGGATTCCTCGTTAGCGAAGAACAAATATGCGGTCGCGTTTTACGAGCAACTGAAGAATGTTGTCGCAACACCGAAGATTCCTGAATGGGAACAAATTGCTCAAAGGGTAAGGGAGTACAGCGAGCTTGTATCAATGGATGCTATGTCTGTTGAGTCCGCAATGGCTGCGCTCGACAAGGACGTTGATCAAATGTTAGAGAAGCGACGGTGGACGCTCTCTTTTTCCAAACCCTGAGCGTTTTCTGCGAAGGGTCTGTAAGTCAGAGGTCAGAAGTCAGAGGTCAGAAGTCAGAAGTCAGAAGTCAGAGGTCAGAAGTCAGAAACCAGAGGTCAGAAGTCATGCGAAATAGAAGTCACGTCCGTGTTGCGATGTTCTTCCTCGCGCCCGCGCTCATTGCGATTGGCGTCTTCTTCTTCATCCCTGTCATCGCCGTATTCATTCTTAGCTTCACCGACTTCGACATTTATTCACTCGCCAATCTACAATATGCTCGCTTCGTCGGTTTCAAAAATTATTCCCGCCTATTTGAAGACCCGCTCTTCTGGAAGGCGCTGAAAAACACGCTGTACTTTTTACTGATTGGTGGACCCCTTTCGATTGCAGTCTCTCTCGCTGCAGCTCTCCTTCTCAATTCAAAGCTTGTACGCTTCAAAACGTTCTTCCGTCTTGCATACTTCGCTCCGGTGGTAACAACGCTCGTTGCAATTTCTGTTGTGTGGCGCTTCGTGTATCATCCACGCTTTGGACTCTTGAACTATGGTCTATCTTTTCTGGGGATTGGCAACATCGATTGGCTCGGCGATCCGAACTGGGCGATGCCTGCAATCATTCTCATGGCAGTCTGGAAGAACTTCGGCTACAACATGATTATCTTCATTGCCGGATTGCAAAATATTCCACAAGAGTTGTATGAAGCAGCGAGCATTGATGGCGCAAGTCCGTGGCAGCAATTCAAGGCAATTACGCTGCCGATGCTTGCCCCAACAACGCTCTTCATTGCTGTCATCACGATGATCGGATATTTCCAGCTTTTTGCCGAGCCGTACGTGATGACACAGGGCGGTCCGCTGAACAACACACTGAGCATCGTGTTGTATATGTATCAGCAGGGATTTCGCTGGTGGAATATGGGCTACTCGGCGGCGCTGGCGTTCGTTCTCTTCGCGATTATTCTCGTTGCATCGGTATTACAATCGCGGTTACAGAAGGTGGTCGGACATTAGTTGATTTCATTGACAATTGAACGTTGACCATTGACAATTGATTCGGGCGTTCCCCCGTGAGATAGATAATTCTAAATTGGCAGGTGTGTCTGGAAAATCCCTGCAAACACAAAGCGTGCTGGGTATTCCCAAACGTATCTCACGGGGTCGGGCTACTCCAGGCTTCGCTGACGCTTCGGTGTTGCCCGCAAAAGCGACGGGCAACCTTCCGTATCCCTAACGCGCGCAGCCGGAAGGTTCCGTTGATGATTTATCGTTCTGCGGAAACGAGGGAGTGTTGATATTGAACTCCTAACGGAGTTCTGTATCACACTTTATGAATATGTTTCTATAAACATGGAACTCCTACGGAGTTCATTCGCAGGTGAAATGAGAATCCCGGAAGGATTCTCCGAGGGAGTCCTTCGGACAATGTTTGTAGAAAAACAATAGAGAAAAAAATTGGAACTCCGTAGGAGTTCAACACAAAAGCAACCATCATGAACCGCACAATCATCAAAATAATTCTCTACGCCATCCTCATCGTCACCGCGGGCATCACGCTCGCGCCGCTGGTCTGGATGCTCTCCGCCTCGTTCATGCCCACGGGAGATTCAAGCGTTTTTCCGCCACCGTTCTTTCCTAAGAGATTTACGCTTGAGCATTATCTCAATCTGTTCACCAGAGGAAACCTTGCCCGCTACCTCTTCAACAGCGCATTTCTTTCGGCGGCGGTAACGTTCATCTCGCTTATCATCAACTCGATGGCAGGCTACGCGTTCGCGAAATATCGCTTCAAAGGAAAGGATTCCATCTTCAAGCTTCTCGTCTCTTCGATGGTGATTCCCGCGCAAGTGACAATGCTGCCGCTCTTTCTTATGCTGAACAAAATGGGATTCATCAACACATACATGGGCGTGATTATTCCTGGCATGGCGGGCATCTTCGGCATCTTTCTCATCAGACAATTTGCGATGTCAATTCCCGACAGTCTCATTGAAGCTGCTCGCATTGACGGCGCGAGTGATTTCAAAATCTATTGGTCAATCATTCTTCCACTCTGCAAACCGATTCTTATCACGCTTTCCATCTTTACGTTCATGGGGACGTGGAACGACTTCCTCTGGCCGCTCATCGTCATGACCGATGACTCGATGTACACGCTGCCCGTTGCGCTTGCGAACCTTTCGCTCGAACACGTACAAGACACGGAGTTAATGATGGCAGGCTCGGTTATGACAATCCTGCCTGTGCTGATTCTTTTCGCGTCTGTGCAAAAATATTACATTAGCGGAATTATGGCAGGGGGGTTGAAGGAGTGAGGTAAGAGGTCTAGAAACGTGGACGAGAACTTCGATTCTGCGTTGAACAAGTTCGCATTATCGGCATTTCCTTTCAGAAAACGAAAACCTCTCGACTTTTCGTCCACGTTTCTAGCAGGCTGTTGAAAAAGCTAAACCGACAAGACGCCAAGGCGCCAAGGAGAATTTGAAATGTATTTTCTAACTGATGTTACGCAAGACAAAAGTCCCCTCTGTGCGAAAGGCTGTGCGCAGGGGAGAGGGGATTTAGGGGTGTGTATCAACGAATGAATCCCGCACGAATTCGACGTAATAGACACACCCCTAACCCCTCTCGCCGTCGCTTCATGCCCGCGCACAGAGGGGAATAGTTGTCTAATGAGTTGTCTGCGTAACATCAGTTTCTAAGACATTTTTGAATCTTTTCTTGGCGTCTCTGCGTCTTGTCCCGAAGGGATCCTCCGAAGGAGTCCTTCGGACCTTTGGGAGCGATTCGAGAATTATTTTCATCGGGGTTTTTCAACAACCTGCTAATGTTTTGTTGTCTCATTTCAGAGCTTCTCTGACAAAAAGGAGTCGAAGAGTAAGAGATAGATGTGAGGACGTTCAAACTATCTATGAGAGGAAGACCCATCATGGCAGAATGTACTCACCGTGCGGCAGGTTTATGTTCAATCTCAAATTTCTCTTGACATTCTTTTCTATAGACGTAGGAGTTCAATCTGAAGTTCATTCTGGACAAGTGTAATGCGGAATTGTGAATACATCGTGACAAATTCGTGATAGTTTCTCTGTACCATAGGTCTGCAAGATTATTTGGAGAAGAATCATTATGTTAACAGCACTCCTCCAAAGCACTCCATACGGAAAAACAGCTCCACAAACAAAAAATGGACCGACTCCAATGCAGCGAAAAGTATTGGTTGTTGAAGATGACAAGGACATTCAGCAGCTCGTAACGCTGCACTTGCGTGACCTCGGCTGCTTGTGCGATGTTGCGAGCGACGGCGAGGTCGGCTTGGAGAAAGCGCTGAAGAACAAGTACGACTTGCTCATCCTCGATATCATGCTGCCGGGCGTTGATGGTCTGGAGATTTGCAAGGAGGTCCGCTCAGAAAAAAACTACACGCCGATTCTCATGCTGACCTCCCGTTCCGAAGAGCTGGACAAAGTGCTCGGACTGGAACTTGGCGCGGATGATTATTTAACAAAACCGTTCAGCATCCGCGAGCTTCTTGCCCGCGTGAAAGCAATCTTCCGCCGCATCGAAGCGGTCAAGGATGATGTTGAAGGCGTCGGCAAGAAACAAATCCAATTCGGTGAGCTCCATATTGATATTGAAAAGCGAACCGTGAAACTGCACGGCGAGAAAGTCGAATTGACTGCAAAAGAATTTGATCTGCTTGCCCTCTTCGCCCGCAATCCGGGCAGAGCGTACACGCGGCAACATCTGCTCGATACGGTGTGGGGCTATCAGTTCGAGGGATATGACCATACGGTGAATTCGCACATCAATAGACTTCGTGCAAAAATTGAACCCGATCCTGCAAACCCGAAATACATCCAAACCGTTTGGGGAGTCGGGTACAAGTTTTCTGAAGAGGAATGAGGTCAGCCGCTCATGCTCAGGGGATTTGTTCGAAGTTTGTATTGGAAGCTTTCAGCAGTCTTCTTGCTGCTGCTGACGCTTGTCGGCGCGGCATATATATTTCTCACCTTCTCATCATCAGGGGAATATTTCGCGGAGACGAGTCAGCGTCTCAACGCGTCGGTTGCACAACACATCGTTAACGATATCCAGTTGTTTCCCGACGGCAAACCGAATCTGAAAGCGATGAACGACTTGTTTCACAGCGTCATGGTTGTGAACCCAAGCGTCGAAGTGTATCTCCTCAACGCGCAAGGTGAAATTCTCACATTCGATGCGCCGAAAGAAAAAGTAACACGTACATCCGTTGCGCTTGAACCCATAAACGAGTTTCTCGCTTCAGGTGGAAAGAAATATGTTTTAGGCGATAACCCGCGCGACATTCACAAACCAAAAGTGTTTTCCGCCGCGCCTGCAACGATGAACGGAATGATTTACGGCTACATCTACGTTATCCTTGGCGGCGAAGAGTACGATTCCATCGCCGAACGAATTCAGAAGAGTCATATTCTCACGTTGGGCTTGCGAGGCTTTCTGCTCAGTCTGCTTGCCGCAGGAATGATTGGTCTCGTCGCGCTTGCCTTCGTCACACGAAAGCTGCGACGGATGACGAAGACCGTCATGGCATTCAAAGGAGGAGATTACGCTCAACGGGTAACCATCGCATCGAACGACGAACTCGATCAGCTGGGCAGGGCATTCAATGATATGGCTGCGACGATTCAACATAATGTGGACGCATTGAATGCGGCGGATGCGTTGCGGCGGGAATTGATTGCGAACGTCTCGCACGATTTGCGTACTCCGCTGGCGTCCGTACAAGGCTACATTGAAACTGTGCTGATGAAAGATGCGACGCTCAACACGGAAGAGCGCCGGCAATATTTGACAACAATCTTCAACAGCACGGAACGGCTGAGCAAGTTAGTGCAGGAGTTGTTCGAGCTTTCGAAATTGGAAGCAAACCAGAGCCAGCCGCACATGGAACCATTCTCCATGCCGGAGCTGGTCAACGACCTGACATCAAAGTTCGTTCCGCAAGCGGCGAAGGAAGGCGTGTTGATTTCCGCTGAGATACCGAGAACCCTCGCGCTCGTGAATGGCGACATCGGGATGATTGAACGTGCGTTGCAGAATCTCATTGAGAACGCACTCAGGCATACACCACGCGGCGGGCGTGTGAAGGTTGTTCTCGGACAGCACAACGCCCGCGTTCAAGTACAAGTTATCGATACGGGCATCGGCATTCCCGAAAAAGACCTTCCGTACATCTTCGACAGATTCTACCAAGCGCGCTCGCGGGAGAAATCATCCAGCGGCGCCGGACTTGGGCTTGCAATCACAAAAAAAATTCTTGAAGCACATGGGGAAGACATCACTGTTGAGAGTCGTGTTGATGTTGGGACGAGATTTATGTTTGAGTTACCTGCCTTGTAGCCTCATCGTGTTTTGTATTCCGCGATGGCGTTGATGTCACCAATCAACGGCAATACCAAACCCAAGGTTTGTGCCGCTGTAAATGTTCCTCACCGTTCCTAATGCTGAAGCCAAATCAAATGTTACATTGAAGCGAGGAATGAACTCGTACGACAGTCCGAAACCGTACGTTGTGTATTCCACACCTTCACCGACTCCAACCGAAGAGTAGATGAACGCCGGATTTGCCGCACCCGCCGTTGCAAACCGCCGGAGATTGCCGAAGAGCCAGATCGTGCCGAAGAACTTATATCCGACTTGCGCTCCCGCCTGATATTGATTTGTCAATCCCTTTGTGCGGAAGTTGTAGCCGGCATCTAACGAAACGAACGCCGGAGCCGGAAAGAACGAATGAGACGCGTAGACGCGCGTCCAGACATTGAACTCGCCGTCGCCGGTCGGCAGGAAAATGATGTTGGCGGGATTCGTTTTGTTCCGACCGAACGCGTTTTGATCTCCCGTCGGAAACTCGGCACCGACGCCAAATGCCAAAGGAAATTCTTCGGCAAGAATTCCATACTTCAGCTCAACTCCAACATCGCCGATGCCGGAGACCGCATCGGCGGTCACGTACGCGTGACGCCTGAAAACAGGAATATCAAACACTGCGGACAAGCGGTCGATGATTCCATATTCTCCATACACCTGAATCGTCAACGTCTGAAATTCCGCCGTCGAGACAAGGATTCCGTCGTTTGCGTGAAACTTGGTGGTGCTGAGCGTAGTGACGCCGACTTTTGTGTAGAGCGCGCCCGCCTTTTTTATCCATCCCCCACCGGCAATTGCCTGAATTGAAATAGTCAGCATCAGTAAGATAACAGCAGTGCCATTGTTTGCTCTACACATGGTCCTCCTCAGTGTGATGAACGATGACAATTGGAATTGCCTGAGACCCGTGCATAAGCTCGCGCACAATCGATCTCAGGCAAGAAAGACGCAACGCTAAATTGATGACACAGAAAAGTTTTAGTTCAGAAGAGCATTGCCGAAATTGATCTCGGCAGTTTCGCAATACAAAACGATGTAACTGAATCCCGTGGATGAACCGGAAATTTTCAATGACTGCACGCCGTTCTTCGTGACGAAACCGACAGCGAGAATGTTCGGCACCGGAGGCGGCGGCAATGTTCGTTGCGTTCCGATGCGCGCTGCCGTCTTTGCAAGATACACGGTCACTGTTCCCGTCGCGAAGGTTGACGTGAAGTTGGAGTTGAAGCTCACCCACTCGTCATTGTTTGCATCTTTGATGACGGTGAGTGTTCCTGCGGTGGGAGTTCCGTTCTCAGCCGTCAGCGTTCCGGTTTTCAATGTCGTTGTCGGCGCAACAGGTCCATTATTATTGATAACGGTCGTCGTTGGTGCAGCCTCGTCTTTCTTGCATCCGGTAGATACGACAAGGGCGACAAGCAACAGCATGAGGGTTGTTGATTTCATGACAGTGATCCTTTTGGTTAATGATTGATAAAGAAGGAGTGGATTCTGACACTGACAAACTACCGGAAAGTTATCACGATTTAGTCACGAAGGTATAACGATTGTTTCAATATCATGATTGTGACCTGAAGGTAACCTTCCGCAGGGGTTGTGCCGGGCAGAAGGTTACCTTCAATGATTTGCATGCGCTGCGCTTCCGCTTCCACGCCTGCGTGCCGAAACGCACTATGGCGTGCAGGCACGGTCAATCACCTCGCGGATTTTCGTGAAGATCTCTGCCGGCACGTACGGCTTGTGCACAAATTCTTTTGCACCTGCTTTTTCAAATTCCGATCTGACATGTGGAGCAAGAAATCCGCTTGTTACGATGATATCTAATCGTGGATTGATACCTGTCAGTGTTGCAACGAGCGCTTGCCCACCGAGCTTTGGCAATCCTATGTCGGTCAACACCAGAGCGATGCTCTCCTTGTGTTGCGTGTAGACCTGAATAGCCTCCATGCCATCGTGTGCCGTCAAGACACGATAGCCCTTATTCTCAAGCAGTATTTTCATCAAGTCCAGCAAACTTTCTTCATCCTCGACGAGAAGGAGGGTCTCCGTTCCACCAGGAATTTCAGCGCTCTTTTTCTCCTCCGTCTGTGGCAGCTCAATAATATATTCAGGGATTGGCAAATAGAGTCTGAACGTTGTCCCGCGGCCGGGTTGGCTCTCTACGTCAACAAACCCTTGATGACTCTTGACAACGCCATAGACCACTGCCAACCCCAAGCCTGTCCCTCTGCCTAATTCTTTTGTCGTGAAGAAGGGTTCGAAGATCCTCTGCTTCGTGGCTTCGTCCATTCCCATTCCTGTGTCCGACACACCGATGCAGACATAGTGTGACCCTTCGGCGTCTGCAAACTGCGTCCGCAACGTATCGCCCGCAATCATCTCTGTCTTTATGGAGAGCGTACTTCCTTTGGGCGCTGTCCACGATGGATCATTCATCGCATCTCGCGCGTTGACGCACAGGTTCAGTAACGCTTGATGCAGTTGAGTGTGGTCCATTGTAATCAGGGGGACTGTCTTATCGAGATGGAGCGCTATCTCAGTGGTCTTCGGGAACGTTTCACGGAGCATTTTGGCAAGCTCCTCAATTGTGGTATTCACGTTCACAGGCTCAAGGGCAGCGTCTGTTTTGCGGGCGAACGTGAGAATCTGCCGAACTAAGTTGGCGCCTCGCTGAACCGCTTTTGTGATCGCTGCCATCCTCGTGGAGAGTGTGGTCGGATCAATATCTCCCGGCTCGATGAACGATGAGTGGCCGAGAATGATACCAAGAATGTTGTTGAAGTCGTGTGCAATGCCGCCGGCAAGCGTGCCTATGGACTCCATCTTCTGTGCCTGGAAGAATTGTTGCTGGAGTGTCTTCCTTTCTTCTTCCATTCTTTTTCGTTCAGTGATATCATTTTGCACAGCGATAAAGCCGGTGATATCACCCTGTCCATCGGAGATGGGGTTCATAGAAGTATCAACACTGATGAGCCGCCCGTCTTTTGATTTGTTGACGAGTTCCGCCTGTATCCTTTTCCCCGAGAGGAGGTCCTGCCAAGAAATCTCATACTGCTCTGTAGTGGTTGTCCCGCTCTCAAGGATGCGCGGCGTTTTGCCCAACGCCTCTTCCTTGGTAAATCCGTACACCCTTTCGAACGCAGGGTTGACATAGGTTATGATGCCTTCGCTGTCTGTCATAAAAATGACTTCGTCAATCTGTTCGACGGCGTTCAGCAATTTCTGTAGGGATTCCTGGGCTTTTCTGCGCTCGGTAACGTCGCGAAGGATACTGAGCAGAAGCGGTGCTTGTCCTGCGACCTCAAAATATGAATTGGCGGCTTCGAGCCAGACTTTCTTCCCATTCCACAGAGTGAACCCCCGCTCGAAGAGGCTGCCGATGGTGCGAGAACTGAAACGCGCTTGATATCTGCGCAGGATATGCTCTTGCTGCGCCTCTGTGTAGATGACGGTAAAAGGTTTCCCCTCTATCTCCTCGCGCCGCTTTCCCACCATGCGACAGAATGCTTCATTCACCCTCACTACCACGCCCTGCTCATTTATCAATCGCATGCCATCAGCGCTTTGTTCCCACACCAAACGGAATTGTAATTCGGATTGACGGATTGCCTCCTCCGCTCGCTTGCGCTGAATCATGGAACCTACTTGGGCGGCAACAGCAGAAACGAGGCTAACGAATCGTTCGTCCTCTTCCCGTAGTTCGAGCAGAAAGAAATCCATCACGGCAAGTACTTCATCGCCGGCAAGGACGGGAATTCCTAATGCCGCCTTGAGTCCAGCTTCTCTGGCAAATGGTGCACGTGGAAAATTTGTGTCCGCCGTAACATCATAAATCCACGCGGGTCGTTTCGAGGACCACACACGCCCGGGAAGTCCAACCCCTGGCGGAAATGTCAACCCTTCGCTTGCCTGTCTAAATTTTTCCAGACCTTCTACACAGCTATACCATGCCGGACTGCATTCGAGACATGAGCCATCGGTACGAGGTAACCACACTTCACCAAGGCTCCAGCGCGTAGCGTCACACACCTTTCGCAGCACCGTACGTAGCGCAGAATGGAGATCTTCTGCCTCACTCACTGCCACCGTGACGTTCAGAAGGAGATTGCGCTCCGCTTCAGTGCGCTTGCGCTCGGTGATGTCGTGTTGCAGCGCTTTGTTTGTTGCCGTCAATGCGGCTGTACGTTCTGCTACTTGAACTTCCAATTCGTCGTGAGCTTTTTGAAGCGCCTCGTCCGCTTGCCTGCGCCTGCTCATGTGCAGGGTCAATGGTCGGTAGAGAAAAAAGTAGAGCGCCGGAGACACCAGAATCGTCAGCACGGAGGCATCGAAAAGCCCTCTCGTCCGTGGGGACAAGGGCGGCAGGAGAGAGATAAGGTACATAATAAACTCTTCGACAACGAAGATCGAGACCGCGATGATCATCGCGAGGCGAAGTGGCGAAAGGAATCTTGCCATCGGACCTATGACAGATTGCTCTCCAGCATGTGGTGCTGCAATAGCATGAACTTTGATTTTATCTTCACTATTCATGTTCTCATCTTCTTGAGCCTACTTATTTTCTGCCATCAATTAACGAACACCGGTTTGGTGTTATCAAACAAGCAAAACAACCTATATAACACAAAGGATGACGTGTGCAAACTGCTTGCCGTCAGCCTTGCGCTTCTGAATTGTGCCCGCCCCGGCGAACGAGATTGGATTGCCGTCTGAAATGCGATGAGAGTATGTTGTACGTCATCAGCGTGTACAAGCTCGAACACCGATCGTCCAATCAGCTCATCAGGCTCGTACCTCAGCAGGGTCTTGTACGAGGGGCTTGCATACGTGTATATGCCGTTGATATCCACCTCACTGATGAGGTCTTGCATATTTTCAGTAATACCCATGCATCGTTCATGGCTTACCTTCAAGGCATCGGTAAGAATTTCGACCGTGCCATACACCGAAGTAGTGGCTCCCTTCGGGGAACGCTCGACGTATCCATGTATTATTGCTGGTGATGAAGACCCCGTGGGACGGAGGACACGGACTATTGTCTCGAACGGTCGTCCATGCCTGACGGCGTGGGGGAG